>Ga0315336_1005357_pt1 | contig 14097 bp, 7 predicted proteins | sample ASW5metaG_FD_204512 | JGI IMG/M metagenome (GOLD analysis project Ga0315336, IMG submission 204512) | Ammonia-oxidizing marine archaeal communities from Monterey Bay, California, United States - ASW #5 | ecosystem: Environmental > Aquatic > Marine > Intertidal zone | place: USA: California...
GCTGTAGCCGCAGCCCGCGCGCGGGTCGGCTCCGTGAGCGAGGAGCACCATGGCGACCGCGGGCCGCCGGTCCTTGGGTCCGTAGGCGGCGAGCACCGCCAGCGGGGTGAACGCCTCTTTGTCTGTGGGGTCCACCTCGGCACCTGCCTCCAGCAGCAGCTCCACCGCCTCGACCTGACCGGTCCGCGCGCCGATGTGTAGCGGGGTGCTACGCCTCCGGGTGACCCTCGTCTCCAGGAGCTCGGGCTCCGCATCGAGCATTGCAGCAGCGGTCGCCAGATCTCCGTTTCCGATGGCGTGGTGCAGCGCGTAGGGCACTCCGTGGGCACGTAGCAGCGCGACGACTTCTTGGCCCCTGAGGCCGGTCGCCGCGTCCATGAGCGTCCAGCCCCCGTGGTTGCTTTGGTGCGGATCGGCCCCGCACGCGATGAGCAACTCGGCGATGGCCCCATTGAAGAGCGTTGCGTCGAGATGTCCCTCCGATTCCATATCGGCCTCGTGGATGATGTCGTCCGAGACGAGGGTTGCGCCTGCCACCACATAGACGGCGATTCTCGAGATGCCTTCATCGGTACAACTGAAACACCGGGTCATCGCACGTTGCCGAGAGTGCTGGATCCTGTCTCGTTTGTTTCAGTCCGGCGCGCGGCCGTCCGCTGTCCGATATGGCTCGATTCGCGAGGAGTCCCAGTCGGCAGAATTGTTGGCGAGCCAGGAGGTACAATTTGCTGGTGACGGGTGAACCAGCCAATCCCGAGTCCAGTCCGAGCATGCTCGGGCGGTATCGGCTCCACGACCTTCTCGGTGAAGGTGGGATGGGCAGCGTCTTCGAGGCCGAACTCCAGGGGCCGGCGGGTTTCCGGAAGCGGGTCGCGCTCAAGGTGCTGACGCCCGGAGCGAAAATCTCGGAGAGAGCTGCCGAGTTGCTGGTCAGAGAAGCGCGCCTTGGCGGCCTGCTCCGCCACCCCCACGTGGTGGAGACCTACGAGCTCGGGCAAGCGGACGGCCGTTGGTTCGTGGCGATGGAGCTGGTCAGAGGCCCGACGCTCACCAACCTCGTTCGCAGGGTCGGTCCCCTGCCGCCACGAGCCATGTTCCAACTGGCGCACCAGGTCAGCATTGGTCTGGCTCATGCGCACGCCTTGGAGGTCAACGGCGCGCCGGCGGGATTGGTTCATCGAGACCTGAAGCCCGCGAACATCCTCCTCGATAACGAGCTGGGTTGGGCAAAGGTCGCCGACTTTGGCATCGCAAGTCTGCGCCAGAGTGTCGGGCTGGGGAAGGGGCCCCGGGGGCTCGTCGGCACGCCACCGTACATGTCGCCCGAACACCTCGGCGAAGGAGAGCTCACCGCCAGCTCGGATGTGTTCGCCCTCGGCGCTGTCCTCTATTTTGCGTGCCGTGCAGAGCGCTTGATCCCGGCGCGGGGATTCGTTGCCATCGCCAAAGCGGTGATGGACGTCGAACGGCGATTGGACTCCGTCACTGCAGAGGCCGAGTTGGCTGCGCCGGGTCTGGGGGCCTTTCTGCGGCGTTGCTTGCGTTGCGATCCCGCCGAGCGCTGGGCTTCTTGCGCGGAGATGGCGAAGGTGGCAGCCGAGTGCTTGGCCGGCGCGGCTGGCCCAGGACTTGGAGAACTCCTCAACACCCCCAGCCGGGTCAACGTTCCGCGCAGTCTGTACACGGCGAAGACCGCAGCCGCGACGAACCTGCGGTCGGATATCGACACCTTCTTTGGACGCTCCGACGAAGTCGCATCCATCGCGGCTCACTTCGCGTCGGGCCAACGCCTGCTGACCGTGAAGGGCCTCGGGGGCTTGGGCAAGACGCGGTTGGCCCGGAAGTTCGGGCTGGATCAAACTGCCGCCTGGCCCGGCGGAGTCTGGTTCTGCGATTTCACCAGTGCGACCGATGAATCCGAAGTCATCAACGCGGTTGGATCGGTTCTCGGCGTCGCGTTGACGGGGTCAGAGCGTCAGATTGGGGACCGCGTTCAGGACGCCATCGAGGGGCGGGGGCGGGTGCTCCTGATCCTGGACAACTTCGAGCAGGTCGCCGACTCGGCGGCGCAGACGTTGGGAAACTGGCTGGCTGGCGCCCCGGAGGCGTGTTTTCTGGTCACCAGTCGCCGAGTTCTCGGACTGCAGGCAGAGGCGGTGCACGAGCTGCTGCCGCTCACCGTGGATGAGGGCGTCGCGCTGTTCTGTGCCCGCGCGTCCAAATCCGTGGACGCCGACGAGACGGTGCGAGAGATCGTCGCGCGTCTGGACTGCTTGCCTCTCGCTATCGAGCTGGCCGCAGCTCGTGTCGGCCTGTTCTCCACGACCCAGCTATTGGCGCGTTTGAGTCAACGTTTCCGTGTGCTAGCGGGCGGCGGGGGCGACAGACCCGAGCGGCATCGGACCCTGCGCGACACCATCGACTGGTCCTGGCAGCTCCTGGAGCCTTGGGAGCGGCGCGCCCTCGAGGAACTCTCCGTCTTTGCCGGCGGGTTCTTCGTGGAAGCCGCCGATGCCGTCTTGGATCTGTCGGCGTGGCCCGAGGCGCCGTGGGCCGTGGACGTCGTGACGTCGCTGTGGGAGCGCTCGTTACTGGTGAGCAGAGAGCACGAAGGCGAACCGCGCTTCTACATGCTGGAATCCGTGCGTGTCTTCGCCTTGGAGCGCGCGACGTCGGACGCAGCTCTTCGCGCGCGTTTCAGCGTTTGGTTCCAGCAGTATGGGCTTCCGGATCGAGCCGACCACAGGGAACCGACCTGGCGCTCGCGGCTCGAGAAGGACGTTCCGAATCTGGTCGCGGCATTCGAGTGGGCCCAGGAGGCCGGAGATTCCGTTGCAATCGGTCGCCTGGCCCTGGGCGTGTCCACCATTTCACTCGTGCGTGGACCCCATCAACTGAGCCTGACATTGGTGCAGCGCGCGCTCCAGAATCAGGGCCTCCCCGCCCCAGAACGGATGTCTCTACTTCGCCGCCTGGGCTATCTGGCCAATTCGCTTCAAGACGCCGCGCACAGTTTCTCGGCGTACGAGCGCGCCATGGTGTTGGCTGAGGAGGTCGGCGATCGACACGCGTTGGGTCTGGCCGAGTTCGGCATGGCAACCGCCGACTTCGGCAGCGGCGACTACAGCGCAGCGCTACGGCGCTTACAGCGATCCAGCCAGGCCCTGCTCGAACTCGGAGATCACTGGAGCGCGGCCAACACACTCGCTCGCATGGGCGCGCTTCAATGGCGAATCGGGCAATGGGACGCCGCCGCGGCAACTCTGAGAAAGGCCTCGATTTCGGCGGAGAAGTCACACAACCTGGATGTCCAGGCGTATCTTCATATCCCTCTCGGTGTCTCCACCGAAGCGGACGATGTGTTGGCCGCTTTCGCGCACTATCGGGCCGCCACAGCCAAAGGCAAATCGCTTCGAAACAGCAAGATCGAACTGAGTGGGCTCATCAACCTCGGCGTTGGCTTGATCCGCAACGGTCGGTTCGAGGAAGGTCGAGACACCCTCGAAAAAGCGGCTGCATTTGCAAGGAGATTGGGGGAGCGTCGCTCGGTCGGAATCGCGTTGGGAAACGTCGCCAGTGCCCTCCTCGATCAAGAGAGACCCGCCGACGCCCGCCGCATCTATCTGCGAGCGATGGAAATCGTTCGCGATCGCGATGCTTTGGCCTACACCTCCTTTGCCGCGGGGGCGGCTCTAGCTCTCGGTTTGCTAGGGGACATGGAAGAAACGCGGGAGCAATTGCACGAGGTCGCCCGGCAACTCGAGGAGCTGGGTGTCCTCGAACAGCTCGGCCAGGTCTATGTCAGCTGGGCTAGGCTCGAGCAACGCGCCGGAGACGTTGCGCGTGCAACGGCGCTCGTCGACCTCGCCGAGACCATCGCCAACGAGAGCCAACACCCTGAAAATACGCGTCTTCGGCGCCGAATCGCGTCGGCACGCGAGGGACCGGAATGACGATCCGCGGCGCCACGGCCACTCAATCGAAGCTGTAGCCCGCGAACCAGATCCAGCGGGGCCGCTCGCCTACATAGAGTGTGGTGAACACCGCCGAGCCGCGGTCGAGTTCGTCCCACAAGCTGTCCGCGCGGGCGGTGTGGCTGCGGGTAGGTCGCTGGGTTCCGAAGTGGTGCAACACCTCTTCGGGCGTCAGCGGCGTTGCACAGCCGGGTTGGCGTCGGGAGGAGACCGCGGAGATGAACAGGATTGCCGGGCGGTCCATACCAAAGGACATCTCGCTGGAGGGTTCGCTCTCGCCGGGAGCGAGCTCGTCGCGCAGGGCGTCGAGTGCCGATTGTGCGTCTGGCTGGAATTCAACAAGGTGTTCGAACGGTTCGGCGCCCATCGGCGGTCCTCCTGATTGTCTGAGGTCAAAGCTCACCGCACTGCGGTGATCTTCCCGACGCGATGCCCGCTGCCGTCATCGATGGCCTCGCGAATCAGGAGCTCCGGACCCCAGGCCATCACCGTCTTGTCCGAAAGGACCGTCGCCCCTGATTCTTCGGCCTCAAAGATGTAGAAAACCGCGGTCTCTTCGTCTATCTCGATCCCAGAGGAATCCAGTACGGAGTTCATGAGCGCGTGTTTGGTCGGGCCGGAGATATTGCATCTCCGGGAGTCTACAGACACGTCGATCGCCTGGTAGGAGGACTCGAATACCGCGTCAGTGCAGTGGTGCGAATGGGGCAGCACAATGGACAGGACCCCATCGGATGCGGAGTCGAAGGACAGCCATCCCTGCTCGTCTTCGACCCCCAATGGGGCGTCGCCGTCTCCGACGTTGACGAGGTCCAGCGGTCGCGGCTCGAGGACATTGATCGCGGAGATGCATCGACCGGCGACGGTGTAGGGCCGCAACAACTCTCCCTGGTTCTCCCCAGTGATCTCCGTCAGTGTCTTGCGGTAGCTAGCCAGCGCCAGCATCGCGTCCCAGAGCGCGTCCGAATCGAACTTGGCCAAGGCCTGGTCGAGGCGGGCCGTCGCGTCTTCGATTCCGGGAATTGGAGACAACTCGCCGTCGAACCGCTCCTGGATGTCCCCGAGGAACGCCAGGCAGGTGTCGGCGTCGTCCAGACCCGCCGTCGGGTGGTACATCAACACGTCGAGCTGTCGGTACAGCTCGTTCTCAACGCAAGCCGCATCGTCTTCGAACGGGAAATGGTGGTTGTGGATGTCGGGGTGCGGAAACTCGCATCGCTGGTAGAACCTACGTTCTGGGTGTTCTCTCCGGAGGAGCTCGAAGGCGCTTGCGAGACCGGCCCCAGGCGCGCTGAGTTCGGCGAGGACGCCCTCTCGGACGATGGACACGACGCGCGACGTCTCTTCGTCGTGCTCCCCCACCCATCCGAGGAACCCACCATCGCGGAACTCCTTGGGTTTGTAGGTTCCAGGCTGCAGGAAGGCCGGAGGGGTGTACGACCCGGTCAGATGCGGCAGGTCGCCGTTGAACACGTCGGGACCGACCACGAGGACCTGGATGTTGGAAACCAGGTCGTAGAGTTGCGCCATCTGGCCGTCAGAGAGGCCGTGGGATTCCGCGGCGGCGAGCGCCTGGGCAAATGTCGACGCGTCCGGGGGGCCGCCTCCCGAGGCGCCGGCGACCTCGAAGGATCTGAGAAGCAGGTCGACGGTCTCCGAATACCCGCGAATGAACTGGGTCCTCGTGTGAGGATAGTCCGCCATGGTCGGTGTGGTCGCCCACGGCGCCAACAGTGCGAATGGGGCATTGGAGCAGGCGCCGCCGTGACAGTCGGTGCGGTCCCCGCTCTCACCAGGGGCTGGCTCATCGGCCACGTCGGGTTCCGGCGCTTGTTCGGAGCCGCACATACCGTCCATGTATTTTTCGCCGCTGGTCGTGTCCGGATCTGGAACCGGGAACGCATCGCAGATGTCGGGTGGCACGTTTGGCGGATGCCCGGTGCCGGGAAGCCAAGACGGTTCGAAGACAGCTCCCTGCGAGCAGGATTGCGCACCGCAGTCCTCGTCGTAGTAGCACTCGCAGGGTTGACCACAGAGTGCGGGTAGAGGCGCTACACAGGTGGATGAGAGCGCTATCAGGGTTGCGTATCTGGTGATTGGGATGCGATTCATGAGTTCTCCCGGTTCGAGCGCGACCTGTCGTCGCGTGCTGCACCTATGGGAGGGGTCGTGGTGCGGTGCGTCATCGAGACCATCGAAACAACTGATACACGCGTGCTCTGTGGCGAAGCTCCAGCGATTCGAGTGGCTCACCTTCCAACTTCGCGATGCCGTGGACCGTTGGCCAACTAGAGCCTGACAGACCTGGAAGGGCCGGACGCCGTGTCAGAATCGAGACAGACAATCTCCCTCCGGTCGATAGTCTGCCTCGAAGCATCAGTTTCGTGACGCGCAAGCACGCCACTGGGGAGATTCCATTCACAGTCGACACTCAAACCGGAGGGCGCAAGCGCTATTTCCTCCGGTTTGGGCGCCGACCGTGATTGGAATCGCTCGCGGAGTGCGCGTCGGGTATCGTCACTTGAAAGGTCGAACCGTGCCCGAGCGTGCTGGCCGCAGTCAGATCTCCGTTCATCAGCCGACAAAAGTGACGACTGATTGTCAGGCCCAGGCCTGTGCCGCCATAGCTGTCGCTCGTCGTGTTGTCCGCTTGCGTGAAAGGATCGAATAGACGCTCGATTCGGTCCGGTTCAATGCCAATTCCGTCATCGCTCACTTCGAAGATGATGTTCGCGTCATCGGTAGATACGGTCAATGATACCGTTCCATCCTGGGTGAATTTAGTGGCATTCGAAACTAGATTGAAGAGCACCTGCCGCAATTTTTGGCGGTCAGCCACCACAATCTCGGGGGCGGCCGCCAGTTTCAATTCCAAAGCGTTTCCATCCCCCGTCACCAGGGGTGACGTGCCCATGAGGACGTCGTCCATCAATTCGTCAAGTGCAAACTGGGTTGTGTGGAGCTCCATCCGCCCCGCTTCGATCTTCGACAAGTCCAAGATGTCGTTTACGAGCTCCAACAGCAGTTTGCCTGCCTTATTGATGCGACTGGCATCGTCCGCGGATTCGTCCTGGAGCTCCTCCTTCAGCATCTCTGAGTACCCGAGAATTGCGTTGAGTGGAGTGCGCAACTCGTGGCTCATATTGGCGAGGAAGACACTTTTTGATTGAGAGGCTTTTTCAGCCTCCATGGCGGCAACTCGGCGCGATTCAGACTCCGAAATGGCCCGGGATGCACGCAGCACATAACGGGTGCGATTGGCCAGGATGGACGACTTGAAGGGCTTGGACAAGAAGTCCGTTGCACCCGCATCGTAGGCCTCTTGGATCGACGAGATATCCTCGAGACCAGTGAGCATCACGATGGGAACGCGCGCAGCGTCGGGGAGTTCACGGATGTGGCGGCAACACTCGAAGCCATCCATGCCCTCCATCATCACATCGAGCAGCACTACATCGGGGAGTTGTTCACGGCAAAACTCCAACGCCTTCGGCCCGCTCGGCGCGAGCACGGTGCGGAAGCCGGCTGCGTTGAGAACCCGGTTGATGAGGTTGCGCATCGTCTCGTCATCGTCCACCACCAAGACCACTGGCGCATTGGACAAGAACGTGGGTGTTTCGATCGACGTGGGTGGTTTGCCGGCGCCATTCACCTGTTTGTGAACCCAATCCAGGGTTTTTTCCACCAACACATCGACATCTGAGAACGTCGACCTCACTTTCTCGAGGTCACCCTCCGCCGAGGCGGCCTCGATCTGCCGCATCGCCCCTCCCACACCCACTGCGCCAACGAGCAGGGCGGTACCCTTGATTCGATGTGACACCAACCGGATATCAGCGAGGATTCCATCGTCGATGTGCGCGTTCAGCGTCCGAACGTCGCCGGCCAGTTCCTCAGCGAAGCCGGTCATTATTTCAGTGAACGTGGACTCAGGGCCAGTGCCCAACGCGCGGATGTCCGGGAGCGCCTGCATGTTGAACAATTCAGGACCGACTTCCGCCATTTTGATGGTGGGAGATGCAGCGGGGGGGCCAGACAGTCCAGCATCGCTTGGCAGCAATCGCTCCATGACCCGTTCGAGGTCGTTCATGACAAAGGGCTTGGTGACGTATTCGTCCATACCCGCGTCCAAACATCGGGTGCGATCCTCGGGCAAAGCGTGCGCGGTCAGGGCGGCGATCGGCACATTGACACTCGCTTCACCCGCCTTGCCTGCGCGGATTTGTCGCGTGGTCTCATATCCATCCAATCCCGGCATCTGGCAGTCCATGAAGACCAGATCGAACGTGTTCTGCCGCAGCAGCGCCAATGCGGCGTGGCCACCATCTGCTTCAGTAGATTGATGGCCCATTCCCAGCAACAGCTTTGTGGCGACCAAGCGGTTGATCTTGTTGTCATCCACGACCAACACCCGCCGCGATGGCCGTGGTCCCACCCGAAGCCGGGCGTCGAGGACCGTCGTGTCGAAAATCCCGGTTGGGTCGGCGGCCGCCACGCGGAGCTCCACGCGGAATGTCGAACCGACGCCCAGCGCACTTTCGAGTTGGAGTTGGCCACCCATGGCAAGCACAATCTGTCGGCAAATCGCCAGACCCAACCCGGTTCCGCCCTCGCGCCTTGTCGAGCTGTCATTGGCCTGAACGAAAGGATTGAACAGGCGCTCGCGGTCCTCGGCCGGGATGCCAGGGCCGGTATCGCGAACTGAAAATTCCAACAGGGGGTGTTCCGAGTTCTCGTCGAGCGCCCTCACCGTGACCTCGACCTCGCCAGAGTCGGTGAACTTCACCGCGTTGGTGACCAGATTGATGAGCACCTGCCGCAGCCTCATCTCGTCGCTCTCGATGAACTGTGGCACTTCGGGCTCGACGTTCCACGTCAGCTCGAGTCCCTTGGCCTGGGCCGAGCCGCGCACCATGCGTGCAATGGCATGGGTCACGCTGCGGATATCCACCGTCTCCCGAGAGAGGTTGATTTCGCCCGCCGCGCCCTTCGAGAAATCCAGGACGTCGTTGATGAGTGCCAGCAAGCCCGATGCGGACTCGTGAATGGTGCCCGCCAGATCGTCGGCATCTTGGGTGTTGGACTGTCGATGCAGCAGGTCGGAGAGACCGAGCACCGCATTGAGTGGCGTGCGAATTTCATGGCTTATATTGGCTAGGAAACGAGACTTTGCGACGTTCGCTGCCTCGGCTTTCTCGAGGGCCTCTTTCAGGTCGCGGGTTCGCTCCTCAACCGTAGATTCCAGCTCGGACCGATGTTTTGATTCCAGGTCGGACTGTTCGACGAGTTCTCCGATCATCGTGTTGAAGGCCGCCGCGAGCTCGTCGATCTCCGCGACCCCAGGTGTCACCGAAACCGGAGTCAAGAGACCGCTGGCTACGGCTCCTGTGCTCCTCACCAGCTCCGAGAGCGGGCCGGTAATGGGACGAGACACCACCACGATCAAGAATCCACCCACCACCAGCATGAAGAGCACGACGGCGCCGGTCAGGGCAACCTGCCGCTGGGCGTGCGCATCCACAGCGCGGAAACTGAGTCCGAATCGGACGTAGCCGATGATCCTGGATTCGCCCATTGCCACACCAGTGATCGGATCAGCTGCCGGAGTAGAGCGGACAGGCGCGCTGATCTCGAGCCAATGGTCGGCGTCGATCGCCAGTTCACGGAACGATTCGCTCAGATCGATTTCTTTGAGGTCGGACGGACCGCTCAGCGAGATCTTCTCCAGCACGACCTTGCCGTCGGCGTCGTGAACAGACGCGTAGTCCACAGCGGGGTCCGAATCTACGGCACGCAACAGGACGGCAAGGGCATCTGGATCGCGGGTGAACAGCGCGTACTCGGCGTTCTGTGCCGTGGTTTCGGCGAGCGCTCCGCCGTGGGCCATCATGGACTCGTTCAATGCGCTTATGGCGGACCAATACGAGACCCCTGCGATGGCAGCGGAGCACAGCAGGATGGCGACCGCGGTCAAGATCTGAAAACGGCGGGCGATCCCAACGCCGGCAACCGGTCGATCAGTAGACATGGTGTGCTCCGTTGATAATCGAGGTGGGAAGCTCGATTTTGAGCTCATCGAGTGAATGCCTGTTGAGGGAATACGGCATTGCGTGCGGCTCGACGGCGCCGATTTCACTGGCTGCGGTTCCGTCCAGCAGGGCACCTGCGATCTGCACACATTGCCGACCGAGCGCCTGGGGATCGAACGACGGGGCCATCATCGCGCCCGCTTTGACCCACTGGTCCGACATGCCGATGAACGGGACGCGATGCCGAAAGGAGAACACGAGCACAGTGCGCGCGGTCTGCGGGGTGAAGAGTCTGGCGTCGGGTAGGCCCCACAGAACATCGATCCGGTTGGCGAGCCCGGCCAGCGTCTTGTTGAGCGAAGCGGGCCCGTCGATCCGCACTTCCACCAACTCCATGCCCAGTCGCTTGGCCAAGGGTCGCGCCTCTTCAACCAGTTCGGCACTCTTGTCTTCCGAATAGACCACCCCCAAACGGGTCGACCTGGGCAGCGCGGTCTGAATCAGTTGCAGCTGGTCTTCCAAGGGATAGCTCAACAACAGAGCAGCTGTCTCGTCGGCTGCATCCAGAGTCATGCAGTGCAGTGTCGGGATATCCAGGCTCTTGACTGAGATTGCCGATTCGCCTCCAAAGGCGACCACGACATCCGCACTTGCCGCCGTCGGAGTGTCGGCCGGCTGTACTAGAGAGTCCGCCGGGCGCTCCGCCTGAAAGGACTCACGAAAGGCCTCGGCACCCTCGAAATAGGGACCAGACTTCGCCGAAACGACCACAGCGACCTGTCCGGCGGCAGCGAGATCAGCCGCCAAGAACCAGAGCATCATCAAGACTGGGAGGTTTGAACGGAACATCTTCCGGCTAGAACTCGTAGCTGACGGTGGCGCGGAAGTTGCGTCCGTCCTGTATGACGCCGGGCTGTCGGATTTCGAGTCCCCCGACATGTCGATATTCTGTTCCCAAGAGATTCCGTACGGTCAGCGCGAGCTCCAATCCCTCGACCAGATCTCGGCCAAGCAAATGGGTGTTCACGACGGCGTAGGACCCCAGTGTCGCGCCACCTGGATTGGTGCGCTTTCCTACTGCCAGTACTTCTGCGCCAAGAAACAGGTGCTCGGGTATCAGTGCAGGTGACGCCATGGCTTTGCCAAGGAGTTGAGGCGCGTTGTGTAGCAATCTTTCTGTCTTCAGGTCTCTGACACTGTGAACGGACACCGATGACCGCATCTCGAGCCACTTTGGATGTCCTTCGGCCCCCAATTCGCCGCCTATGTTGCGGACAGAATCCAGATTGTCGAAGACCGCCAAGCCGTCTCTCTGGTCGACGCGGGCCGCGACCAGATCCTTCATTTCGGTGTAATATCCAGTGGTTGTTGCCGACCACGTCTTGCCCAACCCCTGCTCTATCACCGCTTCTGCCGTGACAAATCCCTCCGGATCAAGGGATTTTGGGGCCTTGCTGTAGATGCCTCCGTCCTCATAGAAGCGCTCGTAGCCATTGGGCGCGCGAAAGGCCGTTCCGTAGAGCAACTTCAGCGTCGTCGTCTCCGTGGGATCCAGAAGAACGGCCGCGCGAGGGTTCACGGTCAGGCCGAAGTCGGGGTACACATCCGCTCTGACGCCGCCAGACACGCCCACTGCGGGAAGGAGTTGCCATTCATCCTGGAGGTACAAACCGATGTTTGCTCCGGTGCCGTCTCGATCGAGGTACACCTCGGGCCCGGATGGCAGGCGGTCCGCCACATATTGATGTTCCATAAAGACATGGCGGAACTCGAAGCCCGCGGTGAGTTGATTGCCCTCGAACAGCGACTCGACCACGTGGGACTCGGCGAACCAGGCCATCGTGTGGGATTGATCGTCATTGGCGATCAATCTGGGGTTTTCGGGACTGCCCCAGTTGTACATGTAATCGCCAAAGTAGGCGGCCCGCTGCAATCGGAGCGCTGCGTGAATCTCTGTTCCGGACCCGGTCACCCGGTCCAGGGCGGTACTGAAACCGCCAATGGACTCGTTTGTAAACGACCGCTGACCGTTGAAATAGGTACCCCACGCGGCCGTGGGGATCTCCTTTTCGCGCACGCCATAGAACGCCTCGAACTGGATGTCTCTGAAGCCGACCTTGGCGAGGGTGTCGAGATCCCACTCGGCGTCGAGATCCTCTGAGAGGCCGTCATTGCGGAGCGGTCGATCAAAGTACTTGTATTCGAGATCTTGTCCTTCGGACCATCGCCCTCCGGCCGACACCAGCACCTCGAGGTCGCTGTCGAATCGGGTGCCCCAGGATGTGCGACCGCCGAGCGAATTGTAGCTGCCGCCGACGACAGCGACCTCGCCAGAACCCAGGTCACGACCCTTCCGGGTAATGATATTGACGACGCCAAGTACGGCGTTTGTCCCATACAATGACGACCCAGGTCCGCGTATGATCTCGATGCGATCAATATCGGCCACGTCAATGGGCAGGGTGTAGTCGACCGACCCCTGGTCATACAGAGGGTCGTTTACCCGAAAGCCGTCCAACAGGATGAGTATGCGCTCGCTGTACGAGCCCGGCGGACTGAAACCACGCATGCCGGTGTATGCGTAGTTCCTGTCCCGGGTCATGTACATTCCACGCACGCTATCGAGCACCTCGCCCACCGTGCGCCAGCCAAATCGGCTGATCTGCTCGGCCGTCACGATGGTCACAGACGCGGGCGCTTCGCTGACGCGCTGCTCGTGTTTCGAGGCGCCGATAACCACTGGAATATCGGCAAAGAGCAGATCGTCCTCAGCTGCGATGTCTTGCCCCTGGGCGCTGGCGACAAGCGACGCGATGAGAAAGGTAACCATCGAAAGTCCTGGGTTGTCCGATGAAGTGTGAACCCGCCTCTGACCTACTCAATGGGCGCGACCATCCAGTTCTACAACAATTTGGACAATATTCCCCCTGTCCTGACGGTCAGGTGCCGCCACCGATCTTGGAAAATGGCGTTCTGCCTCGATGATGGAGGAACGTTGTGACTCAGCACAGAGGCTGGGGGCGGTAGAGTTCGAGGTCGGGCTGTGCTAGGCTGCGGCGTTCCCGTGGAGGTTGTGTGGGCGACCCGAACGACAGGGTGCAGACCCGTAGCGTCGAGTATTACCAGGACAGTGACGGCATCGTGCATGGGCGTTTCACGGTGGAACGCTCCCATCTCGAGGACGCAATCGAGAACATCGAAGCCGTGCGCGAGCTCGCTGGCGGGGTCAAGGTCCCCGTTTTTATCGACATGCGGGGCGTGTTGGTTTTGGAAAAGGAGGCGCGGGACAACCACGCTGGCAGCGTCGCGGCCGAAGTCCAGTCGGCGTGTGCGTTGATCATCGGATCTCCGGTGAGCCGCATGATCGGCAACTTCTTCCTCGGGCTCAACAGACCGCTCTGTCCAACCCGTTTGTTCACGTCCCCCGACGACGGGATGGCGTGGCTTCGTCCAGCCGGCGCCTGAGTGCCCCTGAAGGACGACGACAGACTTGACGAGCTGATGCGCGTCATAATGGCGGTGGCGGCTGGGGACTTCGGCGCTCGGGCGTCGGTCACTGGGGACACCGTCATGGACTCCATGGCCAGCGGCATCAACATGCTCGCTGAGGAAATCGACCTGTTGTGGCGAAAAGAGCGCACGCAGAGGGCGTATGCCGAGACCATCGTGAGGGCGATGGGCGATGGGCTCATGGTCGTCGATGCCGGTGGGTTCGTCCGAACAACCAATCCGAGTCTGTGCCACGCGCTGCAATGCGATGACGATTGGATGGCGGGCAGATTGCTGGACCAGGCACTCGCGTCGGAAATCGTCACGAACGGGAATTGGTCGACCCTCAAGGAGGAGCTGGGCCAGGGTCCGGTCCGAGACGCCGAGCTGACCTTTCAGACCAAGACGGGTTCGCTGCTTTCTCTGGTGACGAACATCACCGCCATGCGCGACGACTCCGGCGCGCTGATCGGCGCAATCCTGGTTCTCCGTGACGAGCGCGAAAATCGCCGGCTTGCCAGCGCTCGAGACGTCGCCGAGAAAGCCAATCGCGCCAAAAGTCAGTTCCTCGCGAACATGAGCCACGAAATCCGCACGCCCATGAA
>Ga0315336_1005358_pt1 | contig 14092 bp, 10 predicted proteins | sample ASW5metaG_FD_204512 | JGI IMG/M metagenome (GOLD analysis project Ga0315336, IMG submission 204512) | Ammonia-oxidizing marine archaeal communities from Monterey Bay, California, United States - ASW #5 | ecosystem: Environmental > Aquatic > Marine > Intertidal zone | place: USA: California...
TGGTATGTCGGGCTCATCTAGCACAGCAAATAACCTGGTGCTCAGAACTTAGACGAGACGCCAATAGTCCACTTGATATCAGGATCGTCGGTCGAAATAAATGATGGGCCGGAGTAGTGATTAATAATGTTAGCAATCTCCAGCCCCCATCGATGGGTCAACTCAAGATCAAACTTGAAGGTATTGACACCCTGAATCCGGTCAGTACCATCACTCACGTACATAACTAGGACGTCGCTAACTGTTATCTTGTCTCCGATAGCCGTATTAGCGTTAACGCCGCCCCGTAACGCGACGAAACTGTCGTCGGGTGACTTGTAGAATTGTTCCGTCATCGCTCCTATACCTACTTCTACCTCAAATAATGTTTCTGGTTTGCGAACGAAATTGTAGCCCAGAGAACCGCTCGTCACTGTGCGCAACTTTAGATCCTGCATCTTATCGTGCTTTATCTCCTCGGCCAGTGCGAGGTACATGCGCGGCCTGAAGAAGTAATCGTATTTGACGGTCCCGCTCCAGTTGTCCTCGACGAGCTGCCCGCTGGCTTCCGCGTAAGTCAGCTGACTAAGCAATGTCAGTCGATCCTTTTCAGAATCCCGAGTTGAGGTTCCAGAGATGGAAAATCCAAGAACATCGCTACTGCCGGTAGTTTGAGAACCGCCGATCGTCATTACGTTGTCCCACGCTGGGCGCATGTGATAGATGCCGTCGATAAATCCAAAATTGAGCTGTCGATCTTTGCCGCCCTCATTGGGCTCAAGCACCATCTCCCCTTTGTCATTTGTACTGATCTTGCCACGCCAGCGCTCGCCGTTGTCTAGTACCACGTCGACCGCATTGTCGGTCTTGATGGACTGGATATGCCATACCGAGATCTTGATTGGATCGAAGGAGTCGGTCTCAAGAAGAAGTGAATCCTTTTCCACGTACACGATCGTCCCCTTGATGACGCTACCGTTTTTCAGGATGACCTGGTCAGAGTGATCAGCGGCTGACGGAGATGCTGCTTGCGTGCTTTTTTCGTCGGACGAGTTGGTAGTCGACTGCGCCTGCACTGGATCGAGCAGTCCAATAGCAATGAAAGCCGCAATCCAGAAGATTGTCTGGGGTATTGGGCTTGATCTATTTGCCTTAAGAATGGCCTGCATAATTGATTCCTTAAGGAAGTCAGAGAAGAGGTTCTAATAGTATCCCAAATTACACTAGGGTTTTCCGCTATGCTTTTAACCCCTCCCGGAAGTCGGGTTCTCTTTTACTCCTACCGTGTCTGATCAGTGCCGACGTCACTTTGGTCAATGGCCTCCGACCAGTAGCGTGGCGCAGTAATCCGGGTGACCCCGATGTAGAGCAGAATGGACACCGGCGTATCTAGGGTATGAACCAATACCCACGTGTCGGTCGAAAAGTTACGCCGGGCGATCTCATTGACCAGAGCCCCCAGAACGGCAACGGCTACCCAGCGCCAGGTCAGTATGTGCCAACCGCGATGCGTCAGGTCGATCCGGGCGTCCAGAACCCGCTCAAGAAGCGACCGCTGCAAAAGAAGCCCAAGAGCCAACGCTCCGGCAAACAACAGGCTGCCTAAGGTTGGCCTGATTTTGATAAAAGTCTCGCTACCAAGTGCAAGTGTTGCGCCACCCAGCAACAGCACCAGACATAGCGTGACCAGCGGTAATACAGGGACAGACCGATTAAGACGAAAACCCAGTATGGTCGTAATGGTGGTTGCTGCCATGACAGCGGCCGTGGCAACCATCAGACCACCAAAATAGTTTGATACGAAGAAAACTACAGCTGGACTCACTTCCAGCAACATCTGTTGGTTCAGGTATCGTTCACGAAAACTCATAAAGAACCCAAAGAACTCGGGGATGCCGTGGATTATCTCAGAATCTTCCTGTTAGCCGTGTGGTATGCCTTACGCGCCAACCGCTTATCTGGACGATTACGAGAGCTGCTTGCTGACCCAGTCCTTCGGATCCACCAGCCGACCGTCTCCCGCCAGATAGCCTGCAATCACCTCGTTCATCCGATCTTTTCCAAAAGACCCAAAGTGTCCTCCGTGCACGGTCTGAATCGGCAACGCCCGAAGCCGTTCCAGACTTTCCCGGTAGGCATCGGGATCGGAGTGATACAGCGTATCGTACAGATCGCCATCGTAAATGGTGTCACCGCTGAAGAGTGTTCCGGTTTTGCTTTCCCACAGCGCAATCGAATCGGGCGAGTGCCCCGGCAGGGAAAACACCTGGAAACACCGGTCGCCAAGATCCAGCACATCGCCCTCGTCGAGGTAACCCGTGAGCGGTGCTGGCCGGACTTCGTAGGATGCAAACGAAAAACCATCAAAGGGAAGAGCGCTGAAGGTTTCCGCGCGCACAAAGGCTTCGCCGCCCGTCTTTTTAAAGCAGGTCATCGGATCAAGGTAGTTGTCGCTGCAGGCCCGGTGACCGAGGCGCTTTTCAAATTCAAAAAGACCGCCCACATGATCGAAATGGCAATGCGTCATGACGGCTGTCAAGGATGATCCCGCGAGCGCCAGCAGGCGCGGCTTCAGCGGTGACAGCCCCATACCGGAGTCGATCACGAGATTTCCCTCCCGTCCTTTCACCAGCCAGATGTTGCAGCGCAGCCAGTGTGCAACGTGCTTTTCGCGGATGAGGAAGACGCCGTCCGAAAGCGCCTGCGTTTCATACCAGTCAGAAGCGGTGTGATCATTCATGTACGTATTCTTCCCCGGGGCCCAGTGTGTTTACTGCCCGTCGCGCGACATTGATCTTTCCCACTTTTGCCTTTCATGGGCCGTATCCCACAGAAGCCACGATAATCTGATGTTTTTGCCTGTCGCATTAATCTTCGCAAAAGCGACACCGGGCCTTCTACGACTGGTGTCATATCGTTCACAATAGCAACTTGCGAAGAGTAAGTATTGATGAGCGCTTCTAAGAACACAACTTTCAGCATCCGGGTGTCATCCACCGGAGACGTCTTTGAGGTACCCCCCAACCGGACCATTCTGCACGTCCTGTTTGAGAATGGTTACGAGGTGCCCCTGGACTGCTCCAATGGCCGTTGCGGGACCTGCCGCACGCGCTATCTCTCGGGCGAGGTCGATCATCGGGATACAGCGCTCAACGAAAGCGAGCGCTCGGAATACCTGACGGTCTGTGTTTCCCGCGCCCACGGGGGAGAAGTCGTCCTTGATCTGCCGGCCCCCCAATCCACCCAGCCCGTGGCCCGGCCGCTTGCGGTTGTGGACGCACCGGTCTGTGTTGCCTGCCTCAACTGCGTACGTTTTTGCACCTTCGGCGCAGCCCGCATCGATGACGAACTGATCGGCGTCGGCGGCATTCAGGGTGCAGCCGTCATTGACAAGGACCTTTGTACCGGCTGCGGCCTGTGCGCGGCGGCCTGTCCGACGGGCGCGATCGAGATGAACATCAATACCCACGACACCGTGATCGACACCATTCATGCGCTGAATGCGGAGCCGGCGCCCGTCGAGCGCGCCACAGCGGCGGCGACCGATGCTACAGAGGACATGACATCGGTCATGCTCTTTGCCTGCCCGCAGTGTCGGGAGACAACACAGCAGGTCTGCGAGGAGCAGAATCGTCTGCCATCCCAGCAAGTCCACACGCGCGTGGTAGAGGTCCCCTGCTCCGGTCGGGTTGACACGCTGCAGCTGATGCACGCCTTCGAAAGCGGTGCCGATGCGGTCATGGTGGCAGGCTGTCAGCCAGGTGAATGTTTTTTCAATACCGGTAACCTGCATGTGACCGAGCGGGTAAAACGCATCGCCGACTGGCTGGACGGCTGCGGCCTGGGTCGTGACCGGGTACATATGATGCATCTGACACCCGGCGATCATGAAAACCTTGCTGAGGCGCTCACCAACCTGAGCGACAAGGCCGGTGCGAATGGGCCCAGTCCGCTGCGCCAGGCGTCAGCCGCACATGCTCCGGTCTTAACATCCGGTTAACATATGAAAAGAGAGAATTTCCATGCACCCTCACACCCGTTTGCGTAAACGCCTAAGAGGCTTACCATGATTGTTGCCGAACAAAAACCACTGGAAGATATCCAGCGGATGCTCAAGGGCAAGAAGAAAGTGCTCACGGTCGGCTGCGGCACCTGCGTGTCGGTCTGCTTTGCGGGAGGCAAGAAAGAATCCAGCGCGATGGCTGCGACGTTGCGCACAGCCGCTGCAGCTGAAGGCCAGGAACTTGAGGTCGAGGAAGTCACCGTGCAGCGCCAATGCGTTCAGGAATTCGTGGCACCCCTTGAAGAAAATATCGGCGAATACGATGCGGTGCTGTCCATGGCCTGCGGGGTCGGCGTGCAGACCCTGGCCGAAAAATATATGGACACGCCGATCCTGCCGGGCCTGGATACCAACTTCATGGGCCAGCCGACCGAACCCGGAATCTGGGAAGAACGCTGCGTCGGCTGCGGCAACTGTGTCCTGGAATACACCGGCGGGCTGTGCCCCATCACCCGCTGCCCCAAACAACTGCAGAACGGACCGTGTGGGGGTTCAGAAGGTGGGATGTGCGAGGTGGACCCCGCCATCCCCTGCATCTGGTCCAAGATCTGGGACCTTCTCGACCGTCAGGGTATTGCCGATACGCTGATGGATATTCAACCGGCCAAAGACTGGTCCAAGAGCCGCGGCGGCAGCATGCGCCGGGTGGTCGTCAGTGATGATCTGCGCCAGCAGGCGGCGCGCGAAGCCGGTGAACGGGCAATATCGGTAAAAGTTGCCCCGCCGCAGTCGCCGATGAAAAGGCCTGTGCCGACCGAGACTTCAGCTGATGCGGTGGAACTCGACGAGACCTGGCACCGTGCCTGCAGCATCTCTGAACTGGCCGAAGGCAAACTCCAGAGGGTCAGCGTTGCCGGGGTAGACGTCATTGTGACCAACCTCGGGGACTGTATCCGCGCCTTTCCCCCCACCTGCCCACACCTTGCCGAACCGCTGGTCGATTCGGGTCTTCTGAAAGACGGGCTGCTGACCTGTACCAAGCATCTCTGGCAGTGGGATCTTCGAAGTGGCGAGATGAAGGGTGCTGCGGAGCGCCCTGTCGAGATGTACGAAGCGAAGCTGAACGGCGATGACGTCATGATCAGGGTCGAACAGGAAATCACCTACGATTACGACGACGAAGACGACTTCGACGAAGACGATTTCTTCGGTTCAGACTGAGCTAAGGTCTGCACTGATGTCTACCGATACCGCTGCCCAGACGGTGACCACGCTCAAGTCCGGGAGCAATCTTGAGAAGGTGTTGGCCGGAGGCCATTTTGCCGTGACCGGTGAACTCGGCCCGCCCAAACATATGGATACCAAGGTCGTGGACCGCAAGATCGATCTCTTGAAGGGCGTGGTCGATGCGGCCAACGTAACCGATAACCAGACCGGGATTGTGCGCCTCAGCAGTATCGCCACCGGCATCTATATGGCGCAGCGTGGTCTTGAGCCCGTCATCCAGATGACCTGTCGCGACCGCAACCGCCTGGCCATCCAAAGCGACCTCATGGGCGCCTATATCCATGGCATCCGCAATGTGCTGTGTCTTTCCGGTGACCACCAGTCTTTTGGCAACCACCCGGGCGCCAAGAATGTGCAGGATATCGACTCGATGCAGTTAATCCGTATGCTTCAGGAAATGCGCGACAAGAACCAGTTCCAGTCTGGTGATGAGATCAAGGGCGGCGGGCCGAGACTCTTTATCGGCGGAGCAGGTAGTCCTTTTTCCGAGCCGATCTCCTTTCGGCCGCTGCGCATTGCCAAAAAAATGGCCGCTGGGGTGGACTTCGTCCAGACCCAGATGATTTTTAACATGGATATCTTCCGCCAGTTCATGAGCCGGCTGGTCGATCTTGGGGTCACCGAGAAGGTACACATCCTGGCAGGTATCGGTCCCTTGAAAAGCAGCCCGATGGCCCGGTTTCTCAATGAGAAGATTCCCGGGATCATTATTCCTGATGACTTGTTAAAGCGTATGGATGGCGCCGTTCAGGGAATCAGTGAGGACGACAAAGAGGCGCGACGCGATGCCTGGCGCGCCGAAGGGCAGGATATCTGCATTGAACAGATAGAGCAGCTGCGCGCTATGGAAGGCGTCGCCGGCGTGCACATCATGGCGATCGAATGGGAGGCCGCCATCCGGCCGATCACGGAACGGGCTGGACTGCTGCCCCGCCCCATAGTCTGACGCTACGAATAACTCGCGATCGGGGAGCCGAAACAGCCCTCGGGAATGGTGATCCCGAGCCCGGGGCCCGGAGGCACCGCGATCATGCCGTTGACGATCCGCGGGCCGTGCGCCTCGTCATAATGACCCGTCTGGTAGGGATCTGATATCCACGCACCGCGGCTGAGATGGGGCTGTAGTGTGGCCCCCACATGCACGCAGGCCGCGGCGATGATGTCGCCTCCCCAGGAGTCATCACAACTGGTGGGCGTTTTAAAGGCCTCGCACAGATCACGGACCGCGCGCATCCCGCTGATCCCGCCGATGCGCGTCAGTTTCATGCCGAATCCATCGGCCACGCCGGTCGCGATGGCCCGGGCGATGGTGGCAAGGTCGGTCGCAGATTCATCCAGTATCAGCGGGTGATGCAGGTGCGCCCGTGCAGTAGCGCACTCGGCATAGCTTGCGCACGGCTGCTCGATCGCAAGTTTGAGATCGCGACACGCACTGGAGACCTGTATCGCCTGACTGACAGTCCAGCCCCGGTTGCAGTCCACAAAAAGATCAACGCCCGGGCGGATCACCCGGGCGACCGCGTGAATCGCATCGATGTCCTCGTCAATGTGCCGGCCGCCGGACTTCAACTGCAGTTTGGTATGACCCTCATCCTGTAATTCCCCCGCCAGCTGGGCGGATGCCTCAGGCGTACCAATCGGAACAACGTGATAGGTCAAAACCGGGTCCATTCGCGCGCCGCCCAGCAGATCACAGACCCGCTCACCATACGCTTTGCCCAACAGGTCCCAGCAGGCGATATCGACCGCTGACCGGGCCCCCTGTCCGCCGTCCATAGTGGCGGCCATCACGTCATGCACCAGACCGACGCGCCGGGGGTCAGCCCCGACCAGCGCCGGGCCGAGCAGGCCAAGGTCTGCGCGGATGCTCTCGGTATGCTCCACCTGCGGCAAAGGGCCGGTCGGACAGATCTCGCCCCAGCCGATCTGCCCCGAGTCGGTCAGCAGCGACACGACCGTCGTATCGGGATCACCAACCGCCGCGCTCGACATGTTGTAGCCAGACGCCATCGGAAGGCGCTTGGCGAAAACATCGACCTGTATGATTTTCATCTGTCTGCCTTAGCCCAACCCCACGCGTTTGCGCCAGCGAACCCAATCAGGATTTAAGAAAGATCGCGTTGACCTGGTCGAGATTTTCCAGAGTTCTTTCCGTGGGCTGAGTGTAAACGAAGGAGCGGTGCATCAACCGCCTGTCGGCCTCGTAGCACGCAGTGGGCGTGCCGCTATGCAGCGCCGCGTGGTTATCCCAGATCAGAAGGTCGCCCGGAGCCCATTGGTGGGTATAAACATACTGTTCTTGCGCAGCAATCGCCAACGCCTCCTGCAGCCACTCCTCTCCCAACGCAAGGCTTACCGAATCAAACTCGATGGGGTCAAAATTCATGTACAGCACCTTGCGCCCGGTGACTGGATGCACCTGCACGATATCGTGCCAAACCTCAGGCAATGCAAGGCGCTCCTCTTCGGTCAATGGAATGTGGGAATCCGGATCCGCCTCCAGCAGAAGGTCGTTGTGGGCATGGAAACTGCACAGCATCTTAAGATCACTTAACTGGTCCTTAAGGGCCTGCGGAATCTTCTCGTACGCGGTGGCGGTGCTGCATAACAGCGTATCGCCGCCGACTTCAGGCACCTCGACGGCGTAGAGAAAGGTCGCCGCATCCACGTGACAGGCTGAAGTGCCGTCGGTATGCCAGCCGAAACCGCCTTTGACAAAAAAGGCGGCGTCTTTGCCATCAGTGTGCTTGACGTTGCCGATGGTCGAGACCTCGGGGTGCGCCTTGAGGTTGAACTGCTTGCGTGTCTCTATCTTGGGCCGGCCGAAGCGGTGGGCAAGCCTTGCCTGGCTGGCAGGTGAAAGATCCTGCCCCCGAAACAGCAACACCGAGTGCGAAAAATACAAATCTCGAATCTCGCCAAAGCAGTCATCGTCGATCGGGTCGGATAGATCAACGTCCACAATCTCCAGGCCGAAGTTCGGCATCAGCGGTCTCGTCTTCATCATGGGCTACTCCATCGTTGCGTGACGGTACGCTCCACTGTAGACACCATCGCATCATACAAAATTTCGTGACGTGAGTATGCCGACGGGTCTGGCATCAAACATGGCAACAGGTGGGCGAGACTACTTACCTGCAAATGAATGCTTGGAGGCAATACCGCCGGTCATCAGGTCGTCTACCACTGCAATTACCCCCCTTTCGCCAGACGCCGTCCGCCGCCACGCATGTGTCACGCGTAGTGTAAGAGCCTTTAAGCTTTATACTTTGACACCTCATCGTAATTTTCATATTGGCTCATAAAGTGTCGCACTGCTCGAAACACATTCAATAGAGAATGTGATTCTGTTTAGAAACTTCCGAAGCTCGTTTTTTAATTATGACAAATAATGATCCCTTCCAAAGGGCAATTTGTACGCAAGGGGGAGACTCGATAAAAGGTGTCACTACAATTGAATATTGATGATTCACTGTGGCCTTCTATCCATAGTCTCTTTTAATCCCTTTTCTCGTAACAAATCCGAGAGCTAAATCGGTTTCGATATCCTCGCGATTTCGTAATTCTGGTTTACCCAGGCCACCACCACCACATGCTCTCAAAACAAGGCTATCTCCACGCTTAAAATTTACACCAGTCGCTTTTGCTGGAATGTTAGTTTTCCGATTCTTTGATTTTCTGTAAACGGTACTAGGCATCCCCGATTTACCTCCATGAATACCCTGAGCGGGAGCTCTATCAAAGCGACTACCGAGAACTGTACATTCACAGTCGTTCTCAACCTGTATCTCGGTTTCAAGTGCACAACCTCCACGTTGCCGGCCAGGACCACCAGAATCCGCCTTAATTTCCCGTCTAAGATAGCGAATGGGATAATTATCTTCTTCAATTTCAACATTTGGTATCAACACATTGCTAGCAGCAATACAAGTAGCGTTCATACCATCAGATTCAGTACGTGCACCACCACCAGTGCCGAGCCCATCGAGTATCCAATGAATATAAGATTCTCCATTTGTCGGATTCGTGCCAGATAAACATACTCCCAGCCACATCATTGACCACGTACCGAGAGCCTGATCAGGTAACGCCTTTGACAAGGCCCCAATTACTAAATCGTATACACGGCCGCCAGACTCAGTAGTCGACGCACCAATTGGCGCTGGCGAAATTGGGTTAAGCAAACTACCTTCAGGAACGACAACATCAATAGGTCTGAAAAAACCAGCGTTACGCGGAATTTCAGGATCAAGAAAAAGAAAAAAACCGGCGTACGTGGACGCTAGCGTATTCCAATAGGATGCGTTAATAAAACCTTCTGTTTGCGAAGCCGTACCGGTAAAATCGGCGATTACACGATCCCCTGTAAATGTCAGGGCAACTTTCATTTTATAGACCACATCATGCACGCCATCATGGTCTATATAATCTACGAATTCATAAGTCCCCCTAGGAATCTTTTTTAACTCTGCTCGCACACGACGTTCTGCAACGTTGAGAATTTCAGCCATAATTGTAGTAAAACGTTTTACACCATAACGATCTATTAGCGGCTGAACACTCAATGCTGCTACCTTTAAAGAAGCTAGCATAGCCAGCACATCACCTTTTTCTTGATTCGGCAAACGGACATTTATCTGAAACGTACGCATAAAATCGTCAAAGATTTCACCATCTTCTCCAATTTTTATGCGGGGGAAACGGACACCTTCCTGAAAGATACTAGTTGCTCCTACACAATAACTTCCAACTACCATTCCACCGATATCAATCTGATGCGCCGTTGACCCACAGAACATAACTAATTCTTTACCGTGAAAGATAGGCATAAAAATATTGAGATCCTGTGTATGAGTACCTCCAGCGTAAGCGTCATTTGTCAGGTAAATATCGCCTTGCTTCATTTCTTCAATGTCTTTTTCGGCGAGTATCGACTTGAGCGCCGACTGCATCCCCCCTTGGTGATGTGGAATAAATTGTCCCATCGCCACTAAGTCACCTCTTATGTCGAGCAGCGCAACTGAAAAATCGCGTGATTCATAGAATATGGTCGAATGGGCAGTTCTAAGCATTGTCGCACCCATTTCCTCCACGATAGCTTCGAGACGCATCCTTACAACTTCGAGAGTAATTGGATCAACATCAGTTCTGCGACGACCGCCTGTATTTTTTGTTCGTTTAGTTGAGCTCATAACTGCACCCCCTTTCGGCCAATTACGTAGTTCTTATAAGGATCCATTTTTAGAGTCTGGCCAGGTCGCACCACGATAGTCGTAGTGGCTAATTCCACTATAGCGGGACCTTTAAGATTATCTCCTGGTTGAAACGTTTCACCATGATATACGCGGGTCTCTTCATATCGACCGGATTCTCCAAAATACACTTTGCGTTTGTTCTTGAGCGATTTTGATGCTCTTGACGCGTTAGATTTCACTCTTTTTGTAATTGGTTTCGGGCAATATTTATAAACGCTGACTCTAAGATTTATTAACTGTATCGAACTCTCTTCTAACAGATAGCCGTAAGTGTGGTTGTAAGCGTTGTTAAAGCTACTCTCAACCTCGCTGATAGAGCTCACGGGAGCAGGGATCGTTACCCTAATATCATGAGCCTGTCCTTGATAACGCATATCAGCGACTGCTTCTGCCCATATTTCATCACTCAGTTTCTTTTGATCAAAATGTTTTAGTCCTTCGGAAATCATCTTTTTCACAGTGTCATTGATAACGCTAATATTTACATCATTAAGCCTGCGATTTATCGTTTTGACAAAATCTCGGTGTAGGTCTGTACAGAGCATTCCAAATGCAGAAAACCCGGAAGCTAACTGTGGAATTACAACTTTATCAACGCCCATTTCTTCAATTAAAGCAGATGCATGAACCGCCCCTGCGCCTCCAAACGACAGTAAAGAAAAATCTCTTGGATCGTAGCCACGCTCAACGGACACTACACGAATTCCATTAATCATATTGGCGTTAACTATATTAAAGATACCATCAGCAGCTTCTGTAACTGAGCGGCCAATTGACTTCGCGACACTACCGATCGCATCACGGGCACGCTGCGAATTCAATCTAACCTCGCCACCTAGGTAGTAGTCAGGATCGATATAGCCTAGTAGAACATCTGCATCTGTAACCGTCGCATGTTGTCCCCCTTTCGAATAACATGCAGGGCCTGGATTGGCGCCTGTTGACCGTGGACCAACATGTAGACCTCCACCTTCGTCCAACCAGGCGATTGACCCGCCGCCAGACCCAATCGTATGGATATCAATAAATGGTATTAGTACATCCCAGCCCTCAAATTTACAATGGGTGGAGGTCGATGTAATCGGTGTTGCGAGCGTCGCTGCCCTATCCCGAATAAGACTGATATCGCAACTTGTGCCACCCATATCAAACGAGATCACATTTTCGTAGCCGGTAATACCGCCCCAATATGCGCTACCAATGATCCCTCCTGCCGGACCTGAGAGTAGCAAATTGACCGCCTTCTTGGCTGCTGTCTTAGGATCGCTTACACCACCGTTCGATTCCATAACTTGCAGCCCAGTAGATAACCCTGATCGATTTAGACGACGAGCAAGCTCCCCTAGGTATTTGTCTACTGGAGGTTGTAGATAAGCGTTAAGATGGGTTGTGCAGGCACGTTCATAATCCCGTATTTCAGGACACACTTCATACGAAGTCGATACATAGACGTCAGGCAGCAACTTTTTAAGTAGCTGTTTTACTCGTCTTTCATGTTTAGGGTTTCGGAACGAAAACAAAAAACATATTCCGATAGATTCTAAACCTTCCTTCTCGATCTTCTTTGCAATCTGATCAATATCTCGATCCTTTAATGGGACGGCAACTTGACCGTCACGATCAACTCTTTCAGCAACTTCATAGATATGGTTGCGGGTAACTAACGGGTCGGGCGCCCGGGCTCTAGTATCGTACATGTTCTCACGAAACATGCGACGCATAACTAAGGTGTCTCGAAATCCTTCGGTAGTTAGGAAACCCATCCTTGCACCGTTTCTCTCGAGTAACGCGTTTGCAGCTACCGTGCTACCATGAACAAGCCTGTCGACATCGCTTATCAGTTCTTCATGTTCAATGCTATGTCGGGTAGCCAGCGTCTTAATGCCTGTCATAATGCTGTCAACCAAATTTACAGGATCAGACGCCACCTTAACTAAATCTACTTGTCCCGAACCGCTAACAAATATTAAGTCAGTAAAAGTACCTCCAACGTCGATCCCCACGAGATATTTTGATTTCTGTCCAACCATAACTAGACTAAGCCTCCCAAAAACGTTTCATGAAATTAATAATATCGATGACATTTCTAATCGATTAATTGATTCTGATAGTTTTGATTCGATTGTGTTCATCGCCTAGTCGCTTATCCACTATATATAATTTCCGTAAGATTTATAAACTCTCATCGATAGAATACCAGTTAAGGGAATTTATCGTCGGAATATGACTTAACTTAGACAGTTAAGAGAAGTGGTCCCGACTATAATGACTGATAGAACAATAGTATTTTCTATCTCATATTTACTAATAATCCCTGAAAATATGCTTCATGGTAACTTCAAACTGATTTCTCTAGGAGGCCTGAATGAGCACTGAAATGAATTCGATTCAAGAAAGTGATGTCGCACACTTCTTGCATCCTTATACGAATTTAAAAAAACATCAAGATGTCGGTCCTCTAGTTATTACAAGGGGAGATGGGATCTATGTTTACGACTCTGAAGGAAATCAATACATTGAGGGGTTGTCTGGACTGTGGTGCACGGCTCTTGGATTTAGCGAAAAGCGATTAATTCGCGCTGCATCGAGGGAGATGGAAAAGTTACCATTTTTCTATTCATTTTTTGGTCGAGGCCACGATGTCGGTATTGCATTAGCTGAAAAACTGATCAGTCTTGCTCCGGTACCAATGTCTAAGGCTTTCTTTACCAGCTCGGGCTCGGAAGCAAATGATACTGCTGTAAAACTAATCTGGTATTACAACAATTCTCTCGGCCGTCCTAAGAAAAAGAAAATTATCAGCCGCATGAAGGCCTATCATGGCGTCACAATTGCATCAGCTAGCTTGTGCGGTCTACCCGCAAATCACGATGACTTTGATCTACCAATTGCCAATATTCTCCATACTGACTGTCCACATGCATACCGATTTGCGGAACCTGGAGAAACCGATGAATCATTCGCTACGCGCTTGGCAGATAACTTAGAGAAGCTGATTCTAGAAGAAGATCCAGATACCGTTGCAGCATTTATTGCAGAGCCGATTATGGGTGCTGGTGGTGTTCTAGTCCCTCCTAAAACATACTATTCTAAAATTCAAGCTGTTCTTAATCGATACGATATACTTTTTGTTTGCGATGAAGTCATTAACGGCTTTTGCCGGACCGGCAATTATTGGGGAGCAGAGACGCGAAATATTAAACCCGACATTATGACTATGGCGAAAGCTCTCACATCAGCCTATCAACCAATGGGCGCTTTACTGTTATCTGAGAACATTTATCAAGGCTTAGTCCACGAAAGCGAGAAACTGGGAATATTCGGACATGGATACACCTACTCTGGCCATCCAGTTTGCGCAGCGGTAGCTTTAGAGGCTATCAAGATTTATGAAGAGCGTAATATTCTTAAAGATGTAAAGAAGGTTGGGCCACGACTACAAAGTGGCTTGCGCAAATATTCGGACCATCCACTAGTTGGTGAGGTCCGCGGTGTTGGAATGATGGCTGCAGTCGAGCTTGTAAAAAATAAAAAGACAAAAGAGTCGTTTTCTTCTGCATCGGGTGTA
>Ga0315336_1005359_pt1 | contig 14091 bp, 13 predicted proteins | sample ASW5metaG_FD_204512 | JGI IMG/M metagenome (GOLD analysis project Ga0315336, IMG submission 204512) | Ammonia-oxidizing marine archaeal communities from Monterey Bay, California, United States - ASW #5 | ecosystem: Environmental > Aquatic > Marine > Intertidal zone | place: USA: California...
CATTGCTTGAACCTATATGACAAAACAAAAGCCCCTCAATAAAGAAGGGCTTCATGTCAGTCAGAAGTGGTTTCTGACGAGTCGGGGTGAGAGGATTCGAACCTCCGACCTCCTGCTCCCAAAGCAGGCGCTAATTCACTACTCTCCCGTCAAGAAATAGTAAATTATAATCATCTGTGCCCCTAGTTAGACTGCCCCTAAAACCATTTTTAGGAGTATCCTCAAAACAAGTGGTCAAGGTAGGGAAATCCTGCTGAACCCTCTTTAGCTCCATATTAGCATACACTTCGGTAGTTGTAACAGAGCTGTGTCCCATCCACTTTTGAATCTTGAAGATGGGAATGTTTTGAAGGAGGCACCTCACTGCGAATGTGTGTCGCAATGAATGGAAATGCTTTAATTCACTTGATCCAATATGTCTAAGAGCTTTCTTAAACATTTTACTCAAGTGCTCGGCATTGTAAGACAAGTCTTTTCGATCCTCTTGCCATTCTATTAGCTCCTTAAAAATCGATATTAAGGATTTATCTAACATTATGCTTCGAGGTTTCTTGCCTTTAGAGGTGTTTGGAATATCTAACCACTCTCCATCTAAACGACTCAAGAACGGTTCTCCAAGCCTACATCCAGTTTCTCTGTAGAAATAGAAGGCACGCTTATAAAGACCGTCAAGCCATTTCAATTCCATAATGCTCTGGAATTCATGATCCGTAATATAGATGGGATCATTCCTATCTACTTTGATCTGTTCAATCATTGGGACTTTATCCAAGCGTTCCCGTTTCCAGTAATGCCGTAACATTGACTTTAATGTCCGTAGATGTATGTTGATTGAAGTATTTGATAGACTAACTTCTTTCATGTGATCAACAAAGTCATCCACTTGTTCAATAGAAACACTTTCAAGCGGATAATCCTTACTCACAGATTGTTTAAAGTGATTCAGGCCATTCACATTGATTTCAATGGTCTTTCGCCTTATTCCCCACTTTTTTCTGTAAGCAAGCCACTCATCAATAGCTTCTCCTACTGAGAATCTATGAAACTCGGATTTCCCATTATTCAACCACACAAAATATTTTGTGTAATTGGTAATAGTGCCATCCTTGATAAAGTTCTCAACCTTATTCACTTTTGTCAGTCTTGTAAGAGCTGTGACTTTTGATTTTGTTTTTAACGGGATTTGGATCTCTTTTTGCTTTTGTGTGGTGTTATTCCAAACTCGCACACGAGCATACCATGTATATCTGCGTTTTCTAAGTATAGCCATAACTACCTCCAGAAAGCAGATATTCACCCCAGAGGCCTAAACGCTCATTTAAAACGATAGAGTCATTTATTACGCTCTCTCCAAAGTGAGTTATTTTCAAGTAGCTAAATGATTTTTTAGACACTCAAAGTTACCATTCTGTAGTTTCATTAACACGCAATCGATAAAATACTTTTTTTGATATTATACTATCAATCATAATCCTCTATCTATTCTAATAATCATATGTTTGTGTATAATTCGTTATACTCTTCATTTATCAGTGGTAAATCATAATTATTTGATTGGTATAATCATTAGTAAGATCTAATCCTTATTCACATTTTCATCTATAATTGAATCATTACGTAAAAGCATTTTTTCAAACTCTCTTTGATGATCTTGATCAAAAGTATGATGATTTCCTGTCCAAGTAAGGTAATCTTTTAGATTAGCGGAATATTTATTTTTATTTATACGTGGATATTTTTTAAGCATATCATTAGTGAAGGAAATTTCGACTAGTTTATCTCTAATTTCTTCTTTAGTTAATTTCTCTTTAATTGTATTAATTTTTGTTTTATTAATTTTATTTCCATTATCTTTAATTGTCCGTGAAATTTCTCGTTTATTTCTCGTTTTTTCTTCGGTCATACAAAGAGGACAATCAGGAGAAAGAAATTCCTTTGGATGATCAATCCTTTGCTTTAAAAACCAACCCTTTTTAAACCATTTTGGGAAGTGTGCATAGTTTATACCTTCAACCTCATATTGGCATAAAATCAAATCTTTAATGAACATTTCGACACAATGTTTTATCCATTTCTTAGTAATTTTATCGTCAGTCGGAAAAATATTGGATTTCAAACTGGACTCATTATACCAAAACCGACCAAAGTCATCCGCAGCACATGCTAAACCAATCAAAAAATAACGTTCCTTAACTTCATATTTTGATATTCTTGGGTTATCAAAAAAATTTTGCCGTATAATTCTTGCGTTAGCCATGGTTATTCCTACCTTTCATTTATCTCTACAGTATCCGTTTTAGTTAAAAACTCCCCCTCTGGGCCATCATTTATTCCATAATATTCTTTAATTGATAGTAGTGTCCCCTCATCGGGTCTATGCCCCATTCTATAGGGGTATAGTGAGCAATTGATTGCCTCGCACAATCTGACCTCTTTTACCTGGCCGCAGCAACAATCTAGACATTTTTTCCGTATGGCTTTGATGGGCGTGTCATATAATTCCATTTTATCTACCTAACCATTTCTCTACTTCATCTGGATGGAATAATAGTTTCCCTGGTCTTTTACATTTTATTAATTCACCAATTTCAACAGCTCTACGAATTGTAGAATAAGATAATGTTGTGAGATCACTTACGTTTCTAATTGTTAGCCAATTCCTTTTTGTAGTTTTTTGTTTCAATAGTCCTATTATTTCTTTAACTGATTCTTGATTATTTTTCATTTTTTATCCTATTTATTATTTTACGATTTATTTCGTGCATGCATAATATTGATGCTGTTAAGCCATAAAAGAATAAAAAAGGGGACTTTCCCTTTTTTTTGGTTCTATTGACGACAAATAAACTAAAACCCCCGCAAATAGCAAGGGTTTTAGTTCCATAATTGACTATTATTATTATTTTACTTCTTCAGTTAATGCTACTCCTTCAAGTGCTCCAGGATATTCTGGCCAAAGTTCAAGACTCTTCTTGAAATACCAAGAAGCATCCTTTTCATACCAGCCGTAGTACAGTGCATAAGCCAGATTGAAGATTGCTCTGAAGTTCCTGGGGTTGATACTTAAGGCATCAAGGTTCAGCTGCACAGATTCGGCTAAACGCTGCTGATCGGCTCTGATCACACTAAGTGAACTGTAGGCTCTGCTATAGAGAGGATTCTCTCTTATTACATTACTTAACAGCTCCTCGCTTTTATTATATTCCTCATTTGCAAAGCATTCATGAGCTTCTAAGAATATCTCATTGGTGGCTACTCGGAGTTCATTGTCGTCATCTTCAATGGTATAGTCATCATTGAACTCGGCATCGTCAAATGTCGGAATATCGATTTCTACATCTGCACCAATAAAGTGATTGGTGATCCTGCCATCGCACAGAAAAGAAACAAGATGGTGATTAATCCAAGGAAATTTCGGAAGAAACTCTCCTATGTTCTCTTCATGGGTGAAAGTAGGGATGTCAATAATCCTGCAGTTCTTATCCAGCTGGATTATGACAGCACCTATCCCGCAATAGCCTCTGAATATCTTAGCCCACAAGCAGATCAGATCGAGATTGTAAGATACGAACTCATTATGAGCATGGGTCAGCTCATCGGTTACCAGGTAACTGGGTTTTTGTTTTACTTGTGACATGATGTGTCTCCTTTTTTAGTTAACACACCAGGGTCTATAAACGAAAAAAGCCACCCATCAGGCGGCTTTAAGATTCCTCATAAGAGGCACATCTACCGTTTAAGGATCAAACCACCGTGCCCACTCGGGTCGGTTGGCGGGTTTCGACTCTGAAACCGCTCCTGATGTTATCTGAATTTAAGGCTATTTAAGTAATTCTTTCAACTCATTCAGGCTAAGGGTGTGGTTCTTATTTTTATGAACCATTGCATGGCAATTAGGGCATAATGGGATTAGGTCAGTTATGGGATCTACGAGGGTTTCACCAGTTTCATTCAAGGGCTTTATGTGATGTACATGGATAAAGCCTTTTCCGTGCTGTCCGTATTCTGCTTCAAAGTTGAATCGACATGCCATACAAGTTAAACCATGAATCTCTATTGCTTTTTCTCGATTAATGGGATTTCGTTCATAGTATGAGGAATATCTTAACTTTTTCTTTCCTTCCGTGGTATCAGAACTTTCAAAATCTGAACTCTCACTCGGTAATTTTGGTGTATATGGTATCGTAGTTGATAAGTTTATGATTTTCCGATGAACATCGTCAGAGACTTCCCTTACTCCATACCTCCAGTAATTATTTTTTCTTGATTCTGGGATGACTTCTAAATATTCACCATTTATTTTTGCAGGGATTGCTTCTTTAAATTCTTGATAATTAAGGATCTCACAATAAATATCATTTTTTGTTGAATTATCATCTGGTATAGAGTCACCTATAACTCCAATACCAAAATAATGAGGCTTATTAGATAACCTTTCTTTCTCATACTTTTTGTTTTTTAATGAGCCTTTATAGTATATAATCTTACAACCCTTTGTAAGTATCGATTTATAGGCGCTGGGGTAGTGATATAATTCACCTTTAATATCATCCCATTGGGATTCATCGTTTTGGGCTATTACTGCATATTGACTCATTATTATAATCTATTTTAACCAGAGGCGTTTCATTTTAATAAATATATTAATTATCCCAATATTCTTCCGGATATTTTTTCCAATATTTTTCTTCATCATATCGTTCAGATTCAAACTTTGGAGCACTATAAACATAGAGACCATCACTAAACATCCCATAAAACTGACCTTCCCATTCACTTTCATATTTCTTTGATATTTTCTTTAGCTCTTCTATAAATGGTTCAATTCGAATAAAATCAGAGATGATTTCACCATCAAGAATTATTTCATCCACAAAAAATGATAATTGATCTGAACTTGTTGGATTTAATTCATTTAGATTCACATGAAAAACTTTTTTGAATACATCCTCCTCCAGGTCGTTTGCATCCCCTGAATAAAGACTAAAGAAATCTTCGATTGTTATTTTTGATTTTTTTATTTCAACACTTGGAAGTTTAATTCTTAAATGAAAACTCATTACCCTTCTTGTCGCTTCCCATTCTTCATATGCTTGAATAGCTGCCTCTAGCTCGGAAGGTGAATACTTGTCATTAGCATTAGGATTAAGTTCATCTAACATAAATCATGTCCCTAAAATGTGATAAAGGATGCATAAATATAAACCATTTTGAACTATTAATTTTGATTAATGAATCTATATAAACAAAAAAGCCCCCGTGAGGAGGCTATTCATTGCTTTGTAATTATTTTGAAATAACCCAACTTCGCAGCCCATCAAATGTATAATCAGATACATTACCCATCAGAAACACCAAAATCGGAGATTGAATGACCTATGAAGAAAGGACGAATATAGAGTCTTACTTAGAAAACCTAAACAACTTGGTTGAGCTCAAAAAGGCATTGAAACGTAGTTTGGATCGAGTGGAAGGAGATATTGAATTTTCAATGTTTCAAATTGAAGAACAAACTGATGATGATAGTTTTGCTTCTAAAGCATTAAATCCACTTAGGAGTTATCAAGACATTATGCAGGGAGTGATTGAGGACTTGCTTCCCTGTTGGAAGGTTGCAATAAAATAGTCAGGTAATTAGAGAAAAAAAGCCCCTCTTAATTGAGGGGCTTTTAATTTATAGCCAGAGGCGTTTTATTTGGTTATTTGAATTAATTATGTGATTATTGATTAATAAATTGTGGATGATAAGGTCCATCTTCAGGGAAATGGACACGACTCCCACAATTTGAACATTTAGAAGGTTCACTTCCGTCAAATTTAGGAGCATAATGATTTTTATTTATAGCTCCAAATTCTCTCTTGCATTTTATATATCCTATAAATTCACAATTAAAATCGTTTTGGAAATCTAAAAATTGTTTAAATATATTTTCATAATCATAATGATAATCATCTAGATCATATACAAACCAAATACGTCCTTTTTCACAAATTTCAAACGCTTCCCCTGCCTCGGAATCTCCAAATTCTAACGGATTTAATTTAAACCATCCTTTAATAATAGCAGGTTTTAATTCAATCCCTTTTTCATCAAGTAACCTATCTATTTCCATCATTTTATCATATTCATCTTTATTATACACTTCAATAGGATTTTCGCTTACCAATGCTATGTTAATTTGCCCCAAACTTAGCTCCTTTATTTAAGCCAGAGGCGTTTCATTTACCAATTCCCATTAGGCCCACCAAAGGCACCCATATCATTTCTGGTGCCATCTGCATCGTTATACGCACTAGAAGGGTTACCAGCATCAATACATGGTGAAGATGGCAATAATTTATAATTAGAATCAAACAAAGGATCTTCAGATATATTACCCGCACCACTACCAAATTCACTATAGTTGTTACCATTCTTAATATTGGAGTATTGAATTAATAAAGTACTATAGTTATTATCAATTAGAGTGTTTACATCCCAGAAAATGCTATTCATCATCGCAATCCCTGAATTTGAAGTTGTAGTTATTCCATTAGTTGCATTACTAACAGTCATATTAAAGAGGGTTAAATTACTGTCATTAACTTCTATTACCTTTTTAACATTGCTTATAACGATATTTTTTAATTCAGGGTCACCCGAATATGTTTTAATGCCAGTACCTAAGCCCTTACCGTTAATTGTTAATTTAGAAGCAAAACCTCCATTATCCATATAGAGACTAATTGTTCCATTCCCCTCGAGTACTGAATTAGTAATTGATGCTTTATCCTTTAAAATCACACCATAGCGGTCATTTGATGAAATGACACAATTTTCTGCTTGAGAAAAATTACGTAAAACCATGCCAGTTCCATTATTCATAAAAACTGACTCGGTAATATTTACAATTGCATTCCCTTCAGCAAATAAACCCCTACCTCCATTATTTGTGAAATTAAGATTCGTTAAATCTGATGGTTGATTCACATATATGCTCATAGTATTGGAACCTTGTTCTACGCCATTATTATTCATCTTTAAATTGTTAATCTTAAGCTCATTTGTAAATAATCCAACTGCACCATGATCAAAGTAAACATTATTACTTATTTCTGAGTTATTGATTTCAATCGATTCAAATCCATCTTGAATATACATTGCTGAATATGAACCGCAATTATTGCCTGAACAATATTTTATATCTTTTATAGTTACGTTTTCTAGCAAGAGCTTTGAACCATTCAATATAGTATTTGGTTTTTTGTGATAAATTCCTGCACCACCACCACTTTGGAACGAAGTAGTTGTATTTGAAATAGTTGTATTGATAATGGATACTTTTGCATTCTCTTGAATATCTCCATTTATATAAACCCCAGTACTAAGATTACCCTGTAGAACACAATCAGATATAACTATATTTGTAGGGTTATCCACATAAATATTTTGTCCTACTAATTTGGAATTCAATATTTTTGCATTTCTTTTGGCAACTATCCTCCCAATTGTTAATCCAATAACACTACTTTGAATTCCAATAGTTGTATATCCATTTATAATTGTTTTACTGATAGAACTCGTATCGCCAGTTATTAAAAAATTACTCGCATATGCTACTCGTTCCATTTCCTGATTGTTTTCATACGAATAAGTGCCCTCAGCAATTACAATCAAGAGATTAGTATTTTCGTTATAGTAATTATCTGCTTTGGCAATTGTTTTAAATGGTTTATCCGCACTCCCATCTCCTGTAAGATCACTTCCAAATGCTGAAACATACTTTTTAATTCCACTAAACATAGATATTACTTTGGTATCACTATATTCAGAACAATAGTTTTCGCTACAAGCCTTTAATCTGTATTTGTAGTCTCCAAATTCTGTGACTGTATTATCTGTATAGGAATAACTGGCAACAGGAGTAAGATCTGCAATTGCATTGAACGTACTGGAAGTTCCTATAGCTTTTTCAACAATATATTTTTTCTCAAAAGAATTATTATCTGTCCATGATAGTTGAGCTGATTGGTCAACTTTATTTACATTGAATACAGTTGGTTTTTGGAGAACAATTTCTAATGTAGCCCAACTTTGATCCGACTCATTTATATCCGAAAATGCATGTATTGTATACTCATATTGATTACCATATGAGACTCCATTATCGATAAATGAGTTGGAGGAATTATCAAGGGTATCTACTTTTTCTTGTGTTCCGCCATAATCTTTTCTTTTGACTACAAAACCTTTTTGATAACTCGTTTGACTTTGCCATTGCAAGGTAATCTGATCTTCTTTCGTGATTTTTGTCGAAGTAAATAGAGGTTTGAGGAAAACAAGGGTGGTCGATTGGACGATTGATGAAGCAGAGACGGCTTCATCTACTGCAATTCTTACCCTGTATGAATATTTACCTAACTTTAATCCCTTATCGATATATTTCAGTGTTTTTTCATCAACTGTGTCAATGAAAGTGAAGTCTCCAGAATCAATACTTCTTTCAATAAGATATTTGATTTCTAGTGTGCTTTCATTAACTGCTTCCGTTTTTACCTTTTGTGTTTTTTCAGCATTTTTACTCTCTTTTAATATTGGGATTAGATGATCTATCTCAATCTTTTCCTCTTCAATTACACTGGCTTTATTATCACCTGATTTTGTGCTCGAATCTATCCTGCTACTTGTGGACCAAATATGTTCCCATTTCAGTTCTATGCTTTGATCATCAATTCTTGTTAAAGCCCAAAGGTTTGGAGGAGGCAATACAGTTTCTATGCTTTTTGTGTCTGAGATAGGTGTAATGACATCATTATAAATTCCTTTTACAGCATAATTATATGCAGCAGTCTCCATTGATACACTTGTATCAATTACTACGTACAACTTACTAGTCACACCACCAGTGGTAGATAATACTGTTGCAAAAGAAACAGTATCTAAAACAGCAGAATCATCTAGAGTCTTTGGTCCAAACCCTTCATTCCTATAAATTATAAAACCAGTGTAATGAAGTTCCGCCAATGATGGTAGACTAATGGTTTGATCTAACATTGTAATTTCAATCTTAGAAAGATCATACAATTCTATATTCGTAATAGTTGGTTTTTGTATATGTTTGGATTGAGCTGGATCAAGAGGATTATCATAATCTCTTTTATCTTCACAAGATAGAAAAATGAGAGCAATAAAAGAAAAATAGAATAGAAGCTTATTTGCCATTTGATCTTTAATTGACAAACTAAAACATTTCCTTCACATCCGACTGTTTTACATAGCCTATCGCACCTTGTCCTAATGCGACAGTATACCAGCCCTTTCTTGGGATAGATATATTATAAATGGCTGCACCTTTATTTATTCTTGTAAGAAATCCCGACCCAGATGTTGGCATATCATATACTTTTATCATTCTCTTTGCTATTACAATCTTTTCAGGTTTTTTATTGATTTTGGTGATTCTTACATTGTTATTAACATATTTATTATTATTTTTACTTACATATGCAATCAAACCTTTATGAACAATTATCCAATTATATTGACTTTCACCTAATAGCTGATACTTTATAAAAGGTTTAATATTTCCAACGGAAACGCCAAAATTTGGTGAAATTACAGGAATAAGTTTCTTCCGTGTTTGTAAGGATCTCATAGTGATTGCTTTTAATCCTTGTCTGAGTAATTTTGACTTAGATACTTCATCTGCTTCTCGTTCATCGATAACTGCTTTATCATAATAAGCAGTAAATAATTTAAATAAATAAAATGCTGTTGCAGAAGTAGCTGCAACTGCAAATGTTGTATATAGCTTCTGTTTTTTATATTCGTCCTGAGCTAATTCTTTATATTTCACAGCATTAGATTGAGTATTGGCATTATTATATAATTGAAAATATTCATTACTTTGGTTAATAGCTCCTTGTCGGAAAAAGGCACTTGCAGCTGCAACACCTAAAGTTGTAAAAGTCATGTTTTTAGAAGAACTCAATCTTTGCTGGAGACTCCCTTTGTAGTCCAGCAATTCAAATTTTAACTCCGTTGACTGACCTTCCTTGACTTTTGAACCTTTATTGGCAGTTAAATAATCCTTATGCCTTATTTCAACATCGTAATTACCCATCGTTAGTGTTATTACTTTGGGTGCATTCCCTTTAAGCTCGCCATCAATGTAAATCTCAGCATTTTTGGCCTCATCGGGAGTCACAAACACTGCAATGGAGCCCAACCTCGGAATTGGTTTCAAATCGAGATTAGTATTATCTCCTGCACGCACCATAATCTCTTTTGCATTCGGGTAATGATTTGCTGCTTCAGATTTAAAAGTATAATTACCGGGTTTGAGTTTTAACTCAAATTTTCCAGTTCCTTTATTTTCATCATCGATAAAAAGAGTACCTAAACCAGCATCGACATTGACAACACCAATGTTGGTTGTCATTGGTAGAGTTCTTGTTGTCAACCGTTCATCAGAGATAACAATTTCTTCTGAAATGCTATTAAAGTATTCCTTTTTGACTTCTAATAAGTAGGTACCTGAGGCAATCATTAAATTTTCAAAGGGAGTTTTACCCTTCTTTATTCCATCAAGATATACATCAGCATCCGTTGTATTCAAGGTAACAACTTGAAACATGCCATATGCTTTATCGAGCTGAATTGTTAATTGATCTGACTTCCCTTCCATTATCTCTATTACTCTAGATGTAGAATGGTACAGATTTTTGGTGATATTTATTTCATGCTTACCATCTAATAGTTGATATTGTTTTATTGGTGAAGCACCTAATGGTTTATTATCAATTGTTACGTTTGCTTCAGCTGGAACAGTATTGATGGTTACAAAACCAAAACGAGGCTTCAGGGTCTCATTAATTTCTTCGGATTCGCCAACCTCAAGATTAAACTGCAATGTAGAGGTATGATACATTGCAAGACTCAAATCCATAACATGATTACCAGCAATTAAGGTTCCTGTATATGGTGTTGATCCAATTCTCTGATTATTGATGAGTATCTCTGCTCCTTGAGGTTTTGTATTAATTGATATCATTCCGGGAGAACGGTATGGGATAATCTCAGAGTCATCTCTCACCATTTGGATGGAGTATTGTGCATCCTGACTAACTCGAATCAATTTGGTGACGGTCTTATATTGATTTTTCTCAAATCTAAAAGTATACTCATCTGAAGCAAGTTTTAATATTGCTATATTTCCAATAGTTTGAAGTGGTGAAAATGAACCATGCGACACATAAGCATTTTCCACATTTATATTGAATTGCAATTGATATAACTTTTGTGCCTTAACAACGAATACTGGATCATATGTCCCACCTGACATATCTCTTGCTAAATTATTAATAACGGTTGCTAAGATTATTCGAACATCATCTAAAGAATTCAAACCTCTATCGATGACTACATTGGCGGGCATCTTATTCGTAGTCGTATGTATTACTTTGAAGGTGGCTGTGTATTCTCCAGTGCTACCGATTTTATTTATAGTGGGTATTAACATATATTCTGCCCCTACCATTTGGCCAACTTCTGCAGCACACTCTATACTTACGCAACTTTGTTGAAATTCTTGTTCTTTAAGAATATCATCTCGCTCTGCTACACTCACCAGTGAAAAATATTTCACTTTAAGAATTTCTTGCTCTAATCGATCACGGATATTTTCTTGGATTGCAGAGCTAATATTTTCACCGCCAACATCTGTAACCCCAATCACAATCTTTTCTGCCTGAGGCAATACGGTTGAAATAATCAGTAAAAATGATAGAATTCCTTTAATTGAATTATACATCATATCTCATCAATCATTTTTTGTACTGTTTTAGAAAGATATTTTTCTGAAATAATTTTTATAGCTTCCTTACCCGCAAGTTCATATGAATTGAAATGTGCACCCTTTATTTGGGTAATATTTGTCGACAAGATTTCAAGATTTGTATTATTATCAATAATACTTAGTGCTAAATCAGCAAAGGCAACGAAAAAACCATACTCATTTTTCCCCTCAGTGGATTTTGACGTATTAATACTGAGCTTGATCGAATAATCTGTATCACCATCATCTTTAAACGTCATCCCCAGTTGGGTTGTAAGTAAATCTTTCAATGCTGGAGTGATCATTTCTTCTTCCAGCTTTTTACCAAAAATCTTTTCTTCTGAAATCAGCTTTGCTGTTGCAGTATTCATTTCTAACTGCAATGTTGAATGTATCGGGTTTTTTATGGCGAGTAATGATGCAGAAGAATCGATCAAGGAGAAAATATCAACTGTAAATGTCACATACTGGTTTATAGACTTATCTTTAATCTTAGGCAGAGTATAAAAAGCTTTTCCTTCACCATCTGTAGAGATTTGCTGTAAATCATTATTTTTATTCAAAGTAACTGCTATAGGTATATTTTTTATTGGCTGTTTTGTAACTCTATCAAAACAAGTGACTTGAATAGGCCTATTATTTTGAAATACTTTAGTTTTTATAGAATTAACACTTGGCTCAACAACTACTCTTTTTAAATACGATTCTAAGTTCTCTTTTATAGTCTGATTAAAGCCTATTTTGTCCCGATCAATAAATGGCTCAATTGTTTTCCATGCATTTCCTAAGCTTACAAATGAGTTAACATCAAATTGTTTTTGTGCACTTTTTAAATAGGATTGTGCCGTATTTAAAACCCCTGCCATTTCTCTATCTAATCGATCATAGTAGGTCTTTCTTTTAACCTTGCCTAAAAGGTTGAAAGTGTCCTCGTCTTCCCAATCATCATATTCTACATTCGGTAAGATTGTTTTCTCTACACGTGACTTGATAATGGACTGGCTAAAACGATCAATGTTCTCGTTGTTACCAGTTAGAACATTTATAAGAGATGATTGAACTTCGACAGAGATTTGAGAGGCTATTTCAATTTCAGCTCGTTGTCGAGCAGTTTTATAGTAATTTTCGGGAAGAGGTTTATAAAGCTGACTTTTCCCGTACCAATGAAGGTTATCTCTAGGAGTTTTCTCTACCCAACCGGGCTTAGATATACTTCCACTAAAGCAAGAAAAAGAAAAGGTTAAAAGAAATAACCACTTGAGTGGTTTTAGGTTCAAAACTCAATCTTTAAGAAAACGACTTTTGGCCTCCAACGCCACATTTCTTGCATCTTCATCCATGGTGGAGAGAGATTGTTCCTCAGCTGTTTGCCAAGCCCGTTCTCTTGCTGCCTTAATTTCTTTGGTTTCAACGGAATACCACCCATACCAATCATAGGTATCCGTTGACTTGCCAACTGTTTCCCAGTACGATTCTTCCAGTGTTAAACTAGAAAACTTTGCTTGAGAAAGAGCATTTACTACTGTGGAACCAAATTTTCCTTTTGCACCACCAAGAGTGCCAACCAGTGAATTATCTAATTCAAGCCGAGCAGAAGTTTGGATTTTCTCTAAAATAGTTTGTATGGCACCAGCATTGGCTTGATTTCGCTTCATATAGTCAAGATCATTACCATTGAAAACCGCACTCTTAAAATAGAATTTTCCTCTTTTTGTAGCTGTTTCTTCTATAGTCCATTTGGGTTTAGAACCACTAGTTCGGGCCGGCTTTGAGCCTGCACAGTTATAGATAAAGAAACTTAGGATAATTATTGATAAAAACTTGATTGATCTATGCATTTGGGTCCTCATTTTTTTGAGATTATCGAAAATTTAAGATTTAATTCACAATGTCCCTATCTTTTTTTTGGCATCTAAACATTAATTAATACAACCTTAAAAGAGAAGCTTTATAGATCACACGGTATATATATACCCCTATCGTTATATGCGGGAAGTACCCCTGGGCCGTGCCCCTATAAATGCCCCTAATTTGTGACTTTAATTGAATACTTATGACAAAGGATGAACTACATCAGGTATAAAGTAAAGGTCCATAAAAATAGAAGAGCCCCGTCCTAAAACAGGGCTCTCCGTCAGACATACATGTTGTCGGGGTGAGAGGATTCGAACCTCCGACCTCCTGCTCCCAAAGCAGGCGCGCTAACCGGGCTACGCTACACCCCGAAATTCTTTTATCTTGATACTTTCTTGGGTGAGTGATGGGACTTGAACCC
>Ga0315336_1005361_pt1 | contig 14072 bp, 6 predicted proteins | sample ASW5metaG_FD_204512 | JGI IMG/M metagenome (GOLD analysis project Ga0315336, IMG submission 204512) | Ammonia-oxidizing marine archaeal communities from Monterey Bay, California, United States - ASW #5 | ecosystem: Environmental > Aquatic > Marine > Intertidal zone | place: USA: California...
TGTTGAGTTTTTGCCAGCCGCCAGCCTCCTCTGCTGCTGACTTTCCCAGCTTCAAACACACGGTGATTGATCCCAAGATCGGCAATGTCTGTTACGCGGTGACCTTGGCCGATGTCGATGGAGACCAGCGATTGGACATCGTGGCGGTCAGCGAGAATCGTGTCGTGTGGTATCAGAGTCCATCGTGGAAGCCGCGGGTGATCATCAAGGATCAGACCCCGCGAGACAACGTGTGCATCGCGCCGCTGGACATCGACGGTGACGGAAAAATCGATTTTGCTTTGGGCGCGGGATGGACCAAAACCGGAACGATTCACTGGCTCAGCCGTGGGGACTCGCTCGATCAGCCGTGGCGCGTGCACGCGATTGGGGAAGAGCGCTGGCTGCACCGCATGCGGTGGGCGGATGTGCTGGGCAAGGGGCGGCCGCAGTTGGTGATTTCGCCGCTGAATGCCACTGTGGGATCGGGAGTGCGGTTGACGGCTTTCGAAATCCCCGACGATCCCCGCAAGCAACGCTGGGTGCCGACGGTATTGAACCACCAACTGAACCGGATGCACAATCACTGGCATGTCGACCTCGATCGCGATGGAGTGATCGATACGATCACGGCCAGCCGCGAGGGCGTGCACCTCGTGCGTCGAAGTCGCGACGGCTGGACAAAGACGCAACTGGGTTCCGGAGTCAGCGGCCCGGATGCCAACCAAAGTGGATCCGGGGAAATCAAACTGGGACGACTGAAAAATGGAGCGCCATTCATCGCCACAGTCGAGCCCATGCACGGCCACACGCTGGCGGTCTATACGGGTGGCGACAAGCCGGGCGGTTCCTGGCAGCGGCAGGTCGTGGACAAGGGGTTTAAGAGAGGACACGCGCTGTGGACGGCCGATGTTGACGGTGACGGTGCCGATGAAATCGTGTTTGGTCACAGCGACACTCCGAAAATCCACGGAGTCAATGTGTACGACGCCGCAGATGCACAGGGCAAGAGCTGGCAAAAGCACGTCGTGGATGCTGGCGGGGTGGCCACCGAAGACCTGATCGTGGCCGATCTGACGGGAGACGGACGTCCCGACATCGTGGCTGGAGGCCGGGCGACGCACAACGTCAAGCTGTACGTGAACACGAAGTAGTGTCGTCGCAGACCAACGATCTCAGACGTCGGAAATCCACTCGCGAAATCTGGGCTCGTCGATGTTGCGGCCGCTGATCACAAGCACCAGATCGCCTTCACCGGCGGGAGTCAGCCGTCCCGACAGCACCGCGGCGGTGGCGATGGCACCCGAAGGCTCGGTCCGTAGTCCATGGTGATCGTAAAGCCATTTCATGGCCTGCCGCGTTTCCAGATCCGGAACCACGACGGATTGAGCCACGTGCTGCTTAAGAATCGGCCAGTTGTGTTCACCGACGTCGTAGGACAGCAGTCCGTCGCAAATGCTGGTGGGATGCTCCAGACGCACCCGCTGGCCGGCGGCCAGTGAGCGGAAAAAGTCGTCGGCACCTTCCGGCTCGACCCCCACAATGTCTGCCTGAGGAAAACCGTCGGCCAGCGCCAGTGCGTGCCCGGCCATCAATCCACCCCCGCTGACCTGGCACACGAACTGGGACACATGCCGCTGCTGTTGTTTGAGTGCATCGACGATTTCCAGACCACCGACACCGTTTCCCGCAATCACATCCGCGTCATCATACGGCGACGCTTCCACGGCTTGTTCTTGCTCCGCGATCTCGCGCGTCAGCTTGTCACGGATACCGGTTTCGTGATCCGTGGCGATGTCGTAGGTGCGAATCTGGGCGCCGAATGATCGAGTGAGGTCGAACTTGATTTGAGCCGCGGATTCGGGCATCACGATGATCACTCGTTTGTCGAATCGCGACCCGGCAAACGACAATCCGGACGCAAAGTTCCCCGAGGAATGTGCGGCGACGGGCTTGTCTCCGATCAAATCCAGGTGGTTCGCCATCCAGTTCAACGCGCCCAACAATTTGAAGCTACCGACGGGTGTCCAACCGTAATCCTTCAACCACACGTGTTGGGAGGCGGACAGCCCCAGTTCCCTTTCCAGTGCGTAGGAGCGCACCAGCGGGGCCGGAGAGACGTGTTCGCGGATCACCGGTTCCGCTCGACGCACGTCGTCGATCGTGGCAATGCGAATCGTCATCGTGGAGCTCCTGTCTGGAACGGATCATCACCAAGACACGTACGATTACCGAGCGGCTTCCCTGTTGATGGAAACGACTTGAGGGAAACGGCCGACAGGCATCAAACTAGCGTTCCGTGCCATGTCTCACAATGATCGGCTGAGGTCTGACCGGATGCGGCCGCGGCACGTGACGAACCAAGCAACCTGGACAGGTCAATTCCGTCCAGGCGTCTGGTGTCGCCACCGGACGTTGGACGCATGGACGAGATCGGCAACGGGATCGATCGTTTGCCGCGGGCGCAGCGCGAACGTGTTCTGACGTCGAAGCCCGCGGCCGCCGCATACCGGAAAACCGCTCATTCCGAGCCGAACTTCAGCGAGTACAGGTCGGCGGCGTGCATGGTGATCCGGAGCCGCACCGGGCGTGCGGCCAATGCCGAAATGTCGCGTCGCTTGCCAAAGTGCACCAGGTGCCGGATCTGATCCCCAAAGAACTCGTTGCTCTCGGCAAACGTGTCAATCGGCTCCAGGGTTTTTGCATCCAGGAATCCGATACGAATCCCGCCTCCGGCTCCGGTGGCCGCGTTGATCTCCAGGCGATCACCGGCAAACACGATGGGTTTGGAAACGGCCACTCCACCGGGAAAACCAGCGGCATGCAACGACATGAATCCGTCGGTCCGCAACACGCCGCGCCGCAAATAGCTGTCTTGTTGATGATCGTGCTGCAGGTAGTAAAACGAGAGTTCGTCTGCGGACGTCGGCAACATGCCCCAGGCCATCATGTTTCCGTGTTTCGTCCAGTTGTGCGGGTCGCGGCCGGGACGCAGAAAGGGTTCGTCCAGCAATCTGAAATGTTTCGTATCGCGGCTGTACATGAAGGCCGATTCGCTGAGGCCGAATGACGATCCATGGAAAGGACGACGCGGTGCGGTGCGGAGTGGGAATCCCAGGTACAGATGTGGCGCGCGGAAATAGGGTTTCAAAGCCGTGGTATATAATGAGTGGATCCACTCTCGACGCGGTTCGCCGAAGTCGATCGGTTCGATGTTCTCCCACTGTCGAAAATCGCGGGAAGTGCAGCGCATCACCGAACGGGTTTCCGGCAGTTTTTTCTTTCCATCACGCGACAGACACGGCAAATACGCTCGAAAAAACAGCACATATTGCCCGCGGGGGGCATCCCAGAAGCAGACGTTGAGCGAGTCGAGAATGGCGCGTTCCAGACCGGGATTCCTGCCCCAGCGGATGGCTCCATGCGTATCGAAGGCCGGTTCCTCGCCGGTGATGATGGGATCGTCTCGCAGCTTGCGCCACGCGAGACCGTCGGCCGAGCCAAAGGCGTAAGCCTTACCGTTGCCGCCGATCGCCTTGTAGCGTTCGTTGGTCGGTACTCCGGGGCGTGTATCGAGGAAGGGAGCGAAATTGTGCGATGTCGCGCCTTGCAGCAGGATGTTGTTTGTTTTGGAACCTTCAAAGGAGACGCGCTGCATCTCGACCCGACGCCAGTTGATGCCGTCGCGGCTCTCGCAGTAACACGTGAATTGCTGTTGTGGATCGACGGGCTTCAGTCGCAGACCGTGGTACGAGGTGTAGTACAGCCGGAACATGTCTCCGTGCTGTTGCACCACCGGGTAGCCACACACCGAAATGCCGTGGTATTTACGACCTTCCCAGGCGGCGTCGAAGTCGAGCACTTTTTCGGCTTCACGCGGCTGGTGTTGCCGAAATTGCAGGTCCGTGATCCGTTCCCAAAGATGATCGTCCAGCATCAACTCGCGACGGTTTCCCAGCGAGATCGCCGTCGACGGCTGCGGGTCGGCGGCGACTGAGAGCACGGCCGGGCAGAGCAATACCAGTGTGGCGAACATGCGATTGGTCAGCGCATTGCGTGGCATGCCGGTGTCTCCCGTGGGAATCAAGAACAGAAGCCATTGAGAATTCTGGTGTCTTCGACTGCGGAACTCAACAGCATCCGCCGCAGCGGGATCGGTCTCGGGCGGTACGCTGGTGTTTTTTCCAGGATTGTCGGGATACAATGTCAGAGGAGCCCCTAGGGCTGCTCGTCATGCGGATGTCACGTTCATGAGCGGAAAGCGGTGGGACGGAGGTGTGGTACCAGGCGGGAATCGCTGGCTGATTGGAGCGCTGCGGTGCCCGTTGGGGGTGAGTGCGATTCTTGGGTTCCGGCTGAGGTAGGAGCTGGCATGATTGACATCGGCAGCTTTCCCACGCGCGATTGCGGGGGCATGACACGCCGCTCTTTCTTGAAGATCGGTGCCACGCTACCGGTAGCTTGCGGTTTGCCCGGCGGTGCTGAATGGCTCGGAGCCGCCGAACAATCCACTGCGAAGTCCGTGCTGCTGGTGTGGTTGGGAGGCGGTCCCAGTCACCTCGACTTGTTCGATCCCAAGCCCAAGGCTCCCAGCCAGTTTCGTGGGCCGTTCGCAACGTTGCAGACGCACGTACCGGGCGCCCACTTCAGTGAACTGCTGCCGCGATTGGCCCAGCGCAGCAAACAATTTTCGCTGGTTCGCACCAACATCAACCACGAGGGCGGTCACCGTCCCGCCAGTTCGATTGCCTTGACCGGACGTCAGGCGCCGGACGGTGGTGAGGATCGCGGAGGCAAGCCGGGGCAGTATCCCCCCAATTTTGGTTCGATTCTCGCGCGGCACCGTCCATCCTCCGACTTGCCGGGTTTCATTTCCTTGGCGCGGGGGCCGATTGGGGACGGTGTTGGTCCGGTGTGGGGCCACGGGGGTGGCACCTGGGGCAAGGGATACGATTCGTTCATGCTGGACTGTTCGCGGACGGGCCAGGTTTCGATTCCCGCGCTCAAGCTGCTGGAAGGGCTGTCGCCTTTGAGACTCTCAGATCGCCGCGCGATGTTGCGGCAGATGGACCGCGCGCGGCGCAGCCTGGACAGATCCGAGTTTCAAGAATGGGACGAGGTCTACCGTCGAGCGTACTCGCTGTTGACCGCCACCGGTGCCAGCCAGGCCTTCGATCTGTCTCGGGAATCCGAGCAGACGCGGAACGCGTATGGCCACACGTCGTTCGGTCAGAGCGCGCTCTTGGGACGGAGACTCGTTGAAGCGGGAGTCCCGTATGTGCAGGTGAATTGGAGTCAATATGTCGAAGTGTTCTTTCCGTTTTCGGATTACGGTTGGGATACACATTCCGACAATTTCGGGCTGATGGCCGATTGGCACGGGCCCTTGTTGGACCGGGTGTTTGCGACGCTGCTGGACGACCTTGGCGATCGGGGATTGCTCGAGACGACACTGGTGTTGCTGATGGGCGAGTTTGGACGCACTCCGCGGATCAACAACATCGGCTCCCGGGATCACTGGCCGCATTGCTTCTTCACGGTCTGGGCCGGCGCGGGAATCCAGCCGGGACGCGTCATTGGTCAAAGCGATCCGCGGGGAGAACATCCGCTGACCGACCCCGTTACGCCGGATATGGTCGGTACCACGATTCTCGAATTGGCCGGAATGCACACCGCGCGGCGGGCCGAAATGGACGTGTTGCAAGGGAGCCGGGTGATCCATGAGCTCCTGTAAATCCCGGTATCTCTTGCTACTGGTCAGCGCACTTGTGACGTGGGGGGGACTGGCCAATGCACTGGTCGCCGGCAAACCCTTGCGGCTGACCTTTGACGGAAAACGTAAACTCTCGCCCGCCTACATGTCGGCCGGCGATGCGATTGCGTATTCCGTTCACGAAGTCCCCAACCAGGTGATCATCAAACGCCTCAAGTTGCCGGACCGCTCACAAGATGTGTTGTTCCCCAACGATACCGCACACCAGTTTGACGTGGCGTTTTCGCGCGACGGTCGGTATTGGAGCTACTGCCGGTCAGCCGGTGTTCGTCAATTGATCCTGGTGGTCATCGACACCCGTGACAACAATCGAGAAACGACGTTCTTGCCGTCCGGCGGTCAGCGGAGCACCGTTCGCAGCCTGGCCTTTACTCCCGATAACACACGCATCGTGTTCACGTTGTCTGGTGAGCGTGGTTTGCAGATTGCTTCGGTGAACGTCGGCTGTCAGGATTTGAAACACATCACGTCCTCCGAGGGTACGAATTACTGGCCATCGGTGTCACCCGACGGAAAACAGATTGTGTTCAGTTCGAGTCGCAACGGGGCGTACGACATCTATGTGATGACCGCCAATGGTGACTCGGTGCGGAGACTCACCAAGTCGCCGACGCGCGACATGCGCCCGGTCTGGTCGCCGGATGGAACGCAGATCGCCTTTACCAGTGCCCGCGACGGCAACTATGAGATTTATGTGATGAGTGCCGACGGGACGAACCTGCGGCGGGCGACGCATCACAGCGAAAGTGATGACTTTCCAACCTGGCAACCCGACGGCCGCAAGATTCTCACAGTGGCCCAGCGGAATGGCCGCTACGACTTGTACGTGATTGACGTGCCCTGACACGTCCGCGACTGCCACAGAGATCACGGATTCCGGGATTGCAGATGCTCCCTCGCACACGGCGGATGATCTTGGTGAACCGCGTGGTGGGAGTCTGGCGGGTGTGCGGCAGTGGGCTCCTGCAATTGACATGCTTGTGTTCGAGGTGATGTGAATGAAGGCGGAATTGGTGTGGGATGCTCAGGCTGCACTTGCCGAGGGGCCGGTGTGGGATGGGAGTGACCACGTCCTGTGGTGGGTCGAGATTTTGGGTGGTGAAGTCCATCGATACGATCCGGGGGATGGTTCGGATTGCCATTGGACGGTGGGGCAGATGGTGGGAACCGCTGTCTTGCGCGCATCGGGGGGACTGTTGCTGGCGGCCGAGCATGGGTTCATGGCCTTCGATCCCGGCGACGGATCGCTGCAGCCGATCTGCGATCCGGAACCCGATCGGCCGCAAAACCGGATGAATGATGGTAAGTGTGATCCGGCCGGTCGCTTCTGGGCCGGGAGCATGTCGCAACAAGAGCGTCCGGAGGCCGGCGCGCTGTATTCTCTGGATATCGATCAGCGCTGTCGCAAGCATTTGCATGGAGTCACGGTTTCCAACGGAATCGCCTGGACGCAGGACCAGCGGACGATGTATTTCGTGGATAGTCCGACGCGCCGGATCGATGCATTTGATTTCGATGTGGCCGAGGGGATGTTGGCGAATCGGAGAACGGTGTTTGCATTTCCCGCCGGTGTCGGCAATCCGGACGGTATGGCGATCGACGTCCACGACAATTTGTGGGTGGCTATGTGGGGAGGCTGGAGTGTGTGTGCGGTGGACCCGCGCGGCGGTGAAATGTTGAGCAAGATCGATTTTCCGTGTTCCAACGTGACGTCCTGCGCTTTTGGCGGTCCGGATCTGCAAGACCTGTACATCACCACGGCCCGGGATCGCATGGAACGGTCAGGTGTGTCTGATCAGCCTCAGGCCGGGGGCTTGTTTTGCGTTCAACCGGGTGTGCGCGGCCGACCGGCTGAGCAATACCGGGGTTGAGTGGTGTGAGCTGAATCCGCGTCCGCCGGCCACAGCGTGCTGTCTGCGCAGACCGAGATGAGTCGGACCGCGCCGGCCATGGGCAATTGTGACTAACGGTTGTTGTGCCGCCTTGGCGAGCGATCTTGGTGGAATCACGATATTTCCCACACGCGTTGGAACCATTTTTTGGCAGCTCCCGTCGTTGCCGCCAGATTTGAAAGACCAGTCATTCCAAGACGGAGTTCCTGCGATGGTTGCCCGCACAGGCCGTGTTGTCTCTTTACTACTGTTTCTGCTGATCTTTGGGGGATTGCTGGGGCACTCGATTCTGGCCGAGAAGGATCGGGTTTCGAACCAGGAATTGCTGGGTGGGAGCGAACGGTATCTGACGCATGTCAGCACAGACAAGCCGATCTACCGGCCCGGGGAAACGGTCTACGTTCGTGGCGTTGTTCTGCATGCGCAAACGCGCAAGCCGCTGCCCGCGCGCCAATCGGTGCTGGGCCAGGTCCAAGTGACCGGACCCAAGGGAGACATCCAGGCTGGCGGTTGGACCAACATCCAGGACAGTATCCTGGGATTTTCCTGGCCCATCCCCGACGATCATGCCGGCGGGCAATACACCGTCAAGATCAGCTATCCCCGGGCAGGCCACGCGCCCGCGGAACGGGCTTTTGACATCCGGGTCTATCGAGCGCCCCGCCTGAAGAACCAGGTTGAGTTTGTTCGCAAGGGTTATGGTCCGGGCGATTCGGTGATGGCCAGCCTGCAGACGGAACGCGCCGAAGGCGGTTTTCCCGTGAATGCCCGCGTCACGATTCAGGCGCGCGTGGACGGCAAGACGGTTTATTCGGGAACCACCCGTGTGGATGAGAACGGTCGCTGTTCGACGCGATTCCCGCTTCCCCAGACAATCACCCGCGGCGAAGGCAGCCTGGCTTTCATCATCGAAGACGGCGGAGTGGTTGAGACCGCCAGCAAGACGATCCCGATCCTGCTGCAGACGGTCGACCTGCGGATGTTCCCCGAAGGCGGTGAGTTGATAGCGGGATTGCCGGCCCGCGTGTACTTCGAAGCACGGACTCCGGCCAAGAAGCCGGCCGATCTGACGGGTCTGATCCTGGATGACAAGAACCGGCGCGTGGGTGCGTTTCGCAGCGTGCACGAAGGCCGAGGTCGTTTTGAATTCACTCCACAACTCAACACGCATTACAAACTGAAGATCACGGAGCCGGCTGGCATCGACACGGAATTTCCGCTGCCCAAGGCACGCGTTGGCGGAATCGTGTTGCGATCGGCCGCCGATCGCTTCGCGGCCCACGAGCCGGTTCGGGTTCAAGTCGCCGCGGCGAAGAGCCAGCGCGTGACGATTGTCCTGAGCAAACGCGAAGTCGAACTGACGCGTGTGACCAGGCAATTGAAGGCCAATGATCTCAGCGAAGTGCGATTGCCGTCCAAGTCCGCTGCCGAGGGAGTGCTCCGCGTGACGGTGTGGAATGATGACAAAACGCCGCTGGCCGAACGCCTGGTTTTCCGGGCGCCGGCCCGTTCCGTCAACGTGCAACTGAGTTTCGATCGATCCGGCTACACGCCCGGATCCCAAGCCCGACTGACCGTCAAGACCACCGACTCCAAGGGGAAACCGCTGAGCGCCCTGGTCGGCCTGACGGTCACCGACGACAGTATTCTGGAAATGATCGACAAGCGGGAACAGGCACCGCGTTTGCCGATGATGGTCCTGTTCGAGGACGATGTTCGGGAACTCGCCGATGCGCATGTGTATTTGGACGAGCGGAATCCTGAGGCGCCGCGAGCGATCGACCTGCTGCTGGGAACCCAGGGTTGGCGGCGATTTGCCTTTGTCGATCCGGCCAAGTTCCTGGAATCTCATGGAGACGCGGGCCGGCGTGTCCTGGCCCTGCGGATGGTCGGTCAGGACCAGTCGCTGATGCAGAATCGATTTGGGAACGGCGTTCAAAAGGGGATCGACGGAGTGGAGCTCCTCGAGCAAGCGGTCGAGGAGCTCGTTGAGGACGACGACGGGCTGCCGGCCGATCCTCGAGCCGCCGTTGCCCCCAAGGAGGGTCACAAGCAGGTCGCGGGCAAGCCCCAGAGGGATGCCGCCCCGTTGCGTCCCGGCAAACGGGCCGCCGCCGGCGACCGCCAGCGGCGCTTACGAGTGGCATCCAAGATTGCCGCCAATCAGGCCGAAGGCATCGCTGCCGAGGCCGACATTGCCGGTGGTCTGGCCCCGGACTTGACGATGGTGGCTGTTCGCCAGTATGCACACCGGGTGCGGCCGAATCGACGGCCTAATGATCGGGTGGATTTTACGGAAACGTTGTATTGGAACACGGGAATCCGCACGGATGCCAAGACCGGTGAGGCCACAGTCGCGTTCGGTTTGAATGACTCGGTGACCAGCTTCCGCGTCTTCGCCGACGCCTTTGGCGACCGTGGTGCGCTCGGCGCGTCGACGGCCGTGATGGAATCGATCAAGCCATTTTACGTCGAACCCAAGTTGCCGCTGGAGATCACATCCGGCGATGTCATCCAACTGCCGCTGAACATTGTCAATTCCACCTCCGATTCTCTGGCCCAAGTCAGATTGTCCGCCGAAGCCGTAGGGCTCAACGTAGCCGAAATCGACTTGTTTTCTCTGGCGGGTTCCGAGAGGGCGCGGCGGATTCTGAAGATTGACACGGCCGGATACAACGGTCGGACCGACGTCGTGGTCAAGGCGGCTGGCGGACTGTACAGCGACGCGGCCACACGGAAGTTGACCGTCAGACCCCGGGGCTTCCCATTCCAGATCGCTCGGGGCGGCATGTTGGCCGCGGGTGCCACCCGGACCCACGAGATCGTCATCCCGCAACAAATCGTTCCCGGCAGTTTGACCGCGGCGGTCAAGGTCATACCTTCGCCGATGGCCAGCATGACGGAATCGCTGGCGGCATTGATCCGTGAACCGAACGGATGCTTTGAGCAAACGAGTTCCAGTACCTATCCGCTGGTGATGGCTCAGCAGTACTTCATGACGCACGCGGGTGTCGATCCCAAGTTGATCGCGCGTTCGAATCAGATGCTGGAAAAGGGCTACAACCGGTTGATCGGTTTCGAGTGCAAGAGCGGCGGATACGAGTGGTTTGGAGCCGATCCCGGTCACGAAGCGCTGACGGCTTACGGGATACTGGAATTCAGCGACATGGCCCAGGTACGGGAAGTGGACCAGGCCATGATCGCCCGCAGCCGAGCCTGGTTGTTGGGACGACGTGACGGCAAGGGCGGATTCAAGCGCGAGCGACGGGCGTTGCATTGCTGGTTGCCCGATCCCGACGTGTCCAATGCCTACATCACCTGGGCGCTGCTTTCGGCGGGTGAGCGGGGATTGGATCAGGAGATTGATCATGTGGCGGACGCGGCCACAACCAGCAGCAACAGTTATGTCGTCGCTTTGTCGGCCAACGTGCTGGTACTGGCCGGACGCCAGGCCGCAGCGCAGGTGTTGCTGGACCGGCTGGTGAAACTGCAGACGGCAACCGGGGTCGTTGATGGTGCGACGAAATCCATCGTCGGCAGTACCGGGCAAGCGCTGCAGGTCGAGACGACAGCTCTGGCCACTCTGGCCTGGCTCAGCGATCTGGAATACATCGACTTTGCCGACAAGGGCATTCGCTACCTGTCTGAAGTCTCCCAAGCGGGCCGATACGGATCGACCCAGTCCACGGTCTTGGCGTTGAAGGCCATTGTGGCCTTCGACAAAGCCCTGGCACATCCGAAATCCGCCGGCAGCCTGCGATTGCTCGTTGACGGGAAGGCGGTTGGCCGGCCAGCGGCCTTTGATCAGCGGACGCAAGAGGCGATTGTGTTGCCCGATATCGCCAAACTGCTGACGCCCGGAAAACACACCGTGTCGCTGGCGATGATCGACGGATCGTCCATGCCGCACACCGTGGCGATCGAGTTGACGACGATCCGGCCCAATTCGTCCGACGCATGCAACGTGCGTCTGGACGTGAAGCTTTCAGACCAGGAAGTTCGCGAAGGCGAAATCACCGAAGCACGCGTGCTTTGTGAGAATCGGACGCAGGAAACGATACCCACTCCGATCGCCATCATTGGAATTCCCGGCGGTCTGGAAGTGCGCCACGACCAGCTCAAGGAACTGGTCAAGTCCGGTGCCATCGCCGCTTATGAAGTGGTGGGCCGTGAAGTCAGGCTGTATTGGCGGGGCATGGCTCCCGGTCACAAACAGAATCTGGTACTGAGCCTGGTGGCTGCCGTACCGGGCCAATATACCGGACCGGCCAGTCGTGCCTATCTGTATTACAGTGACGAGCACAAGCAGTGGTCCGATCCTCTGAGCGTAACCATTCAACCCAAAGGGGCGCGGTAGGCGTCTCGCCGTACCTGTTGCATTCAGACGTCGGTTGCATTACGGGATCAAGGTAACGAGAGTGAACACTTCCAATTTCAAGGCCACGGGCCCGAAAGCGAGTAGAATGATGGACGGGCGGAATCTCCGAAAGACACTTGTGTTGGTTGCGATCGCGGCGATCGTCGACGGGAGTCTGGTTGCGGATCGCTGTCAGGGCTGCTTCATGCGCAGTCCGATGCCGGTTCAGGTATGGCTGGACCACATCCAGGTCAACATCATCGATCAAGTGGCGGTGAAGACCTACAACTGCACCTTTAAGAATGCCAATCCCCGTGCCGTCGTGGGAGGCACCTGCTACATGGAACTGGAACCCGGAGCCCAGGTGGACAACATGTCCGTTCTGGTCGACGGTAAGGAGATGCATGCCGAGATTCTGGGCGTGGAAAAGGCCAAGGAAGTGTTTACCGACATGCTCAAGAAGGGCGGCTCGCCGGCCCTGCTGGAGTATTTTGGTAACCAGTTGATTCAGACTCAGGTACCGCGGATCGCTCCCAATGGCACGGTGACCGTCAAACTGACCTACACGACCGTGCTGAAGAAGAGCGGAGACTTGGTTCGCCTGCAGATGCTCAACACCAATCCCAAGGCACTGATGCAGCCACTGAAGAGCGCCAGCGTGACCGTGAATATCAAGAGCCGAGAACCAATCAAGAACATCTATTCGCCGACACACGAACTCAAAGTTGGTGAAAAAGAAGGCTGGGATGTCTCTGTTCAGTGGAAAAAGGACAACTATCTGCCGAAGCATCCCTTTGTGTTGTATTACCAGACGGCGCAGGAGCAGGTGGGAGCCAGCCTGGTCGCGCACCGCGAACTGGATGAGGAAGGTACGTTCATGCTGATGCTGAGCCCGACGATCGGGCACGGCGCGGGGAAAGTGACCGAGAAGACCATCTTGCCCAAAGACGTCGTGTTCTGTGTGGATACTTCCGGATCGATGCTGGCCGACGGAAAAATGGAGCAGGCGCGGGCGGCCTTGAAGTACTGTGTCGAAAGCCTGCGTGACGGAGACCGCTTCAACATCGTCGATTTCAGCACCTTGCCCCGACACTTCCAGGAATCGGGACTGGCCGAGGTCAACCAAGACTCGCGCAGCAAAGCGTTGAAGTACATTGCGAAACTCAGTGCCCGCGGCGGCACCGCGATCAATGACGCGGTGCAATTGTCGCTGCAACATCTGGGGAAGAGCGATCGGTTGAAGATGATTGTGTTCGCGACCGACGGTTTGCCCACCATTGGCGAACGTAACCCCGAAGCGATCTTGAAGACCATCGCCCGGAAGAACAGCGAGGACGTTCGCATCTTCGTGTTCGGTGAAGGCTTCGATGTGAACACCAAGCTGCTGGACTTTTTGGCAATGGATCATCGCGGGGAAGCCGACTACATCCTGCCCAAGGAGAACATCACCGAGAAGATCAGTAAGTTCTTCGACCGGGTTGGTTCACCCGTGATGACGGATCTGAAGGTCGAGTTCGATCAGTTGCAGGTGACGGATGTGTATCCGTCGAGGATCCCGGATGTGTTCCGCGGGGAACAAGTGATTTTGTTCGGCCGATTTACCGGGCACGGAAAAAAGACGATTCGCGTGACAGGGAACGTGGCTGGTGAAGTGCGTTCGTTTGAGTATCAGATCGAGTTTCCCGAGTTGTCGGAAGACGATCGGGCCAGTTTTGTGCCGCGCTTGTGGGCCGGCCGCAAAGTCGACTTCTTGCTCAACGAGATCCGCAAGTCCGGTATAAAAAAGGGCAATCAGGAACTGATCGCCGAAGTGACGCGCTTGGCCCGGCGGTACGGCATTGTGACACCCTACACAAGTTATCTGATGGTCAATGACGTCGCGTCAACGCTGCCCCCCGGAACGGTCGCCGGAGGTGGGTTCGGTGGGAACGCTCGCCGCGCCCTGGAAGGCAACGTGCAGCGGTTCAATGCACCGGCGGCGAATGGGGATGCACAGGTCGCAAAAGTGACCGCCGCCAGGGATCTCGCCGAATTGAGGCGGAAGGCCGGGAAGACAGGCGTGGCCGCGTAC
>Ga0315336_1005362_pt1 | contig 14069 bp, 13 predicted proteins | sample ASW5metaG_FD_204512 | JGI IMG/M metagenome (GOLD analysis project Ga0315336, IMG submission 204512) | Ammonia-oxidizing marine archaeal communities from Monterey Bay, California, United States - ASW #5 | ecosystem: Environmental > Aquatic > Marine > Intertidal zone | place: USA: California...
GTTCAATCGCCATGGTTGGCTTAGTGGGACAGAAGTTACCCAGAGATTGCCCTGGAGCAATAGCGGATGCCGCATCTGATGGTTCCTGACAGATATCGGCCGGGCAAAGATTAAACCCGTGACCGGCTGGCGGCGTGATCCGGATTGCATAGAGTGGTTCACCGTCGATTAACTCGACACGCGTAATTGATTTATCTGGACTGGTGATGCCTTCCTGCACGAGTGCAGTGCGGTCTAGGCCAAAGTCGAGTTGATTGGTATGAACAGCTCGCGAAAGATCTTCTAGGGTATTAAACCAAGTGACTCCTGCGCCGCTACCGCCAAGGTTCGGTTTTACAACAATCGGGAAGCGTAATCCCTGCACGGCGGTGAGAGTTTTTTCTGGATGATTAATTACCCGCGTGGCCGGATACGGAGCCCCTACGCGCTCGAAAAGATCGAGCTGTGCCGATTTCGAGGTCTCAATCCGGTATGTCTGCAAGTCGTTCACAACCGACACACCGTAAGACTCGACGTACCCAAGAAACGCGGCAGTAGCATGGATTGCATGGGCATTCCCACGCAGGTACGCCGATGGACTCATTCGGTTGACTAGGAGCGAGAAGTTTGGCTGTTCCGCCGCTGACCAAGTTAACTCGCCAGCATGAAGCCGGATGAATGGAAGTTGACGACGTTCCAGCTCGTCGAATAATGGCTGAAACCATTCGGGATGCTCGTACAACACAGCAATGCTCACGGGTTACTCCCTTGGACAACCTATCGATTTTGGTCAGACCGGACGGCGATGACGCCATCGGACAATCAACCCAAACCGGAAACTATCGATTTGTGAAAGTGAAAACGGAGACAGAGGCGACACTCGGGCGCGAGCGTGCCTCTATGGACAGATGCAGCGACAGACCGTGCGTGAACGATGCACGAAGCGATGGTAACACATTTTGAAAGGGTTTTTAGTTCGCAGTGTCTATTTCCACTGGTTATAGTTAGGCACGCTGGATATGGGAGGCTAGGAGTTTCCCCGCGGCCGAACGAAACTCGTCGGTCCACTCGTGGCCACCGTCAAATACCACCGGCTCCACAGTCACGCCGCTTGACGCGAGAAATGAAAGATCGGCGTCGTAGCGCTCCTGCGTAAACCATTCATCGCGTACTCCTCGCCCGATCAGTGTCGGCGGTAGGTCGAGGCTACCTGCCTGCCGAAGTTCTGGCGGAATGTCCCCTGCTAACACAATGAGACCATTTGACTGATGCTTGATGGCAGAGGCAACGCGGTAGGCCATTGAAGCGCCTTGGGAAAACCCTTCGTACACCGTGCAGCCATTGGTGTCGTGATGTTCCAAGATTTCCGCGACCACCCGCTCGATATACCGCAAGTTATCTGCAATCGCCTGCTCCCGGTAAAGCTTGGTCATCCAGCTTGCGACGACGTGTTGGTGTGTTCGGTCGTAGAACCAATGCAGCGCCTGTACGGAGGCCACTAACCATGCTGCTATACCGGGAATCCGTTCAAGCTGACGCAGATGTACGTCGGCGTTTTCTCCGTAACCATGGAAGCCGATTAGAAGTGGGTGAGGCCCTTCGGTATCGGGAAGACGTAGGAGATATCTTCCCTGAGTAGCGGTACTGACCTTCTTGACGATCGGGTTAGGGACCGTCATGTGCTACTACCGCCGGTCATAGTCAGTTAGTGCTTCGATCAGCACTTGGCCATCTGGTCTAGCGAGCGTGATACCGGCCAAAAAGGCTAGAGTCGGAGCGATATCCTCAGGCGCTGCGATACTTGAGTAAAGTCCAGGAATAACCCCTGGGCCCGCGAGCACGAGCGGTACACGTGTGTCGTAATCGTAGCCAGTGCCATGATCGGCGGCACGGATCCATGTGTACCAGTAGGGTTTCGGAATGATGACTAAATCGCCGCTTCGTCCACGGTAGTAGCTGCGCGCGACCTGTTGGGTGATTCTGTCGCTAAATGGGCCAGAGTGAAGCTCCTCACCGCGGTAGACGCGCTCAATGCCGGGATATTGTTCAAGAGCGCCGATAACAGCCGCCAGCGTTTTAGGGTTCTCGATCATTTGGTCATAGACGTCTGGTGCGAAGTAGAACTCGATATGAGTCATTCCAACGGCATACTGGCCGGGCCCTAAGATTGATTCGAGTTTGTCGTTAACGTGGGCAATTACATCGCGGCGGTTGATCCGGCCAGCATCAATCCCCATTTCGGTGGCGTGCTCAGGGACCTGCCCGAGTCCGTGGTCTGCCGATAGAGCGACGACGTATCGGTCTCGTCCCACCTTACGATCGAGATGGTCAAGGAGACGGCCAATTGTCCGGTCGAGCCGGAGATAAATGTCCTGAACCTCCGCGCTGTGTGGACCGAAGTCGTGGCCTACGTAATCGGGAGCAGAAAAACCCACAGCTAAGTAGTCTGTACCTGCACCGGCGCCAAGTGAGAGAGCATCTACCGCTGCGCTAGCGAGACCCGCCACGTATTCGTCTGCCCATGGACTGCGTCGCCACGCGGTATAAAATTCTCGGTCTGGCGTGTCCCCCATGGCATGTGCGAAGTTCTCATTTTGCACCGAGGCGGTCCTCGCCTGACCAGGTAAGGGTGTCCACACGCCCCCGAGGACATCTTCAACTGGATGAGCCCGGATGTAGTCAGCGATGAACGGAACCGGTGCGTCCGTGAATGCCGTGGATGTCGTCCAGACGTTTCCTGCATCAAACCACGCGACGGCATCACCGCCTTGGCCAGCCAAAGGCACGGCGGCACGCGCTTTGACGGCAAAGGCTGCGACCCGTGCTGGCGGGTCGTTCTGTAAACGGAGTTCGTCAGCCAGCGTCGGCATCAACATGCTAGCTGGACCATGTTGTTCCCTGGCGCCAGGCCCATAGGGTATGGTCACGACGTTGTCATCGGCCGTGCAACGGACGCGCTGTCCTGCCGCAGGGTCCCACCAGCCGTCCAGAATCATGCCGTGTGTGCGCGGAATGGTGCCGGTCGAAATTGTTGCGTGGCCCGCGCAGGTCAACGTGCCGAAGTAAGAATACTTGGTCTCGCGAAAGACAGCACCTTCGTCGAGTAGGCGGCGAAGGCCTGCACTCCACTGATCGCCGTAGCGTTCGAATGAGTCACTACGCATCTGGTCCACCACGAGGATGACAATCAACGACGGCGGTGGAGTTTGGGCGCTGAGTGACCCGGCGATTAAGCTGACAAAAACTAATACCAGGCCGGTGAATGTATGCGCGCGCAGAACGTTCATCCAGAACATCGAGTAATTGAGATTGGTGTCTCTGGATTATACCCCGCGCTGCGACTCTCGACACACGACCCCTGGGCCAGAATTAGTAGCCCCATTATTTTTTAAACGGGCGTGCGGGCAATTGTCTATCGGACGGACCAGTCGAAGAAGTTTTAATTCTCTGAAGTCGTCAGATTGAGTACCGATTACAATTGTGTAAGCTATAGGGTGGTGACTACAAGGAGTTTGCTTGATGCATAAAACTGAAATGCCTAGCTTAGCGGAGGTCCTGCCAGGCCATACCGAGCCGATGTATGTACCAGAAACGCATTTCATCAATGGAAACCGTTTGTTACCACCGTTCCCAGTTGGATTCCAGTTAGCCATGTTCGGTCTTGGATGTTTCTGGGGAGGGGAGAAGGCATTCTGGAGCCTGCTTGGCGTGTACTCGACAATGGTGGGCTACGCTGGAGGTTCGACAGCCAATGCGACGTACTCGGAAGTGTGTACCGGACGCACAGGCCATAACGAGGTGGTCAGAATTGTCTTTGATGCGACAACTATCACGTATGAGGCACTGCTTCGAACGTTCTGGGAATCACACGACCCGACTCAGGGCATGCGACAGGGAAACGATGCCGGCACTCAGTATCGCTCAGGAATTTACGTCTATGACGCGAGCCAACGACGCCAGGCTGAGGCGACGCTGGTAGCTTACCTTGGTGCGCTCGCCGACGCTGGCCGAAGTACGCCGATTACGACTGAGATCGTTGAGGCGCCAGAATTCTATTATGCCGAAGAATACCACCAGCAGTACCTGGCGAAGAATCCCAACGGTTACTGTGGTCACGGGGGGACCGGTGTGGTGTGTCCAGCTACTACACTCTAAACCGGCTTGACTCGCGGATAATCGCGTGGCCAATGACTTGGTAGGCTGAGTGAGGTGCTTCACCTCACCTCAACGGTTCAAGCCGGCCCCGACGTCGATTTTGACCTCCACCAGAAACCTTCGAAAGTTTGAATAAATCGCCTCACCGTTGACCTCGATACTCCGGCGAGCGAGTCGTTCACGTGTCGTGATTGGCCGTAGGCGAACGAGATAGCGCTCTGTCATTTTCGCAGGCACGAGGATGCCGAGTGTATCGTCTGGACGATAGGTCACGCGCATTTCGATCTCTAAGTTGATAGCGTCGTCTTCGGTACGAAAATCTGTTTGAATAACGCGCCCGGTTGTCGGTTCGATCCACACCTTGCCGTGGCCCAAAAGGTCTTTGCCGTTATTGCCTGTGATAAGAGCAGGTGGCTGGTTTTCTTCGAATTCAATCTCCCACGTGTTGATTCCTCCAATGCGCTGATTGTCATCCTTTCGGAACTCGAAGCGCGGTTGTTCTGTGACGGAAAGGACTTGTAGTGCCATCGTTGGCACGTTGGTATTACGAGTGATCGCTCCAATGTTAAAACGGGCACTCTCAGCCATGAGTCGCCGCCGCAGTTGCCCGGTAATTCTCGGCGATTTCAGGAAAAGCTCCTCTAAGCGCTGCTGTCGGTCCGGGACCTCTTTTCCATCGACCTTAATGACGTCTCGGAAGGCCAGCCAGGGCTCCTGTAGTCCAGGAGTGCTCAGCACTAACAGGTCTGAAACCATCCGACGGGTCAGCCTGCCGTCAGCCACTTGAAGATAATGTTCTTCAGCGATCACACTGCCGAGGTCAGTTTGATATCGATCGACGTAGGCGGCTGCCCGCTCCAGCACGGTTTCAAGAGTCGGTTCTTGTGCTGCGCTAATCAGTGGAAACACTGCAACGATCGCCGCCATGGTGAAGAGTCGCGGTATTCGATCACTGTTCATGCTAGCGGCCTCTGGTGGTGTGGGATGGCCAGCGGAAATGGTCGGGGCGCCCGGATTTGAACCGAGGACCTCCTGCTCCCAAAGCAGGCGCGATACCAAGCTACGCCACGCCCCGTTGACCACTGATTCTACTGGGTTTAACGCCTAACAGCTAGAAGTGCCGGGTCATCGTGTAACCGAGTTCGACTTGACGACGAAACAACGCAGAGACGCGAGGCTTCATGTTTCCCATAACGCTATGTTACTGGCTAGGGAATTACGCAGGGCACGCACGGCCTTTCCTCTATGGCTGACAGCAGCTTTTTCTTCTCTTGAGACCTCAGCTAGGGTCTTGCCATAGGGAGGGTAGTGAAAGATCGGATCGTAGCCGAAGCCTGCCGCTCCCGACGGTTCATCAGCGACCTGGCCTTCGACGGTTCCGCGGGTTTCAAAAAGGATGTTTGAACCACGTACCACAACCAACGCGCACACGAACCTCGCCCGGCATCTTAACCGTTCCGCATTTGCCAGTCGGGCATAGATCACCTTGAACCTCTCAGGATAACTATCGCCGTTGAACCGCGCTGAATGGACGCCCGGCTCTCCGTTCAATCCGTCAATCTCTAGTCCAGAATCTTCTGCTAGTGTCAGCTGCCCGGTCGCGGCCGCGTAATGCAGTGCCTTTTCACGGGCGTTCCCGACGAAAGTGTCACCGGTTTCATCGGGCACAATTACGGGCGGGAAGTCGCTGAGCGAGACGAGGTCGACGTCGAGTCCGGTCAAGATGGAACGAATTTCACTGAGCTTGTGAGCGTTGGTTGTAGCCACCAAGAGTTGCATCGGTTCGCTACATCATGCCTTAGTGAGGTAAGCACCAACGATTTCACGCTGTTGCTTGATGAGTTGCCGGATGCCCTCGTCTGCCAAGCTAAGTAGTTGGTTTAGGGTGTCTCGTTCGAAGGGGGCGCCTTCAGCAGTGCCTTGGACTTCAATGAAGCGGCCATCACCAGTCTTTATGATGTTCATGTCGACCTCGGCAACCGAATCTTCGCTGTAAGCGAGGTCGAGCATCGGCACACCGGCTACGACTCCGACGCTTGTCGCGGCGACGTGGTCGAGCACCGGCATCGACGTGATCTGACCCCGTTCTCGCATGCCTTGGACGGCGAGCACTAGAGCCACGAAGCCTCCGGTGATAGCGGCAGTGCGGGTGCCACCGTCTGCCTGAATGACATCACAATCGATCCAAACAGTACGCTCACCGAGGGCTTCGAGCTTCGACACTGCACGTAGCGACCGACCGATGAGTCTTTGAATTTCGTGAGTACGACCGCCCACTTTTCCTTTTGTTGATTCCCGGGTCGAACGTGTTGTTGTGGCCCGCGGAAGCATGCTGTACTCCGCTGTTATCCAACCCTTACCACTGTTACGGAGAAACGGCGGAACTCGATCTTCGACGCTGGCACTACAAATTACGCGGGTACGACCGACTTCAATCAGTACGGACCCTTCAGCATGAAGGAGATAATTTGGCCTGAGTTGTGTTGGACGAAGCTCGTCTGGCCGACGTGTGTCCTCTCGGGTTGGTATCGTCACTAGCGTGTTATGAAAATGGTTAGGGGACTGTGATATCACCGGCCTCAGGTGATGCTAAATCAACCAATGCCGCTCGTGGTGTTAGGGGACGCCTGAGGTCAACGTGACCGGCAAGTGTATCCACTTCTCGTCCTTCGATCAATATTTGTACCGCCCGGATGCTCGGTACGTTGACAGTGACCGCATTGACGATCGTGTAGACAGTCAGTAATTCGCTCAAGGAACCACCGGAGTGTTTGGAACTGATTTCTCGGCTCAAATTAATGAAGGCATCGCCACGGTCAGTGAGGTAGACCGCTCGGACCAATGTTCCTTCGGGTATTGTTGAAGTTAGCGGCGGTTCAACTCCCAGAAACTGTGCTTCGAGGACATGACGGGCCTGTTCCACCGGCGCATCGCCCTCGACCACATTGCGCTTGACTCCCATCAGTCGCTCGCCATCATCAGAGACATAAAATAACGTTGCTGTGGTTAGCCGGGCCAGCTCGGCGGGAGCTTCGCGTGGTACCATCGCCTCTGTGTCTTGCTTGTCTTCGTAGAGGTCGGGTACCGTGACGAAAAGCAGCCACGCACTCAACATCCCAGCCGCGACCACGACCAGCAGCCAGCGCCATCCTCGGGTAGTCACGGTTCCTTCCCAAATGGGTTGCCGGCCTCAGGGCTAATGGGTTGTTCGACGCGGACGCGAAAACCGACGATGCTTTGGAAGAGTGCTTGGACCAAAGTTTCCTGAAAGGAGGCCGAGGTTAGCTTCTGTTCCTCATTAGGATTCGAAAGAAAACCCAATTCCACCAGCACTGCAGGCATATTTGCGCCAATCAGGACTCGAAATGGAGCAGCCTGCGACCCACTCGGTCTCACATCGACGACAGTGCGCAATTGCGCATCGACAATCGCCGCGAACATTGCCGATTGGTCTATGTGACTGATTTGTGCCATTTCCCATGACACGGCTTCAATGTTACGCAAGCCACCACCTAACACCGAGACACTCCGGTTGTCAGAGCTTTCTCGAGAAGTTCCGCTTGCGTCGTCGAGACCCAGATACGAGACCCCGGCACCAGCTGGGAGAGCAGTGGGTGCTGCATTTGCGTGCAAGCTAATGAACAGATCGGCCTTATTGTTGTTTGCGATGGCTGCTCGTTCGTCAAGACGAACCATTCGGTCGTCGTTACGCGTCATCACCACACGTAGACCTAGCCGACTTTCGATTGCACGCTGAAGTCGCTCCGCTACCTGGAGCGTGACTTGCTTTTCGAGAACGCCACTTGGTCCAACGGCGCCGTGGTCGTCCCCACCGTGCCCAGGGTCGAGGACTATTGTGCGCACGACAGCTGGTGCTGTGAGTTCAGTAAGTGGGGGAGTGGTCTCGTTGACCGAAGGCCGCGAGGGAGTTATTTCGTTGGTTACACCTTCGGACAATACGCTGACCAGTAGGGTCGACGTGCCAGTGACACGATTTCGCAGGGCAGATTGAAAACTCGCATATTCAGAACCGAGGTTGATGGTCAGCCAAGATGGTTCGGTGCCACGCTGAATACTGGTAACCAGTGAATCCGAACCCGTTTCTGGTAGCGAAAGGTCGAGGGCGTCGGCATCGAATTTGACGAGTAGGTGTTGTTGATCCTCCTCAATCGTGTAGGGTGCCGGTGGGGTGACCTCAAAAATGATTTGGACCCGACCATTGCCGACTGTGTATTCCACATCCACGGTGGGAACGCGTAGATCCCCAACGATAACGAGTCCTGACTGCTGCCGCCGTTCGATCGAAGTGTTGATAACAAGTCCTAGCACCCGATCCAGAAACTCGATTGGAACATACCAGCCACTGGAGGTGCGGACCGGAGGCGAAGGAAGGGTGACAATGCGACCGCCCACCGACGCGAGGTTCTGCGTGGCAGTGAGGACGACCACTTGGTCGCGGTAGGCGACGGTCAGGCCGTCAGCCAGCGAATCCTCTTGTACACTCAGGCCAAACACCGAGGCGAGGTCGCCTAATGCAACCATCTGACGGTCGTTCACTTGTGCGACTGCCAAGGTCTGATGACCGTTAGTCATCATTACCGTCAGCGACTGTTGTTGGGCTTGGGCTGGACGGTCGGTGGCCTGCAAGACCGTGGCCAATAGGCAGAGCACGAGTGGCCGTGGCCATCTGACGCGATGAGTGAGACGTTTTCCAGCCATCCGGATAAATCGAAACCAACGATTATTCAATCACAACCTCGACACTGAAGTGGTTAGCTGACTTGGTATCTGTAGTAGAACGCCGCGTGGCGTGTAATGCCACATTTCTCGGCAGCGACAGATCATTCACGCGAGACTCCCCAGCGGAGGAAATGTGTCTGGCATCGTTGGCCGAGGGGAATCATCCGGCGCCAGCACCGACTTTCGATACTGTGCGCTAGCGCACGTCGTGCCAATGACCGTGTTCGGGTGACCAAATTCTATTGACCTCTGTCCCTTCACGTGCGTTCGTCATGGAAATAACGATACCGATGACCCCGCCGAGTAGAAGGACTGCGAACAGCAGCATGGCTGTCCTAGAGCTCAGTGGCCCGTCCTTGGCCATGCAGCATTTCTTATATTTCTTGCCACTCCCGCAGGGGCAAGATGCATTTCGCTCGGTTTTCACTGAGTCTTCATTCTATATGCCAAGGCCCATTGATGGCGAGTCATCTGACGGGGTTGTGTCACTAGTCTGCCACGGTAGCATCAATGGAAAACACAGTACCACCGGCATTGCTGCAAGACGGCTCCGACAGTTGAGTACCCACAATTCGACAGCACGACATAGCTGACCCGACTAGATACCGAAAACATCAGAAAGAGATACGCGCATCGAGTCGGGTTCGCTTGTGTAGGGTGTTGAGTTGCCCTGCTGGAATCGACAGCCTCTTCGTTAAAACGACATTGAAATCGATGTGTATTCCCGGCGCAACCATATACGACACGGTAGGCTCATGCATTGACACGTTGGTTCCGCGGTTGTCGGAATACGAAAAGGCTGAGAGTGCAGCATCCCGTTCGACCCGAGCGAAGGTATAGGTGAATTGAAACGAGCCTGGTTCTGACGCACGACCGATCGCCGCAGTGACCCAGATGCCGAGGTCCTCGTCTGTGGCTGCTTTGGTGTTCTTCACCATGTTAGCAGTGAGTTGGAGGGGGTAGCTTGGATGGCCAGTGCCCACAGTGGCGCGAGCGATGATATCCAGGAGGTTGAAGCCAGATGTGAATCCGGTCGTGTTGCCCTGCGCGTTCACACTGAGTGCGTTGGTATTGCGTCCGACATCTTTTGATATCTGAGCAAGTGCAACAGCATCGACATCACGAAACGCATAATCGGCAATGGAGAGGTGCCAGCTCACAGTTTCGAGTGATATTCCAACTTCGCCGTAGCCGGCGAACAGAAAGGCGTCTGGGCTTGTCTTGTTTTCCTGAAGGGGTACTTGGGCGGCCACGAATTTAACCGAGACCGGCCCAGTTGTGTTCCGAAACTGCTGGTAAACGCCCTCCCAGTTAAGGTCACTATCGAAGGTCATTTGAGTTCGCGTCACTGGTAAGCCGAACTTTCCTCCGCCAATCGTGACGGCGTTTGATGGGCTGTATGTGAGGAATGCTCGATCGAGATTGATTGGTTTTGTAGTTAACAGGTCGGTCATGGTTTGGTTTGTGGAAATCGGATTTCCAACGTCGCCAGAAGCGAGACGAATGCCAAAGTGGACATCTTCGTTGATCTCAGTGTCCAGTGCTAAGCGTGCTCGAAACCGAAGTCGCTGGCGAGCTCTTGTATCATCTTGAAAAAATCCCTCGTGTCGAAGACGAAAATCTCCACCAATGCTGGTGCGCTCAGACCAGCTTGATTGTGCCGAAACTGCAGTCGCGCCTAATGCCATAACGGTGAAGGCGCACACAGCCGCCAACCGTTGAACTACTCTGCGCATAAATGCGACGTTGGACATGAAATTCCTCTCGCTACTGTACGACTTCCTCAAGCGTCCTTGCACCGTCGGCAAGACATTGTCTAGACCGTCATTGCAGCGAAACGACCACTAAAGAGTACATACTCGCGGTTGGAACGTAGGACGTAACCGATTTCCCGTAAAACAAAGGTATTTATCGACCAAAGAGGTTCTAGGTGCGGTGTCTGATAATTGCCGATGCTAGTGTCGTTCACCGATATCCTGCTCTGAGTACGCGGTGTCAGTCGACCGTCCGCCTTCAAAGCGTTCAACAATCGTTGCGGTCACGAGGTCACCGCCGACGTTTAGCGTCGTCCGGCACATATCGAGGATCCGATCGACACCAAGCACGATGGCGATCCCTTCAACTGGCACCCCTACGATTCCGAGCACCATCATTAGGAGTGGGATTGAACCACCAGGAACGCCAGCTACGCCAATCGCTGTCACTACCGACATGAGGATCACGATGAGTTGACTACTGAGAGGGAGATTTACACCGAAAACTTGCGCGATGAACAACACCGTGATCCCTTCGAACAACGCTGTGCCGTTCATATTCATCGTTGCGCCGAGGGGCAGCACGAATCCTGCTACTGCTTTGGAGATGCCCAGTTCCTCACGCGCGACCCGCATCGTTGTAGGTAATGTGGCGTTACTGGAGGAAGTGGAGAACCCAGTGAGGATCACGACCCGCGCGCGTTTCATAAATTCGATTGGATCACGCTTGGCCACGAATCTTAGAATCAGCGAATAGCCCACGATGAAGAAGATCGCGAGGCTGCCAACAACGGTCATTATGTATTTCAATAAATTAAAAAGAATTTCGAAGCCGAAGCGCGCGGTTACACTGAAAATTAAACAGGCTACGCCTAACGGTGCCACTTTCATTACCAAGCCGATAATGGCGATTGTGACCTGACCGAGGCTTTCAAGAAAATTCAGTAACGGCTGCCCTTTTTCCTTGGGCACGATGGTCAGCCCAATCCCGATCATTAAGGCGAAAAAAATGACGGCGAGCATCTCGCCATTGGCCGCAGCCTGGACCGGATTACGTGGCACAATCCGTACGAATAGATCAATGCCAAATGCCCCGTCGGCGAGTCCCATCGCGTCCGAGTCACCTTGGTAGGTCTCCATAAGCCGTTGGGTCACTGAGGTGTCGAGTCCCTGGCCCGGCTTTATGAGATTGACGGCTGTCAGACCTAAGACCGTTGAGAGCGCCGTCAAGCTCAGGAAACTCAACATCGCGACAACACCAATGCGGCCTAGCCGTTTAAGGCTACCTAACCCTGCAATCCCAACCGACAATGTCGACACGATGAGTGGAATGACCACCATGATCAACGCGTTCAACCAGACACGCCCAATCGGTTCAGTCACCGAACTCACAAATTGTTCTGTCGCGGGAGAGCCATCCGTTGACAAGTTGATAACGATGCCGAGCACCGCACCAACTACCAGGCCCAAGAGGATTTTTGTGTGAAGAGCCATAATGTGATGATTACACACCTATCAAGACGTCTTCATCTCTGTCAAGGCGTCTTCATCATAGTAATCGACTTTGTGTAAGGGCATGACCACACTAGAGAGCACGTTCAGCACATGTCCACCGATCCGTTTGTAATAGCGTGTGGCCAAGACTAGCACGGTTGCAGTGCTTGCATCGTAGTCCGATTGACTGATCCGTCTGACAAGCGCGTCGCACCGATGAGCAGCATCCCGACCCTGGTGAATCAATTCAATTGCTCGTTCACGATTGGATGATGCGAACACTTCCGCCGCCACCTGAAAGGAGGTTTCCACGCCTTGTCGAATTTCCTGCAATTCCTGCACGATCGCATCTTTAGGTAATGGTCCTGAACGAATATCGACGACCTCTGCCAAGTTTTTAGCATAGTCGCCGAGACGTTCGACGTCCTTCACAAGACTCATTAACAATAGCGAATAGGGAACATCATGTGTATTGCCTTGAATAGAAAGGTGTGCCACGACTTTTTTCCGAATTTCGCGCTCCAGCTTGTTCACTTGCACATCGTCTTCGTAAATACGAGTGCGATCTTCAGCCGAAGTTTTTTCTCCAAAGCAAATCCCACCAGCTGACAAGGTCATATTGCAGGTCAGCTGAAGCATCTCCTTAAAAGAGGCGCCCATGGTATGAAGTGGATTATCAGCGCGGAAAATACTAAGTAGTTCGCTGAGCATTCTCACCTCCTCCTCTCACTTTATTAACTGCGTTACGTATATCAGCAGTGCTGGAAAACCGTAAAACATAGTCGCGACATAGAACAGAGCTAACTTCTTTGACCTGACAGCCGCCGCTGCAAGCATTCTAGCGGCCTGCAGTGGCACCTGACGAATCCTTCTAACGGGATAAATCAGTATCGTTCCGCTAAGGTTGAAAAACAAGTGCACTATGGCGATCTCGACCCCAGCCAAAGCATTCGGTCCGGACACGGCCAACGCTGCACCCATCGCAGTTATGGTTGTTCCGATGTTTGCACCGATCGTAATCGGAAACGCCTGTTCTAGCCTGAGGACGCCAGCAGCAGCTAACGGAACCATAATTGACGTCGTAATCGAACTCGATTGCACCATGACGGTAACGATGACCCCAATCACCATCGCGAACACCGCACTTGAACCAAGCGCACTGTCCACTGCGGTTTCGATGCGTGAGATTACCAAGGAACGCATCAATTTTACGATTAGCCAAAGTGCTACAAAGATCAGCGCCGCGCTGATACCGACCAAGAAAAAAGCTTGTCCCCACCCTACGTTGAACATTGCTTCCGCCAAGCTCTGGATAGGGGCAAAAGCAAAGCTCAACAATGCCTTGAATGGGCTCTCATATGTGAAACCACCTATTCCGACAACTACCGTGGACAAGAATCTGGCAGTGCTTTGCAGATAGCCTGTCATTAACTCCAATGGCAGTAAGACCATTACCGCCAAGATGTTAAAGAAGTCATGGCAGCCGGCCATCGAGAACGCTCTTTCGAACTCGTCGCGCCGTCCCATGTGCGCCAATGAGACAACCGTACAGGTAACCGTCGTCCCAATATTGGCACCCATAATCATCGGAACAGCATTAGCTAACGGCAGCGGGTTTTCCGGTGCAGCTACCAGTCCAACGATCATAGACGTCGACACCGATGAACTCTGTACTAGCGTTGTGGCCAGTACTCCTACGAAGATCCCGACAAAGGGATTTGCAGTCAGACTGAAGAAGCTGTCTAGGAAATCTGTTCCGAACAGCTTGAATCCATCGCCGAGCCCTTTGACGCCAAGCAAAAATACGAATAGTAAAAACACAACCGACAAAATCCGCCGGATGACAGATGTGAGTTCTGGCTTTTCAGACGATGTGTGTCTTGTCATTCAGCTTTGCGAACCGCGTGAAGGAAGGAAAAGTACGAACGGCCCTTTTAAGATTGTGGG
>Ga0315336_1005363_pt1 | contig 14068 bp, 13 predicted proteins | sample ASW5metaG_FD_204512 | JGI IMG/M metagenome (GOLD analysis project Ga0315336, IMG submission 204512) | Ammonia-oxidizing marine archaeal communities from Monterey Bay, California, United States - ASW #5 | ecosystem: Environmental > Aquatic > Marine > Intertidal zone | place: USA: California...
ACGGGTCTGACCGCGACGCATCCACAGGTTACGATTCACAATACCAGCCCGACGAGCGGCACCATCGCTGCCGGTGCCTCCATGCAGGTCAAACTCTGGTTTCAACCCACTGCAGTCACCACCTATAGCGGCACGGTCACCGTCATCGGAAACCAAACCAGCGGAACCAACACCCATACCTATACGGGCACAGGAACAGGACTCGCCGTCAGCGCCTCGCCGTCAGCGTTGAACTTTGGGGACCTGCCTTTTTATGAAGACCTGAATCCCTCCTCGACAAAAACATTGGCGGTGACAATTACGGCAAGCAGTGCAATCAGCTGCAACCAGCCATACATCTTAAGTCCTCAAAATCCACAGGCTGATGCGACGGGTTTTTACGTTTTCACGGCACAAGCCTTTTCGTTGTCTGCCGGAGAAACGGAACAAATCGATGTAACCTGGCGTCCGGTTAATCCAGCTTTCTTTCCACAAAGTTTTGCTGGAACCCACACTGCGACGTTAAGGATCGACTGTCAGAATGGTGCTCAACCACTCAACGTGCCTCTCACCGGAACCGCGAGTGAAGGCACACGCATCATTCAACTAAGCACATCGGCATTCGATTGGGGTGAACGCTCGATTCATCAGGTCCCACCGTTCATGCACAAACTCGACCTCACGATTACAAACTCCGGAACTGCCATCTTGAATTGGGGAAACCCGGATCTCCATGGTACAAATCCGAAAGCCCTGACGAAAGTGCTTGAGGCGATACCCGACACCAGTAATCCAACAGGTGGGTATGCATTTGTGCCAAGTGCCTACCATGGTTCTCTCATTCCAGGAGCGTCGCAGACGATTACAATCGCTTTCGATCCCGGTGAAGAGAAAACCTATAGTGGCACGATCACGTTCCCAAGTGATGCCACCAACCAACACCCCACTTTGTCACTTACGGGAACTGGATACGGTCCTCCCTAACCAGTTCTATTTCACCTTCAATGCGGACTGTCCAGTTCGGGTTCCACTTTGTATCGTGTCCGCTTGGGGACACCCTAAACTCTCGGAAGTTCGGAAGTGGTCAAACCAACGCCCACCTAACGTACGAGAGAATATAATATGTTCACTGTGCAACGTCGAACTGTCAGCGAGCGATCAAAAGCAACAGACGAACAGCTTGACTGGTTCGCAGCGCAGATGCGCAATAATACGTTTCGGTTTGCTAAGACGATGTCGAGATGTCCGCACCACTATACGCTCCGGAATACGTGGTCGAACGATAAGGATTTTGTTGATTGCGTACAGTTGATTCGCGAATCTGGTTACGATGAAGAATTCGGCGGAGCACGGTTTGTCTATCTCAATGCGAATGGCTACAAGTATTGGACGATGGGGGCGCCACTCGATGAGACTTCTCTCATAAACCGTGCGAAAGTTGAACCCGCTCTCTCATCGGCGTTAGGATAACCTCTGAAGGCTCGCTCGGCTAACTGGCAAGGCTGACTTCCCCTTCAATGCGGACTGTCCAGTTCGGGTTCCCCTTTGTTGCAAGTCCGCTTGGGGACGCCACTTTTAGTGGTATTACACCAGAGAGTAATCCCGTAATCTTCCCAGTTCCGCTTAATCTAGCAGAAATCTATATCGCATACTTTTTCCCCGAGATACACCAACTCGGCTAAGTTCTGAAGGCGGTAGTGGATGTGCTTCGTCCCATTCGCGAGCGAGTCGTTGACCTTCGAGGATTTCTGCTCGCGATAACAAACCACCCACATAGTTCCGTTGTTCTTCTGCACTAGGAGCAGCACTACGAGAACTAGCGAGATTAAACCACATGTAGGCCAACACGTTGTCTCCGCTGCTGTCGGGAGGAGTGAATAAGGGAATAGCTATCGAGTAAATCTGTCCAAGCCTTTGCATTGCAACTGGGCTACCTTTTTCGGCTGCAAGTTCATACAAGCGGATCGCCTCCACCTTGTCCTCCGGTACCCCGTGGCTGCCAAAATAAAATATCCCCGCAACCTCGTAAGTATCCTCTGGAGCTCCCTGATCTGCTAGCCGACGAGACCAAAACAAAGCCTTTTCCGCGTTCTCTTGAGATGGGCCATCGGTAAAATACGCTGTCATCAAGTCGTGCATTGCTCGACCATAACCTTGCTCGGCAGCCGACAAAAGCCAATACTCTGCTCTCTCAAAATCCTGCAAGTGGGATTCGCCTACATAATATCTTTGAGCCAAGTCATATTGCGCCCAAGCAACTCCCGCTTCTGCAATCTGGCGTAACTCTTCAGTCTGAAAACGTTCGCTAAAATAACGGGCTATTGTCATTTCTGGCTCTGTCGCCCATTCTGCTTCGATCTCAGCCATCGACATGCTGTCCCCTGCCGCTCTGAACCTCGCTGACTTAGCAAGCTCCTCGTTATCGTCAACTTTTATAGAATGACTATCGAGAACACGAGACACCACCTCGAGAGAAGTCTCCTTGCCAACCTCTTCTTTTACGACTTTGTCTGAAGAAGGCAGACTAGAGGAACCACTGCAGGCAAGGGTGCTGCAAACAAGAACCGCCGAGGCATAGCAACGAATAAGGTTCATATAGTTCGGTCTATTTTATGCCAACCCGAACGTTCAGCTTCCCGAATCGCTCAACCTAGGATGGATTGTCTCTAAGGCTTTACCAGAGAGTGGTTTCTGGGGCTAAGCAGACAGCGTTACTTCACCTTCAATGCGGACTTTCCAGTTCGGGTTCCACTTTGTTGCAAGTCCGCTTGGGGACGCCAACTTTAGTGCAAAAAATACCCGCCAGGAGTTCAGTAAATAAGCCAGTTCCGTTAAATCCATAACACGGAGAGTTCCTTCCGTTATGGTTCATTCCGTTAGCCGTCCTTCGAAGATTCGACCCTAGGATTAATCTCCAAACAGGGATATCGTATGGACAATCACAGTAGTTTGTTTTTTGTCGCTCTCTAGCCAATACTGTGATCCATCAATGCCAGAAAGCCCGTTACGACTCATAAAACGGTGTGCGGAATACAAAACGACGGCTGAGATTAATGCTCTCGGGTTTGGGCGTCGTGGTATCTATGTGCTCTATCGCAAGCGCCGCATTCAGAGCAAGGACACCTATACTGTCGTTTATATCGGTTTAGCAACAAGAAGCATGCGAGGCCGACTCTACCGCCACAGACGCACCAAGAAAAGTCTGTGGACTCATTATTCAGCCTATGAGGTTTGGGACAACATTCGTGATGAAGAAATCATAGAACTTGAAGGACTTTTTCGACACTTCTACAAAAAAGATCCACGAGCAAGCGGCCTTAACGTTCAACGAGGTTTTAAAAGAATTAGGAATGTTCGGGAAAACGATTTAACCGAGTGGCCAAGTTCCGGTTCTACGCGCCAGCGCAAAGAAAAACACTAGAACCACGCAAGGTGTGGCTTTATGGCAACAGGACGAAGCAACAAGTTGGTCGGCCAAACTGGCGAGTACCTGGTAGCCGCAGAACTCTCCAGACAAGGACTTATCGCAACCACGTTCACTGGCAACGTACCTCATTACGATATTGTCGCTTCCGATGAGGATGGCAAGAACGTCTTGGTTCAAGTTAAGACAGGGCGATCAAAATCTTGGCAATTCAACATCACAAACTTCTGCAACATTACCTTCAAGAATAAACGTCAGATCGTGGGAAAACCGAAGGCTTGCCCTATTAAACGACTGGTCGTAGTCTTTGTCGCAATTGAGAACAACGGAAGTGATCGCTTCTACGTTTTAACCTGGAATAGACTCCGTGACCTAATGATTAGGCACCATAAGAATTTCCTACACAAACACAAAGGAACTCGCCCTCGGCGTTGGGATTCTTTACACTCCGCTATTCCCGAACAAACCTTGCGGCCTTATCGGGACAACTGGAACATTGTCGAAAAATATCTGAGGTGATCGCCTTTAACTCAATGTGTAGTTTGAAGAGCTAATGGCTTTACCAGACATTCTTACTTCACCTTCAATCATGAAGCCACTCAAAATCACTTCCTGGAACATTGCTCGGCGCGAGAGGGCGTGGCGAACGATCGTTGAGAGTGACAGCGATATCGCACTCCTACAGGAGGCCAACGAACCTCCTCCCGACATCGCCGAAAACTTGAATATTAATCCAGGGTCTTGGCAGACTAATGGCGGCTCGGATCGACGATGGCGCACGGTTATCCTGCAATTGTCCGACCGAGTCGACATAGAATGGCTTGAACCAAGATCGCTGATAGACGCAAAACCTGGCGAGTTCGCAGTATCCCAACCAGGCACCTTAGCCGCTGCACTCGTAGCTCCGTCCGCTGGGAAGCCGTTTACGGTTGTTTCTATGTACGCACTCTGGGAACATCTCATCGGAAAGGCCACTAAAGGCTGGATCTACGCAGACGCGTCGGCCCATCGACTCATCTCCGATCTTTCAGGACTAGTTAACAGACAGCAAGGTCAGAGAATTGTTGCTGCGGGAGATTTAAATTCTTTATATGGATATGGAGAGAAAGGCAATAAATACTGGGCCGACCGGTACGCCACCATATTCGATAGAATGTCCGCGCTCGGTCTGCCGTTTGTGGGACCTCAGTCTCCGGAGGGTCGCCTTGCTGACCCTTGGCCAGACGAACTCCCACTCACCAGCAAGAACGTACCGACTTACCACACGAATCACCAAACCCCAACCACAGCAACCAGGCAATTGGATTTCGTGTTCGCATCACGTGACCTGATTCCCAATATCTCCGTCAAAGCCCTGAATGACCCTGCCGACTGGGGTCCAAGTGATCATTGCCGGATAGAAACTACCATTGCATGCGATTAAGCCACCTAGAGTAACCCTTAGGGTTAATTCAGAGTTCGGTTAACTGGCAACCCGAACGTTCAGGTTAAAGGATCACCCAACCTCGGATGGATGGTCTCTAAGGCTTTAGCAGACAGCGGCTTCTGGGGCTAAGCAGACAGTTTGACTTCACCTTCAATGCGCACTGTCCAGTTCGGGTTGTGCTTTGTTGCAAGTCCACTTGGGGACGCCAAATTATCGTGACGAAGGCACAAAGCCGAAGTGAACGTCACCATACATGTTACTGCCGGTGTTGATGTGATATTGAGCATAGATCCACGGACGACGCTCACCCAGTTCAATAAACAACCAGTTGACCCGACGACGTACCTTCAAGGCTATCTCTTCAGCATCTGCTCTTGATTCGTCAATCAGAAGTTGAAGGGTGAGAACTCCATTGGTCGGCGGAGAAATTCGAGCCACCAATTCGTCATCTCCTACTGAACCGTAGGTGATGACAATGTGCTCATTTTTTTCGTCGACCAACCCTTCGCTGACCGTGAGAATTGGACGCATGCTTCTTCTTTAAGACTTCTGCTTTTTAGCAATTCTTCCGAGCGCTGCCTGTGCTGCCTCATAACCACTCGGACGACCCTTCTTCGGCGCCGCTTTTTCCCCGTAGGCGATGGAGGCAAAGCGACAATTCTGCGGTGAGATTTTGGCGTTTTGCGAACTGCTTGTCCTAAAGAGCAAGCTGTAGTTGGCCAACGCAGGGACAGCCTTCATCCAGTCGCGTCCCTTGCCCATCGCGATGATGATCGTAGCCTTCCGACGGATTGCCCGCTGAAGTGCTCGCAGCGTAAAGTCTTGAGACGGAAGGTGTAGTCGCGAGTGCGCGAAATTCTTTGAGTGGTAGGGGACAAATTCAAGGAAAAGCACTCCCAAGGCCACGGTAGAGTGCCCAAACTCTTTGATTAACTCACCTAATTGACGTTTCGTCCAGAGTCCACCCGGACCGGTCTCGTCCGGATCAACGCTATAGTGCGGATACGGAACATCCTCCTGGCGATGACAGGCCCTTACCTTCCGTTGAAAGTCTGGCATCCTATGCCGAGCCATGTCTTCTTCGTGGGCTCCATCTCCTGGATTTTGCAAGAGCAGAACAAGTAGCGCATCCAATGACCCAATGAAGGGCTCCGGAAGCATATGTGTTTGGAGGATAAAGTCCTTCTTGCGTCTAGGTCTTTGATTGAACTCGTCTACAGCGTCTCGGTCGTCTGGGAGTACATATGGAGGTTTTGTCGGAAGAGCCAGCCAAGGATTTCCTTTCATTAGGACACCTTTCGAATGAGCCAATCCACTAGACCTGCATCCACCACCAAGTCCGCAAGTTGCTCTGGCCCAATTACGGTTACTCGAATATCATCAGTCTCCGCTTCTCCCGTATGAAAGACGTAAAACATTCGGCTAAACGGACTGTCTTCAAGTGTAGCCACATACTCGTTGAGTTCTTGAGAGGTTGTCTTCGATTTGACTTGTACAAAAGCTCGTTCACCAGTACTAGGTAGGACGAGATCGATGTCGATTGTTTTTTGAGTCTTCCCAACGATGCCAACGCGTCGCCAACCACTCGTTGTGAACACAAGATCAACGAGAACTTCAAAATCACCAGGGCCCAACAATCTGATTAAACCGAGAGCAGCAGCCTTTATCTTTAAGGACGCTACGAGTGCCTCTTCCACCGCCGGAATTGTTTTACCGTTTATGCGACGGACAATGTAGTCGGCTTGATCTACATTGCAAGAAGTTCCTCTATACGCAGCTACCTTGGTCAGAGCACCGGAGAGACGGTCTTTTGTGAGTTCTCTTCCCTTTAAGTCGGTTGATTTCCAGCTCTCTGCAATCGGCCTCCACACGCCGTCGCCGTCATCATGTAATGCAGGAGCGCGTGCAGCGTCCACGAAACTCCAATACAGGCGTTCTCCGACAAAAGTGATCCAGAGCGTCGAACCATCGTCCTCAAAAAAAAGACGAAGCTCTTTTGTGAACCGACTCGCCGTGCCTTTGTCTTTTCCGTAGGCTATGAAAGACTCAGTCAGATCATCCCATTTACCTTCGGAACATTGATTGAACAGCTGTTTATTCTCAAGACTGAAACCCATTCTTACAATATCTCTTTTTAAGCACTCATCTTCCCAAGCTCCTCCCTGTCCGAGTTTGATGTACCGTACGCGAGTCGGCTTAATTGTTTGCGTCATCTTCTGGTTCCACTTTTTATCGCGTCCGCTGGGTCATCCTTCACAAAAACCACCTGTCACGAAATCCCACAAGGACGCCCATCGAAGACGCCGCCTTCGCAGTAGGGACACGGCTTCCCGGCCAACTTATACGTACCTACGATGTCTTCGGATTTACATTTCCGACAAGCCGTAATCGGTTTTTCTGAATCCACCATGAATTTCTTCCCGCAGGAGAGGCAGAGGTGAGGAGAATCATTGCCCACACACTGATCCCTCAATGAATTCGGATGGTAGGCGTATTTTTTCTTCTGTTTCACCTTGCCAGAGCTCGTAACCACAGACTCGAAGTAGTAAGGATTACCGTCATCCCACGCCTCGATGGAATGCGCACAGGTGTTGCATGTAAAAAGAAATCCTTGAGCCATCAACCCTCCTTTGGTTCAAGACAATGAACGATGAGGCTGGCTCCCAGATTCTACTGCTGGTTGGTGGATTTTGGCTAACCAGCCAGTGTTACTTCACCTTCAATGCGGACTGTCCAGTTCGGGTTCCACTTTGCATTGTGTCCGCTTGGGGACGCCACTCTAAGGAGTAAGATCCCAGACAGCAGTCCCGTAACACTTCCAATTCCACTAGTCGAAGCGTTCTTGACTTCACTTTTTCTTGCTCGCTTTTCGTGAAGGGCTCGCGTTCCACACCCATCCCGTCAACTGCTCCAACCGCCGTCGCCTGTCCCCGGACATCTTGGCTTTGTCCAGCCGCTGAACACTGACCCACTGTCCGAGGCGGTAGCCGTCCCGTGTCGTGTAACTTTGCGGCACCCGGGCGTCGCCTTCCGCCTTGACGTAAGCCGTGAGTTGGGCGTAACCATCCTCCCAGACAGCGACGTTCAGATTCCACACCCATCCCTTCATCCGCTCCAGCCGCCGCCGCCGGTCCGAGGAAAGTGTCTTCCGCTGACCCCGCTTTTGACGGACCCACATCCCAAGGCGGTGGCCGTCCCGGGTCGTGTGCGAGAACGGCACCTGGGCGTCGCCTTCTGCCTTGACGTAAGCCTTGAGTTGGGCGTAGCCCTCTTTCCAAGCAGCATCGTCCCGTACCCGTTTGACCTCCCAAGCCCATCCCTTCACCCGCTCCAGCCGCCGCCGCCGGTCCGCGGAGAGTGTCTTTCGGTTGGACCGCTGCTTACTGACCCAGTGTCCGAGCTTGAAGCCCTCGGCCGTGCGATAAGCGGTCGGTACTTCCGCCGTGCCTTCCGTCTTGACGTAGGCCTTGAGTTGGGCGTAACCGTCCTCCCAGACGGCGACGTTCAGGTCCCACGCCCATCCCTTCGCCCGCTCCAGCCGCTGACGCCGAACCGGGGAGAGTGTCTTCTGCTTCGCCCGGAGGACATTGGCCCACTGTCCGAGGCGGTAGCCGTCCCGGGTCGTGTATCTTTGCGGCACCCGGGCGTTGCCTTTCGCCTTGACGTAGGCCTTGAGATGGGCGTAGCCCTCCTCCCAATTCGCCTCAAGTACGTCCCACACCCACCCTTTCAACTGTTGCAACCGCCGCCGCCGGTCCGCGGAGAGTGTCTTCCGTGCGACCCGTTGAGTAGTGATCCAGTCTCCGAGCCGATGGCCGTCCCGCGTCCGGTATCCTGACGGCACCCGGGCATCCCCTTTTGCCTTCACGTATGCCTCAAGATGGCCGTAGCCCACCTCCCAGAAGTCGGTCGCTACCCAGGCCCACCCCTTCAGCCGCTCCAGCCGCCGCCGCCGGTCCGCGGAGAGTATCTCGTGCGTGCTCCGCTGAACACCGACCCACTGTCCGAGGCGGTAGCCGTCCCGCGTCCGGTACCCTTGCGGCACCCGGGCGTTGCCTTTCGCCTTGACGTAGGCCGTGAGATGGGCGTAGCCCTCCTCCCAATTCGCCTCAAGTACGTCCCACACCCACCCTTTCAACTGTTGCAACCGCCGCCGCCGGTCCGCGGAGAGCGTGTCTTTCCTGCTCCGCTGGTTACGGGCCCATGCTCCGAGGAGATAGCTGTCCCGACACCTGTAGCTTTGCGGCACCCGGGTGTCGCCTTCCGCCTTGACGTAAGCCTTGAGTTGGGCGTAGCCCTCTTCCCAAGCAGCATCCTCCCGTGCCCGTCTGACCTCCCAAGCCCATCCCTTCAGCCGTTCCACCCGCCGCCGCCGGTCCGCGGAGAGCGTGTCTTTCCTGCTCCGCTGCCGGTCGACCCAGTGTCCCAGCTTGAAGCCCTCCGCCGTGCGGTAAGCGGTCGGTACTTCCGCCGTGCCTTCTGCCTTCACGTAGGCTTCGAGATGGGCATAGCCTTCTTCCCAGCTGGACGTTGTCAGCTGCACCACTCGTGTCCGAATGGCTGTACTGAATGTCGTCGCAATTCCACGCGGAAGGTCCAGAAAGATCTTCTTCGGTAAGCGGAGGCGGCTCGTTGGACGAACGCCGAGGCTCCGACGGATGCCATCGAGTTCGTCGGCCAGTGTCTCGTCATGATCCCGAAGCGCCCGCAACACACCCGTGATGGCACGAAACGCGGAGACATCGAGCGCATCCTCGGCATCAGCGGTTGTATCAACAAACACCGGAATCACAATCGTGGCGGTCCCGGTCACGTTGCCCTTCCGGATTGCCCGACCAACCGCCTGCACGATGTCCACCTGCGAACGCCTCGGATCAACAAACGCCACACCGTCGAGCGATGGCACATCAATCCCTTCGCCCAAACACCGCGCGTTGCTCAACACGCCGCGCTCCCCGTCATCGACGGCTCGTAACTCGTCCAAGCGTGTGGCTCGCACCCCGCTCGACATCTCTCCCGACACCGGCTTGGCCCAAACGCGGCCGGACGGTCGCTCCCTGGCCGGCATCCAGGCAATCACCTCCGGCAGGGTGCCGGCAAACCGCGTCGCCCCTGCGATCCGGCTGTGAAAGGAGATCACGCGCTGCATGTCGTAGGTGCGCATCGCCTTCGCCAGACCGATATGAGACGCCAATGCGCGGGCATCCGTGCGGCCCACGCCCTCCAGTTCAAGGAGCCGACCCTGCTCGGCATAACGGCGATACCGGGCCTGGTCAATGCCCACCACGACCACCCGATAGTCGGAGAGCAAATCCCGCTCGATCGCCGTCCCAAACGTGAGGCGGTGCAACACGGGACCGAAGGTCGCCTCGTCGTCCATCGACGCAATTTCCAGATCGTCCTCAGCAGCTTCCTTGACGACCCGACCGGTGAACACGCGCGGTGTCGCCGTCATGAAGACACGCTTCCGGGCGGGGATCTTTTTCTGGTCGAGCACGGTTGCGAAGTCATCCGACACTGCGCCCGCACAGCGATGAGCTTCGTCGGCGATCACGAGGTCGAAGCGTTGTCGGGTGCCCGCCAGCGCGGAGGCGATCACCGGCGATGACTGATAGGTCGAAAAGACGACGCGCCCGCCACGGCGTTTCAAGAATGTCCGGACGGCTGCTGGATCGGTCGTGGCCGGATACCCGAGGTCCAACGTCGAGGACACGAGAGCATCGCCACGACGCACGGTATCGTCGGAGCAGACCGGGAGTGTTTCAAATGGCACCTTCGCATTGCCGACCCACTCCTGCAGGGTTTGTCCCAATAGGGACAGTGAGGGCACCAGCACCAAGGTCCGTGATGACGGCAAGCGTTCATGCACCCACAAAGCGGTCAGGGTCTTGCCAGTTCCGCAGGCCATAATGACCTGCCCACGGTCGTGGTCGTGAAGCTTCTGAAGCGTCGCCCGGATAGCTCGGGTGACGTGCGGATAGGGGCGTTTCGGTTTCGGTTTCGGAATCCGGCCCTTGGCCCACGCTGAGAACGACACCGGCCAGACGAAACCCTCTCGATGGTCGAGGTCATGCCGCAACACGGTGCTGACCGGTTTCTCTGCCGACTTACTGGCACGGATGGCCGCCGCTGATACGTGCCCAGTCGTGGCGATGAGCAGCCGGTGGGCGAATTCGGCACGCGCGGATTCGGACAAGAAGGTATCCATATCCTTCTTTGTAACTGAGTTGTCGAGATCGTACGCTTTCGCCTGAATGGCCCACAACGTCCCGTCCTTCGCCTGGGCGACGAGATCGATACCAGCGTCCGGTCCCCATCGACCTGGCCACTTGTCCCAGAGCCAGACTTTCTTGAGTTGTGCGCGGTAGACGGGATCGGTTTCAAGAAACCACTTGCAGACGTGTTCCCACTGGGTGCCCCGTTTCTTCCGGTCAGGGTCGAAGGTCTTGAGAAAGGTGGCGAAACGAGAGGCGGCCATTTCGAGTCATATCCTACCGCTAGCTTGACGCGGTTCAACACATTATTCGTTTTATAAGGGTGTAAATTAAACGTCGGCTCTGGAGAACCATCCGTTAAATGGCAAGACTGACTTCACCTTCAATGCGGACCTTCCAGTTCGGATTGCACTGAGTTGCAACTCCCCTTGGGGACGCCATTCTAAGTAGTTCACTCTAAATCTATTAGATTGTTTCTTTTGGGTGCCGTCCTGACCTGGTGCTGAGCACTCCCCTCTAAAACAAATCCTCACCCGTCGCCGTGTATAATCGGCTTCTCAATCCGAACCAGTAGGCAAAAAAAGAGACAGACATGGAAGGAATTTTTTTCATCGGAATCATAGTCATTGTTATTGGTTTCTTCATATTGGCTTTTGTGGGCAATGTGACGGAAGGATACCGCGAGAAAGAGCGGCACTATCAGCATTTAAAAAGAATAGAAGAAGAAAAAAAACGAAAAGAATCTATGCATCTTAAAGCTGAGGCTAGGTCGGACACTCGAGAGGACGCGCGTAAACAGATCCTTTTAAAATTCACCAGATGCGAAATTCTTTTACCAGACACATCATCACACAAGCAGCCAACATTTACCGTTGTGTTCCCTCTGGATAGAATTCAATTCGAATCAGAAAATCTGTTTGCCGCAACATATAAGCAAGTAAAGCCTGATGAAATATTCACTTACCAAACGTACTGGACTATATTTGAGGCTCCACTAAACACCAGTGAGCATATGAATGTGTCGCGGATGAGAGGAAGACACTTTAGTTACGCCGAGGCCGCACAGCCTTTAGACGGCTACTCTGAAGAAAGTCTTTTTCCAATAAATGAGTCGGATTTAATAGATAACCTGACTACGTTGGATGAATTCTACTTCTACAATATGAAATTGGTCTACGCATCAGGACATGGACTGCAATATTTATCTCAAGAAGAAGTATCTACCGGTGTGAAGCACGCCGTTCTCAAGCAAGAAAAGGCGTATAAAAGAAAACTCGAAGAAATTAAACGGTTTGAGAATTTAAAAAAAAATTCAACCAAATTTGATCGAGTAACTATCCCGGAGGACGTGAAAATATTTGTATGGCAACGGGATCAAGGGCGTTGTGTTAAGTGCCATGAAAACAAAGAACTTGAATTCGACCACATAATCCCAATTGCTAAGGGTGGCGGTAGTACTCAGCGAAATCTTCAACTGCTATGTGCAACTTGCAATCGTGAAAAGAGCGACAATATCTAAATATAGAACGGAGTGCGTTTACCTTAACCAGCCAGTCTTACTTCGCCTTCAATAGGGACTCGCCAGTTCGGGTTGTGATTTGTTGCAAGTCCGCTTGGGGACGCCAACTTATGTGGAACTCGTCAAAATAAACTTCCATTTAACAGGAGACGCATCGGCTTCTCCTTGTTCTACTAATCCATAAGGATCGTTAACGAATTGAAGCTTTGGTGAATTGCCGAAGACTTCGGCAACCAAACACAAATCATAATGAGCTCTCAATTGTTGAGCTGCATTCCATTCGTTCGCCGTTATTTCAATTGAGGAAAATTCTGACCCTTTAGTCCCTTTTACTTCAACAGCATGGACTACACCCTCCGATTCGTAATGAATGTCATAGCCTGGAAATTCATTTTCATTGGCATCCCAAACAACATCATCGTATTGGCTTCTTAGATGATCGAAAACAATTTTTTCGGCCTTGTCTCCGATCCTTTTCGCCTCCTTGGTGTTATATCTCTTGCCACCCCAAGCTAATCCTTTGGCCTTATTAAACCTGTTTCTTAGTAACCCCATCTTGACAACGACTAGTTTTTTTCTTGCTTGGTTGAGATTGGACGGTGTTGTCCGAATTGTAGTGCCACTGATTCCTGAGTTTTTTAGGATTTGGTTATAGATCTCGTCAGTAATCACCCGCACACCATTTCGCCATCCCATGCTATTCGCAATGTTTTCAAACGGCCGGCCTTCAATCTTTGCAGGAACTGTTTCTGGAAACTTCGCGTAGTCTTCAATATCGCAGTACCATTTCCAATCGCGCTTACGCTCAGATCGCGAAACTGATGTGTCACGCTCCATCTCACCAATTCGTCCACAACCAAAATATTCAGCTGTTCCTCTCTTGTTATGAAGTCGACGAATGCCTCGATAGTAAACGAAGCGTCGACCTTTCTTCATTTTGTTCCGATACTGATTCGGGAAGTGATACCGTTCTCCAGTCAGGTCCTCCCAAAAATCATACTTCCCTTCGACTGTTCGTTCGTTTTCAACGAGCACGAGCGGGTCTAGTTCTGTATCCATTGCCATATATTATGCGAACCCGAACGTTCAGGCTCAGGGGTCACACAACCTAGGATGGATTTTCTCTAAGGCTTTATCAGAGAGTGGCTTCTGGGGTTAAGTAGACAGTTTTACTTCGCCTTCAATGCGGACTGTCCAGTTCGGGCTCCCCTTTGTTGCAAGTCCGCTTGGGGACACCACTTAAGGGGTAAAATTCCCCGACAATAGTCCAGCAAATACACCAATTCCGCTAAATGAATAACGCGGTTTCTGCCGAACATTCGGGTAGAATACCGCCGCGGAAGCGGCTTAACCCGTTGCGAACTCGCGGGTAGAAATCGGACTTCCTCGCTAAAAATGCAGGTCTAATAGCGCTTCGACAGCACGACGACCCTCACCAGCAGCACCCGACCAATATTGGTGCCCCCTCAACTCAGAGTGGCCAATCGCCACACGGCCATACGGCT
>Ga0315336_1005364_pt1 | contig 14067 bp, 14 predicted proteins | sample ASW5metaG_FD_204512 | JGI IMG/M metagenome (GOLD analysis project Ga0315336, IMG submission 204512) | Ammonia-oxidizing marine archaeal communities from Monterey Bay, California, United States - ASW #5 | ecosystem: Environmental > Aquatic > Marine > Intertidal zone | place: USA: California...
ATGGCGATTATCGGGAACATTTCCTGTTGCACTACAATTTTCCGCCCTATTCGGTCGGCGAGGCGAGTTTCCTGCGTTCTCCGGGACGTCGCGAAATCGGCCACGGCAAGTTGGCTTGGCGGGCCGTACGTCCGCTGCTGCCAAGCAAGGACGATTTTCCCTATACTCTCCGAGTAGTTTCAGAAGTGACCGAGTCCAACGGTTCATCTTCCATGGCCACGATTTGCGGTTCGTCTCTGTCGCTCATGGATGCCGGTGTGCCCTTGAGCAAACCGGTAGCTGGGATCGCCATGGGCCTAATCAAAGAGGGCGACCGATTCGCGGTGCTGTCCGATATTCTCGGTGATGAGGATCATCTTGGCGACATGGACTTCAAGGTCGCAGGGACAGAAGAGGGCATCACCGCCCTGCAGATGGATATCAAGATCACCTCCATCACCGAGCAGATCATGGAGATTGCCCTGGGCCAGGCCCGCGACGGGCGCCTGCATATTCTGGGTGAGATGACCGGGGCTCTTTCTGGCGCTCGTGAGGAGGTCTCTGACAACGCGCCAAGGATTACCGCCTTGAGTGTGCCCAAAGATAAAATCCGTGACGTTATAGGGACGGGCGGTAAGGTAATCCGCGAGATCTGCGAAACTACCGGCGCCAAGATAGATATTGAAGACGATGGCACCATCAAGGTGGCTGCGGTAGATGCCGATGCCGCCGACCGTGCCATCGAATGGATCAAGTCCATCGTTGCCGAGCCGGAGATTGGCGTGATCTATACCGGCAAGGTAGTCAAGGTGGTAGATTTCGGCGCCTTCGTGAATTTCTTGGGCAACCGGGATGGGCTTGTTCATATCAGCGAGCTGGCTGATGGCCGGACTAACAAGGTCACCGATGTCACCAATGAAGGCGATGAGGTGAAAGTCAAGGTGCTGGGTATCGACGACCGCGGCAAGGTCCGGCTGTCTATGCGGGTTGTGAACCAGGAAACTGGCGAAGACTTGACCAAGGAATCCGCTGATTCGCCCGCTGCTAAATAATCCACTGGTGGCCAGGACCTAAGTAAATCGAAAAGGGCTGCCATGGCTTGCCCTTTTCATTAATGTCGTTATGAACGTCACCCCGCCGCGATCTATCGGTTAGTGCGGTGTCGTCGAGAGCGGCGGTTTCTAATTCCCGCCGCGATTGTTGAGGCGGGCTGGCGACGGCATGGCGACGGCGTGGTAACCGCAATCGACGTGATGGATTTCCCCGGTAACGCCGCGCGATAGGTCTGAGGCGAGATAGAGGCCGGCGGCACCTATATCCTCAAGTGTTGCGTTGCGTTCCATGGGCGCTTGGTCGGCAGTCCAGCGGTAGACGAAACGGGCATCTGCAATGGCCGATCCGGCCAGTGTACGCACCGGACCGGCGGAGATCGCATTGACCCGCACTCCTTGGGGACCAAGGTCATTAGCGAGATAACGCACGCTGGCCTCCAAGGCCGCTTTGGCGACGCCCATCACGTTGTAGTTCGGTGTTACTCGTTCAGCGCCGAGATAGGTCAATGTGATGAGACTACCACCTTCACCCATCAAGTGGCTCGCAGCGCGGGCGACGGCGGTGAAGGAATAACAGGAAATTTGGAGTGTTTTGGTAAAATTGGTTTTGCTGGTTTTGAGGTATTTTCCCTTGAGCTCAGCCTTGTCTGAATAGGCAATACCATGGATGAGAAAATCGAGCCCACCCCAGCTGGCACCAACGGCGTCGAAGGCGGCCTGGATGTCGTCATCTTCACTGACGTCGCATTTCACAACGAGGTCGGAACCAACCGATTCTGCGAGCGGCCAGACCCGCTTGGCAAAGGCCGTGTCTTGGTAGGTGAAGGCGAGGGTAGCTCCGGCCTGGCTGAGCGCTCTGGCAATGCCCCAGGCAATAGAGTGCTCATTGGCAACACCCATGATAAGGCCGCGCTTGTTAGCCATCAGGCCTTGGATGCCGGTCATGGCAGGCCTCTCAGCCATCAAACTTCTTGAACACCAGCGATGCGTTCGTCCCGCCGAAGCCGAATGAGTTTGACATCACGCAGTCGATATCGATTCCCTCCTCGAGCTCGTGCACGATGGGCATGCCCTCGGCGCCAGGATCTAGATTGTCTATATTCGCCGAGGCGGCGAGGAAGCCGTGTTCCATCATCAGCAGCGAGTAGATCGCCTCATGAACACCGGTCGCGCCCTGTGAATGACCTGCCAGTGATTTAGTTGATGATATTTTGGGTATTTCATCACCGAAGACCTCGCGAATGGCGTTGAGCTCGGTAATGTCGCCGACCGGTGTCGACGTGCCGTGGGCATTGATATAGCCGACCGATGCAGTACCGACTCCCTGGGTCGCCAGGCGCATGCACCGCGCCGCACCCTCGCCGGAGGGCGCCACCATATCGAGCCCGTCCGAGGTCGCGCCATAACCAACCAGTTCGCCATAGATCTTTGCACCTCGGGCACGGGCGTGTTCGAGCTCCTCGAGAACGATGGTGCCACCTCCGCCAGAAATGACGAACCCGTCACGGTCACGGTCGTAGGCGCGCGATGCGGCATCGGGCCTGTTATTGAACTTACTCGACAGTGCGCCCATGGCATCGAATAGGACGGTCAGTGTCCAGTGCAGTTCCTCGCCGCCGCCGGCGAACATCAGGTCCTGCTTGTCGAGTTGGATCAGCTCAGCCGCGTTGCCGATGCAATGTGCCGAGGTCGAGCAGGCTGATGAAATCGAATAACTAAGGCCCTTAATGCGGAACGCAGTTGATAGGTTGGCTGAATTCGTCGAGCACATTGCCCGTGGCACCATATAAGGGCCGATCCGCTTCGGCCCCTTCTCGCGGGTAATGTCGGCGGCTGCCACCTGGTTCGATGTTGACGGCCCACCCGAGCCCATGATGAGCCCGGTGCGTTCGTTGGAAATATCTTTTTCCTCGAGCCCGGCATCGGCTATCGCCTGTTCCATGGCTATGTAGTTGTAGGCCGCACTATCACCCATGAAACGGCGTAATTTTCGGTCAATGGCGGCGTCGATGTCGATGTCGATGTCTCCATGAACGTGACTGCGGAAGCCGAGTTCCTTGTAAGTTTTACAGAACCGAATGCCCGATCGAGTTGCTTTCAGCGACCCAATAACTTCGGTGATATCGTTGCCGAGGCTAGAAACAATGCCCAGGCCGGTGACGACAACCCGTAACATGCCGCCTATGGCCCTACACCGTTTTCTGCGAGAACAAACCGACCTTTAGGTCGTTGGCCTCGTAGATCGGCTTGTCGTCGACGCTCATAATGCCATCGGCGATCGCCATGACGAGTCTGCGCAAAACCACCCGCTTGAGGCTGAGGTGATAGCGAATCATCTTTGCGCCAGGTTCGACCATGCCGGTGAATTTGACCGTGCCGACTCCGAGCGCGCGACCCTTGCCAGGGGCACCGAGCCAGCCTAGAAAAAAACCGCCAAGCTGCCACAGCGCATCGAGGCCTAGACAGCCTGGCATTACTGGATCGCCCTCGAAGTGGCAGCGGAAGAACCAGAGATCGTCCTTAATGTCCATTTCGGCGATGATCTCGCCCTTGTCATGTTCGCCACCGCTGTCGACGATTTTGGTTATGCGATCGAACATCAGCATCGGCGGTAGGGGTAATTGTGCGTTGCCTGGCCCGAACAACTTACCGTGCGCGCAAGTAATCAAGTCTTCGTAGCTGAAACTATTTTTCCGTTTCGTCAAAACGGACCTCGCTGAATTGCCAAGAACGCCCGAACCCACCGCTAACGCCTGCGTGGCCAGGGCACCATCTTATCCGCGGACTATAGCACAAGCGGCGGCGGCGCAAACCATGCAGAGGAGGTGACCGACCAACTCATCTTCGCCGGTCAAAATGCCGATTGCTTCAAGGATATCTCTTTCCATGCCAGTGGATTAATCCTAACAGTCCGGGGACCAATGGACTGTATTCTCGCCGAGGGTTGAACGATCGTGTGCAGCAGTTTGAATCTGTTCCAAAAAACACTATATTTATTTGGTATGTATTTAATATAATTGTGTATGAGGCCTCGACACGGGGTTCTGAGGGATGCAGGTCTAAGGCCATGAATGGCGGCGGTGTAGATGATGGAACGGCCTTTTACGGAAGTGGTACAAACTTTGAAGCGATGTGGGTTGCGGCCGACGCGTCAACGTATGGCGTTGGCAAAGTTGCTGCGCCACGCTGGTGATTGCCACCTCACCGCTGAACAGCTTCATGAATTGGTTGTAGCGTCTGGGTGCCGGATTTCCCTCGCCACCGTCTATAACGCTTTGCACCAGTTCACCGAAGCCGGGCTGTTGCGGGAAATAGTGGTTGATTCCGGATGTTCGTATTTCGACACCAATGTCACCGACCATCACCATTTCTTTTTCGAAGATAGTCGCGAGCTCAAGGACATCGATGGACAAGATGTGGTGATCTCGACCATTCCGGAGCCTCCCAAAGGCGCCAGGGTGGAGCGTGTGGACGTCGTGATTAGAGTGCGTGAGATCTAAAATTAATACTTGTATTTAATTCTGTAAAACTATATTTAGAATAATTCTAAATTATTGACGAGGCTGCTTGTATGGCCATATATTAGAGGTCTAGTCTACAGTGAGCGGCCTGCGGCTATACCAAGGAACCCTTAAAATCCAAAACAGAGGAGAATAGAATGCCTGCACTTAAAGGAACCAATACCGAACAAAATCTCAAAGATGCTTTTGCTGGGGAATCCCAAGCTAACCGCCGCTATCTCTATTTTGCCCAGAAGGCCGATGTGGAAGGCTACAACGATGTGTCCACCGTCTTCAGGTCCACCGCCGAAGGCGAAACTGGTCATGCTCACGGACATCTCGAATATCTAGAGGAAACCGGCGATCCCGCTACCGGCGAGCCGATCGGCCCCACTTCCAGTAATCTCAAGGCTTCGGTGGCCGGCGAGACCCACGAATACACGGATATGTATCCGGGTATGGCCAAGACCGCCCGCGATGAAGGTTTCGATGAAATCGCTGATTGGTTCGAGACCTTGGCCAAGGCGGAGAAATCCCACGCCGGGCGTTTCCAGAAGGCACTCGATAATCTCGACTGACCGACGTTGATCATGGAAGGCGTCGGCGCGAAGTGTTCGCCCCGGCGCTTTTCTTTACGCATGTTTCGGATCGCGAAATCCACCAACTCGGAGAGCTGACCATGAGCGAAGGCGGTTTGGGCACCCCCACACGCCACCCCATCGACTGGAATGATGCGGATTTTTACGATGAGGCGAAGCTCGAAAGAGAGTTGCGCCGAATCTTCGATATCTGTCATGGCTGCCGGCGGTGCTTCGCTCTTTGCGATTCCTTCCCGCGCTTGTTTGATCTAATCGATAATTCTGATACTGGCGAACTTGATTCCGTCGACAGCCAGGATTTCAAACCTGTGGTGGATGCCTGTGTCCTTTGCGATATGTGTTTCATGACCAAATGCCCCTATGTACCGCCCCATGAATTCAATCTCGATTTTCCCCATCTGATGCTGCGCAGCCGAGCGGTGGAAATGAAAAAGGGTATGGTGCCCTTCGGCGACCACCAATTGACCGAAACAGACCGCAACGGACACCTCGCCGGGACCCTCCCGGGGCTAGCCAACTGGGCGTCAGATACCAAAAATTCGGCCACACGTGGTCTCCTGCAGATGGTAGCTGACGTTCATGCCGAAGCTGAACTGCCCAAATTTCATGGCAAAACCTTCACTGCTCGGGCCAAAGACGGGGCGCCCGCGGTCAATGCGGAAGCCCCCGCCTGGGGACGCAAAGCTGTGCTCTATGCCACCTGTTTCGTCAATTACAATAATCCCGGGATTGGCCAAGCAGCCCAAGCAGTGTTGGCCAGGAACGGTATTGAAACCGCGGTCGGCTACCCCGGTTGTTGCGGCATGCCTCAGTTGGAGCACGGTGATCTTGCTCGGGTGGCTGACAATGCACGCCGAACAGCCGCTTATTTCAAGACCTGGATTGATGATGGATTCGACGTCATTGCGTTAACGCCGTCCTGCACGTTGATGATGAAATTCGAATGGCCTCTGATCGTACCCGCCGCCGATCCCGCCTATGAGGATGTCACACGCCTTGCTGCAGCCACCCGAGATATTTCTGAATTCATCGTCGATATCTCCACCAAGGAGGGCCTGGCGCCGGGGCTGGAGCCGGTACCCGGGGGCATCACCCTGCACCTTGCCTGTCACGCCCGGGCGCAAAATTTGGGGCCCAAGGCGGCAGAGATGCTGAAACTCATCCCTGAGGCAGAGGTCTTAGTGATTGAACGCTGTTCCGGTCATGGCGGTTCTTGGGGCATTAAGAAGGACAACTATCAGGTGGCCCTCAAGGTGGGCATGCCCGTCGCCCGCCGAGCAATAGAAAATTCGACTGCTTATGTCGCCTCGGAATGCCCGTTGGCTGGGAAGCACGTAGTCCAGGGCATGGCAGCGCTTGACGCCGATAAGACCCAGGTCACGCGCGCTCTTCATCCAGTAGAGATTCTCGCCCGCGCCTACGGTATCGAAAGCGACGACACGTAATCATGGTTGTCCAACGGCAAATATCGCGTGAAGATCTGTTGCTCGATCGCGACGCCTATGACGCGATACGCGCGGAACGCCGCCGCGTGGTCTGGGCCATCAAGGAAACCCGGCGCGTCGCAGTCGGGCCGTTCGCCACCTTCATGTTCGAAAATTTTGATACCATGCGCCATCAGGTTCAGGAAATGCTCTATATCGAGCGTGGCGGTGAAGAGCAGATTTCCGGCGAGCTGGCCGCCTACAACCCCATGGTGCCAAACGGATCCGAACTAGTGGCTACCGTGATGTTTGAGATTGAGGATCCCCAACGGCGGGACCGCGAACTCAGGCGTCTGGCCCATGTCGAGCGGACAATTACCTTTGAGGTCGATGGCGAGGTCATTGCTGCTCGGCCTGAAGATGACCTTGAACGTACTAAGGATGACGGTAAGACGTCGTCCATCCATTTCCTCCATTTTACCTTCACCCCGGAACGGGTGGCAAGGTTCAGAGCTCCCGGCGCCCGCGTGGTGCTCGCCATCGGGCATGAGAACTATGCCCATATGGCGGTCCTCACCGAAGCCACGCGAGAAGTCCTTTCCGAGGATTTCGATCCGGCGTGAATGGTGGTCTCTCCGGGATTATCTGGTTACTTGATTTTTTCCTGCGCAAGGGTGCCCCAAAGCGCCTTGCGCTGACCCCAACCACGGATTCCGCTGGCCTCAACCCGGCACCAATAGCCCTTGCAGCTGAGCACCCGGGCAATGACGCCGGCCTCGGCGCGGCCGACAGCGGCGGAATTCTTAGATGGTTTGCGCCGGAGAACTACTTGCCTGCCGGTGGCGATTACGGTGCGCTTGCCGGTCAGCATGGATCGGTGGATCCAGCCTACGGTGCCACGCCAGTCGCGGATCTTGCGCCAGTCGTTGAACTCGGAGGTGATCATCACCGGCAAGCCTCTGCGCTGATAAACCCATTCCACGGGATAACGTACCCCGGGACCGGCCCTGAGATTGACCTTGATGGCCCGGAGGCTCGCGAATCGAGGGAGGGGCAACCCTGTACGTCTGACGCCACCGAACCGGGCCGGTTTGCGGTCCGATGCGACGCGGTGGATCGCCACGCCTGTTATATCGGGGTGCAAATTAACAGGCTCGCCGGACATGGAACTCTGCTCCAGAGCCACTACTGTGAAGAAAACGGCGAAAAGGACAAAATAAATCCCCCCGGTAGCTATGGATTTATGGGTCAACATTTTGCTTTGGCGCGTGGATAGTAAGATCGGTGATTGTCGGGCTATCACCGCAGAGCGGGCAGGATGGGTCTGGCCGCACGGTAATCTTGCGGAAGGTGGCGTTGAGTGCGTCCATAATCAGAAGGTGGCCGACTAGGCTCTCGCCGATGCCGGTAAGTTCTTTGATGACCTCGGTGGCCTGCAGGCAGCCGACGAATCCGGCTACAGCGCCCAGCACCCCACCCTCAGTACAAGTAGGGATGAGCCCTTCGGGAGGTGGTTCGGGGAATATGCAGCGGTAACAAGGGTATTGCCCGGCATAGGCCTTGAAGGTGGCGAGCTGGCCCTCGAACTGGAGAAGGGCGGCGGCGACCAGCGGAATACCCTTGAGGTAGCACGAATCGTTCAATAGGAAGCGGGTCGCAAAATTGTCCGACCCGTCGGCGACGATGTCATAGCCGCCGATCAAATTTATGACGTTGCTGGGTTCTAAGCGCACCCCATAAGTTTCCACAGCCACTTCGGGGTTGATGCCCGCTAGCATATCCCGAGCGCTTTCCACCTTGGGGTCGCCGATGCGGTCGGTGGCATGGATCACCTGACGCTGCAAGTTGGATAGGTCAACCGCGTCGTCATCTACGATGCCGATTCGACCCACCCCAGCGGCGGCCAGGTAAAGCAGCAAGGGCGAGCCGAGCCCACCTGCACCTACCACCAGGACGCTGGAATTGAGGAGCTTCACTTGGCCCTTGCCGCCAAGCTCGGGCAGAGTGATGTGCCTTGCGTACCGTTCCAGTTGTTTATCAGAAAATTCCATGTCCGGCTACGCGGTTGCGTTTCTATAGGTTATCGAATAGTGGGGTTGAAAGATAGCGTTCGGCGAATGACGGGATAATAACGACGATCGTCTTGCCCTCGAAGTCTTCCCTGGCGCCAATCTCGATGGCCGCTGCCAGTGCCGCGCCCGATGAAATCCCCACGGGCACGCCTTCCAACTTAGCGGCCAGGCGGGCGGTTGCAAAGGCGCTTTCGTTGCCGATTCGGACCACTTCGTCGATCAGCCCTGGGTCCAGGATCTTGGGCACGAACCCGGCACCAATCCCCTGAATTTTGTGGGGTCCGGGAAGCCCGCCGGAAAGAACAGCGCTGTCTTCGGGTTCGACGGCTACTATTCGGATGGCGGGATTGCGCGCCTTCAGCACGGGAGCGACACCGGCGAGCGTTCCACCAGTGCCGACGCCACTCACAATGGAATCAATCGTGCCCGCCGTGTCGCGCCAGATCTCTTCCGCCGTGGTGCGAGCATGGATGTCGGGATTGGCGGGGTTCTCGAATTGCTGGAGGATGATTGAATCTTTGATGGTGGCGATCAGTTCTTCAGCCCGCCGCACTGCCCCCCCCATGCCAAGGCCCGCGGGCGTTAGTTCAATTTCGGCACCCAGCATCAACAGCATCTTGCGCCTCTCCATGGACATGCTCTCGGGCATACAGAGAATCAGCCGGTATCCCTTGGCGGCACAGACGAAGGCAAGAGCGATGCCGGTATTGCCCGAGGTAGGCTCCACCACTACCGTGTCGGGGCAGATCTTGCCGGCCCGTTCGGCGTCCTCGATCATGGCAAGACCGATGCGGTCCTTGACCGAGCCCAGGGGATTGAAGAACTCAAGCTTTCCGTATAATTCGGCACGGCAGCCTTGTTCGTGGGAAAGCCTTGGTAGATGGACCAGGGGCGTGTTGCCGATGGTTTCCAGGATGCTTTTGTAAGTGCGCCCCCGAACGCCATCTGCACGGGATTCAGGTAAGTGTGCGGGTAAGGGTGTGTCAGGCGTATCGGATGTTGAGGCCATGAGTTAACCTGTCGCGCTTTCGGGGGATACCCATGGCCACTCCGTTTCGGCGCCACTTCGGGCTCCGCTGCGCGCCGTCAAATGACGAAGTCCAGCCGCTGGGCGGCTTCGCTGTCTATGCTCGCCTCTTTGGCCTTAAGGCAGAGCTGTTCAATGGTCACTGCGTCGAGTTGTTCCATCAACTGATCCTGAATATCGTCCCAGATGGGCCTGACGACCTTGACGCCGAGGGCTGATTTGGGGATGGAACCATCTTCTCCATCGGTGCCTTCTACATTGGTGTCGGGCTCGGAAATCACCCGGGTGATATCGCCAAGGGTGATGCGGCGTCTTTCGCGGGCCAGCAGGTAGCCTCCCCTTGGGCCACGGACGCCTGAGAGAATGCCTGCCCGTACCAATTTTTGTAAAACCTGCTCGAGATAACGCCGGGGAATGCCTTGGCGCGCAGTGATTTCCTTGCTCTGGACTGGCTGGGTGCCGGTGTTGTAAGCAATGTCGAGCACCGCCTCGACCGCGAACCGGAGCTTCTTGGGAAGGCGGATCACGAAGCCCGGCCCCCCTCAGCTTTGGTGCGTTCGCTGTCCAATCCGGTTGAGCCGAAGCCGCGGCCATCGCGCACTGTTTCCTCGAGGTGGTCGGTAGGTTGCCAATCTACACGGCTGACCGGCGCTACCACCATCTGGGCGATGCGGAATCCACGGCTGACGGTAAAGGGTTGATCGCCGTGATTGATGAGGCAAACCATGATTTCGCCGCGGTAATCAGAATCGATGGTTCCAGGCGCATTCAGGACAGTGATCCCACCTTTGACGGCGAGACCAGACCGGGGCCGGATTTGCGCCTCATGGCCTTCGGGAATGGCGATGGCGAAGCCGGTCGGCACCAGTGCACGTCCACCGGGGGCCAACACCACATCACTGGATACGGCGGCAGCTAGATCGAGTCCCACACTGTTCTCTGTAGCGTAGCCCGGCAGCGGCAAATCACAGCCATTTGCAAGCCTTTGAATGTAAACATCCAACCCGGCAGCAGCGTGTGCTGTCATGGTGCCGCTTCGAAATGGCCAGCTATGGCCTCGGCCAAACGCGCTGCCACCTCTGATTTGGCCATTGCGGGCCAGTCTTCGGTGCCGTCAGGTCGTATCAGGTGAACAGTGTTTTCATTGCCGCCGAACACACCGGTTACTGGCGACACGTCATTGGCCACGATCCAGTCGCATCCCTTAGTCCGGCGCTTGGTTTCGCCATTGGCACGGACGTCTTCGGTCTCGGCGGCGAAGCCAATCACCAGGGCGGGCCGTGCGTTGCCCGGGCGGCTAATCTCGGAGAGGATATCGGGGTTTTCTATCAGATTCAGCTGGGGCACGCCTTCGCTGTCTTTCTTGATTTTTGACGCGGCTGGGGTTTGGGCGCGCCAATCGGCGACTGCGGCCGCCATCACAGCGACATCGGCGGGTAGCGCATTGGTAACGGCGGTACGCATTTCCAGCGCTGTCTCGATCCTGGTGACCGCGACTCCGGCGGGATCTGGTTCCGCCACCGGGCCGGAAACCAGGGTTGTTCGCGCTCCTAATTCGGCTAGAGCCAGGGCGATTGCATGGCCTTGCTTGCCTGACGATCGGTTGCCGATAAAACGGACCGGGTCCAATGGCTCGAAAGTGGGGCCCGAAGTGACGATTGCGTGGCGTCCTCTGAGCGGGGCGCGGGCGGTGAAGAAATCGATGATTGCGGCGAGGATATCGCCAGGTTCGGCCAGGCGGCCCTCGCCAATCTCGCCACAGGCGAGTTCCCCTGTGCCCGGCCCGACCACCAGAGTGCCGCGGCTCATAAGGGTTTCCATATTTGCCTTGGTCGCTGGGTGTTCCCACATGCGGACGTTCATGGCGGGAGCCACCAGGACCTGCTTATCGGTCGCTAAAAGCGCCGTAGTGGCCAGGTCCGAGGCTTGTCCTTGGGCCATCTTGGCAAGGATATCGGCGGTTGCTGGTGACACCACTACCAGGTCGACCTCACGGGCAAGCCGGATATGGTCCATCTTGTATTCGTCGGTCAGGGAAAAGAGGTTCGAATAGACATTTCCGCCAGTGAGCGCGCTCAGCGAGAGCGGGGTCACAAACTTGGCGCCGGCCTCGGTCAGGATGGCGCGCACCCGTGCCCCGCCTAGGCGTAGCTGGCGTGCCAGTTCCAAGCTCTTATAGGCGGCGATGCCGCCGGATACGATTAGAAGAATGCGCTTGTTCTCAAGCACGCTCATGCTTTCGATAATTTACGAAATTTGAGTGTTATTAAATAGTGATCCCCGTACAATAGTGCAAGTTCAAAACCCCTGCCTTTTAACCTATTAGAATTTATAAAGGTTTAAAAATCAGAGTTGCTAAGATCGCGGCCAGGAGGGCAGCGATCAACCAGATCGCCGCCGATCCCCCAGTTGCCGCCCGGTCGCTACCGCCATCAATCAGCCGGGCCAAGGTGTCAGGGTGTAGCCGGTGTCCCTTTTCGGCGACAATGGCGGCGAGACGCTCGATATTTGTAACGAAGCCAGGTAGGCGTTCGGCCCCTTCCCTGACCTCGCGTGCGGCATCGCGGATGCGCGCTTCGGGGCCCAGGTTGTCGTGCATCCAGTCTTCGATCAGCGGCTGTGACAGATCCCAAATATTAACATCGGGATTGAGTTGCCTTCCCACGCCTTCGGCCACCATCATGGTCTTCTGCAGCAATAGAAGTTGGGGCTGGGCTTCCATTTGAAAGGTTTCGGTGATTGCAAAAAGTTGGGATAAGAGTCGGGCGATGGAAATTTCGTTCATGGACAGGCCGAGGATGGGTTCGCCGATGGACCGGCAGGCCTGCATGAACATGTCCCGGGACTGATCCCCAGGCACGTAACCAGCGCGAAAATGAGCGTCAGCGACGCGTCCATAATCTCCTTCGAGGAATCCCAATAGTATTTCGCCGAGATAACGCCTCGACGTGATGTCGATCCGTCCCATGATACCGAAATCGACCACCCAAAGGGTGCCATCTGTACCGACAAAAAGATTACCGGGATGCAGGTCGGCATGAAAGAAGCCGTCCCGGAATACCTGTAAGAATAAGGCGCGGGAGGCGGCCTTGAGCACGGCGTTGGGTTCGATGCCCGCTGCGACCAATTTATTGCGTTCGTCGATGGGGATGCCGTCAACTCGGTCCAGGGTTAGCACCCGACGTGCCGTGCGCTGCCAATCTACGGCGGGAACATTGAAGCTGGGGTCGTCATTGAAGTTTTCGCCGAGTTCCGATGCCGCCGCGGCCTCCAGCCTAAGATCCATTTCTACCGCGACAACCTGGGCAAAGGTACTGACCACCTCCTGGGGTTTGAGACGGCGCAGGTCGGGACGGTTGCGTTCCAATTGACCGGCGAGCCAAGAGAGAAGGTCGAGATCCCGATCAAACGCGGCCTCGATGCCTGGCCTGAGGATTTTCACCGCTACCGGTTCGCCCTCTGTGGTGACGGCCAGATGAACCTGAGCAATGGACGCGGCGGCCACCGGTTCGTTTTCCAGACTTTCGAAGATATCGTCCACCGTCCGGTCAAGTTCGGCGGCTATGATGGCACGCGCCTGGTTCGTTGGAAACGGGTCGAGCCGATCTTGAAGGCGTGATAGATCGGCAGCAATCTCTTCACCGATCAAGTCCGCCCGGGTTGCCAGAGATTGGCCGAACTTGACGTAGCTCGGTCCGATTTTGGTCAAGGCGAGGGCTAAGCGCTCGCCTGGGCGCAACGATCCTGTGTCGAATTTTAGGCCGGGTAGGCGCGCGATCAAGCGCATGGCGGAGGTGACCGGTCCGGCGAAGCCCAGCCGATCAAGGGGAAATAGCGCATCGAATCGTGCTAAGGTCAGAGCGATCCCGGCTAGCCGCGAAAGGTTACGCAGGTTATGGATTATGGAACGCACTAGAGCCGCCAGGCTGAATGGATGGCGGCAATCCCACCAGTGAGGTTATGTACTTTTATCTGTCCGAAACCCGCGGCTTCAATCATGGTGGCCAGCCGTTTCTGGTCAGGGAACCGGCGGATGCTCTCGACAAGATAGCGATAGGCATTGGGATTGTCGGTCACCATGTTTCCCAGCCGGGGTAAGACGTGATCTGAATAGCGGTCATAGACCGGTCCCAGCAAGGGCCAGTAGGGCTTGGAAAATTCCAGGCACAAGAAACGACCGCCTGGGGCTAGCACCCGGTAGGCTTCTTCCAAGGCCCTTTCGGGATGGGTGACATTTCGCAATCCGAAAGCTATGACATAGGCGTCGGCCGAGGCGTCGGCCACGGCTAGGGCTTGGGCATCGCCAGTGCAGAATTTGATCGCCGGCGTGAGGCCGAGCCTGGCGGTGCGCTGGCGCCCCACCGCCATCATCGCCGCGCTCATATCGATCACTGTGATCCCGCCGCCCGCCGCT
>Ga0315336_1005365_pt1 | contig 14064 bp, 23 predicted proteins | sample ASW5metaG_FD_204512 | JGI IMG/M metagenome (GOLD analysis project Ga0315336, IMG submission 204512) | Ammonia-oxidizing marine archaeal communities from Monterey Bay, California, United States - ASW #5 | ecosystem: Environmental > Aquatic > Marine > Intertidal zone | place: USA: California...
ATGACTGCACCCATCACACTTAAATAATTGTATTGGTATATAAGTTTCCTGTCCGTTGGGAGAAACGAGAGGAGATAATCTTTTAATCTTGAAAACAGGAGAAAATTCTTCTTTGCCACAAGAGTCACAGGTTATGCTTTCAACTTCATCTAGATTGATGTTTATGTTGTTTGTAGGTTGATTCATTTTAATAATAAAAACTTCTTAATAGTGTTTACGTATTGGGCTAATAAATTTTTTTTACGAGGCTTGAAACCTAGTGTGAATCACTTCCAACCTCGTGGATATTTCACTAACCAATGTAGTATAATTATTTTTTAATATTGCGATCTCATCTCGCATGTCTGAATTTGAATGCTGCAATTGCTGCACATCTTCAGTTAACTTAGTTACCTTTTGTTCTAATTCTTTATCAGTAGACATATTTTCTCCATAGTCATAGTTTAAGTCTTATATTGACATTATAAAGTATAATTAATTCTAATTTAAATTATTTTTTATTTAATTTTTTAGGTAAAGCTTTTCTCTTTTTACCGGGTTTATTAGCGCTCTTGGGGATTTCTGCTCCCGGACGAATTGTGGCTAATCTATCTATTTGAGGCTCAGTCATACTTTGACACATATATTTAGCGCTTCCTTTTTTCATTGAAGCACAACCTTTTTTACCACTTTCTCTTCGTACTCTTAAGGCAATTCCCGCCGCCATTTGTTGGGCGCCACTTTCAGTTCTCCCTCGCCTATCTCTCTTGGGCTTATAAGAAGTCGTACGTCGTTTTTCTTTGAGTATTTCTTTAATAATGTTTTGTATTTCTATGCCACTAAAATTCATACACGTAAATAGTACTAAATATCTTTTAACGCGCTAACTACTTCTTCTTTTCCATAAAGTTTTACTAGTTTAAGAACGGCAGAACATAGGTGTCCTTTAGCTTCAATTGTTTCTTTGCCATCTTTCATAATTTTGAAATTAAACGTTTCTTCCGCATATATTTTTTTAGCATGAGTGATTTCGTATCCTAAAAGACATTTATCATAAAGATTATTATAAGGAGCAATATATTTTGGAGGGTTGTGGATTTGTGATTTTTCCCTTTTTTCCTGCAAAATCTCTTCTAGAAGAAGAATAAATTCTTCTTGAGTCATTGGCGCGCTTTTCATCATAATATTCCTTTTTTATAAATAACGTTCGCCTCGGTCGCACAACATTGTGACAATGGCGCCTCCATTGGGGCGTTTTTCCTTCCATTTTTTGGCAGCTAAAATATTAGCCGCAGAACTAATACCTACCATTAACCCTTTTTCTAGTCCTAATTGGTGCATATATTCAACTGCGCTATCAGTAGATATCGGTATCTCATCGTCAAGAATGTGTTTATTTAAAAGAAAATTTGCGCCATCATTTATTCCCTGTATACCATGCATGCTACTGGGTTCGGCAGGCGTCGTTAAGACAAAATCAATTTTTTTAGGAATTCCTTTTTTATCGACCCAAAGTAAATCTTTATTAAAATATTCCCATACCCCCATAAGCGTGCCGCCCGTACCACTACCATGAATAAAAGTATCGAACGTGCGCGTAGGGTCATTTTGCATAAAAAGATGATAAACACTAGAAAGTATTTCTGGACCAGTGGTTCTTCTATGACATTCAATATTTAATTTATTGCTAAATTGCAGTGGAGACCAGTACCGCTCATCAGAGGCTAGTATAGAATCTCGAAGATCTATAGCGCTCTGGAAATCATTAAACCCTACTTCAATTAATTCAGCACCGAAAAACCTTAACATTTTTTTTCTTTCTGAGCTCATATTATGAGGCATTATGATTTTCACCTTGTTGCTCAATTTTGATCCCATCATCGCTAAAGATATACCAGTGTTCCCGCTGGTAGCCTCAATAAAAATGCTTTTTTCATTAATAATGTTTTTTTTTAGCGCATCGTTAATGATATATGTCACCATTCTATCTTTAACAGAACCCGAAGGATTATAAACTTCAAATTTGGCGTATATTCTATTTTCTATCTGGATAAGAGGGGTGTCCCCTACTAATTGATTAAATTTATATAATTTAGACATTAGTACCCATGTTCAATAAATCTTTTTAGTTGATCCTCAAGATCTGCAATTACATTTTCCAAACGCGGTACCAAATCACGAGGTACCTCTTTCCCATCAGCTACTAATTTGCGCGCTCTTATTAACGCTCCCGTTGCTTCTTTAATTGCTTTTTTAATTTTTATTTCAGTAATATATATATTATTGCTCATTATGTTTTGCCATATAATTTTAGTTTATAGACTTATATAATTTAATTAGTATCTTGACAGAGTTAATATTAGCTGCTATAATCTATAAAATACTAGTTACTAATAGGCTATAGGGAACACACATATGAGCGACAATATCATCGATGGCACTATTATGATGTGTTCTTTTTGTGGGAAAACTCGCAAAGAAGTCAAAAAAATGATAACTGGCTTAAACGTTTTAAGTAACATATGTAATGAATGTATAGAGTTGTGTAATGAAATATTAGAAAATGACGAAGCCCGCGATAAAGAAATAGAAAAAAAACTTTCCCAAGAAGAATTTCTTTCTTTGCCTATTCCTCATGATATTCGTAATATGCTTAATGAAGTGGTAATAGGACAAAATAAGGCAAAAAAAGTTCTTTCGGTTGCCGTATATAATCACTACAAAAGAATATGTAACATCAACGTTAAAGGCAATACATCTAATATTAAAAAAAGCAATGTATTATTAATCGGACCCACCGGATCGGGGAAAACCCTACTGGCGCAAACTTTAGCAGAATTAATTAACGTACCTTTTGCTATAGCAGATGCTACTAGCTTAACTGAAGCCGGATATGTAGGTGAAGACGTTGAAGGTATTTTAGCACGATTATTGGCTGCAGCCGGTAACTCGGTAAAGGAAGCGGAAAGGGGAATTATTTATATTGATGAAATAGATAAAATTGCCTTAAAAGCCGGTCGCGGTGGCACAACTAGAGACGTCAGCGGGGAAGGAGTGCAACAAGGCTTGTTAAAAATACTAGAAGGTACCATAGCGAATGTACCTAAAGGAAATTCACGAAACAAGGCGGCTCGCGAAACTGTACCAATCGATACTAGCAATATATTATTTATTTGTGGTGGCGCATTCGTTGGTCTTCAAGAGTTTGTAAATAAAAGAATAGAAGGTAAATCTGTGTTGGGATTTGGTACAGTAAGAAGTGAGCAAGATCCTTTAAATTTGCAAAAAATAACCGCGCACGATTTGCAAGAATTTGGAATGATTCCAGAAATCGTAGGACGTATTCCTATAATTACCAACCTTCACAAACTTACCGAGGATATGCTAGTGGAGATACTATATAAACCTAAAAATAGTTTGGTACAGCAATTTAAAAAATTATTTAAGATTAACAATGTTAATATTGTATTTACGCCCGGAGCGCTGCGAGCAATTGCGCGTGAAGCCATTGGTTGTGAAAGCGGAGCGCGCGGATTGCGCGCTATCGTTGAGGAAGTTTTATTAGATTCTATGTATGACATTCCTACATACACAAATATTAAAGAGATTATTGTGCATGAAGAAACGGTGGAGAAAAAATTACGTCCCCTCTATGTTTCTTCTATCAAACAGCAAGATGTTCCTCAATAGAAGAAACTAATATTAAATTTTCTCCTAAGCACCAAGATCGATCTCCATCGCACCACCAAACAAAAACATTTAAAGGGGGCGGATTAAAACGCACCTCTGGTTTTATTTTGACGATTACTCCTAACAATATTTTATATTTGGGAATGTCTAGATCTAAGCTTACTAGATCTCCTACTTGTAATTTGGCACTGGGAATGCTATAAAGATTATCAGGGGTTTTATCCTTCGTCGTCATAGACTGGTATACCATCTATTATTTCATCTATTTCATATTCCAAAGTGGTAAAAGGAGAAGCAAGCTTGTTTTCTTCCGTATTGGCTTCGCTAAACCTATCTAATGCCGGTATATAAAGTTCCTGAGTAACATCAGGATCCCAATGTAACCATTGGACCATTTCTACTAATTTGTCCCAATTCTGTTTTCCTATAATTCTAATGGTTTTGTCACCACCAAAACTTAAAATATAATGTACTTGATGCTCATAGGCTTCCACCTCTCCAATGACAACCTCAATACAGTCAGGATATTGTTGATTAAGAATTATTTTTTTTTGAACTCGTAATTCCCTGTTCATAGATAAACTTTTTATTTCTTTTTACGTTTTTTAGCCATTTTTCGAAATGTTTTAGCTAAATTGTATCGTTTGCTTCCCGGCGGGCACGATTCGCTTCCAAATTTATCTCCTGTACATACACCTTCGGTACCGCGTTTTTCAATATCTTCTTCGGCGTCTTGAATCCATTTTTCATCTTTTTCTTCTAGCGCTTCTTCTTCGTCGTCAAGGAAATACTTTCCTCTAGTTTCTGGTCACTCATAAAGTTTGGTGAGTTCTTCTTTAATAAGTTGTTTAAGTTTTGATTTAGTTAGTTTCATTTTTTAGGTGTCCTTTTCAAATGTTGTCTCATTCGGTGTATCTTCTGTCTAGGTGTTAATTTAACCGAAGGATATTCAGGATCTGCCTGTCCATATACGCTTGGAAGCATTGTATATTCTTTTTCATCCTCTTCGTTGTCTTCTTCATTCTCGTTTTCTTCAAAATATCGTACGCCGCCAATTGAAAGACGGTGCTCTTTTGCCAAACGTTTAATTAAAGAGTTTAATGCTGCGCTATCGGTTGATTTAATCAATTCTTTGATAAATTCTTCTTCCCCAATTGCTTTAATCAAATCATCTAAGCGCTCATCCATGACTGGTCTAACAACTGCAACGTCGGTTCCTTCGGGATTTCCCCGCGTCGGCACCGCTCTGTCAGCGCGCACACCACCTTCATACCCACCCAGATCTTCTTTGATGACGTCACAAATTATTTTTTTTAATATTGTTTTAGTTAATTTCACTGCTAGCGTCCTTCTCTAGTTTTGCTACTCTTTCATTTATCTTGTCTAGACCTTCGGCTAAAACAGTTAGTCCTTTGTGTATTTCATCAAACAAACCAAACCATTTAATGCGATGCTTTTTGGTTTTTGGCTCACCATCGACATCTTCTTTTAGGGCGCTTCCTAACTCTTCTTTAATAATCTGTTTAAGTTTTGATTTGGTTAATTTCATTTGTTATTCTCTTAGCCGCGCCATTCTACACCAACTACTTTCTCTAGTTCGGTGATTCTTTGAAATAGTTCCGAGATACGTTGAGTTAATTCACGCTGAACATGCTGTTCTTGTCTATCGTGACTGCCGATATCTTCTTTGACATTTTTTAACTCTTCTTGGATTAACTCTTTAAGTTTTATTTTAGTTAATTTCATTAATTACTCCTTGTCAAATAAGTGATAATATTATAATTAGTATTATGAGGAAAGAATAGATGAAATACTGTTATGAATATATATGTGATCCTTCGTATATTTCCATCAAAGCCGCGAATGTTTTTAGAACGAGCAAAACTCTCGAAATTAGTTTTTTCATAAGAGGGAAAAAGATTCTCTCAGCAAAAAAAGTACTTTTAGCCTATGCACCCACAGAAGATGAGATCGACGACGCCGTAAAAAGATATTGTATCTATCTTACCGGAATCACAGAAGATTATTTGCAAGAGAAATTTTTTGCGGAAGAAATCATGGGCGCGTTGAATATCAACCGGCGGCTTAAAAAAATAAGGAAAAAAACAGGATCCGGCAAAGTTATATGGGATAAAAAATACTAAGATTTCAGCGATTTAAATTTTTTTTTGCTTTGCAGCTCTTCCCATGTTCTATCGACAACTCTAAGGTTTGGCAACGGTACCCAGTTAGCATTTGTTAAACGTTTGCTTGCAGCCCACCACACGAGCACATTCCATATCTTATGCTTATAATCATCGATGTTGGGAGAAAAGTCAATAGGCTTTAAAGCGATTACCACGCCATATTTACCATTATACACGTGTTGTACTAAATCGCCTTTTCTCATGACTATAAATAGAAAATTTTCTTATGGACATGCCAAATAATATTTATTATGATAAACTATATGGCATAAGATGTGCATTAATATACATCTTATGGAGGATTCGTAATTGAAAAAATATATTTTTAGTATTGTAGTGGCTATAGCCGCTTTGCTTTTTTCCGGGTGTCATGCATTTATTTATGGGTATGAACCCGTGCATGTACGACCACACCGTGTGGTATATCACACCACACATCATGTCAGACGTCCGGTAAGGGTATATCGTCATCGACATTATCATAACTACCGGAGTAGACGCCCATCGGTAATCGTCAATAGACATGTGGTAGTGCATAAGCATAAGCATAAAGTGCGTAAGCATTATCGGCGACATGTGCATAAAAATAGGTCTAAAACTAAAGTTTATAACCGTAACCGAGGTAAGTATAAGAAGCGCTATAAAAAAGGTCGTAGGCGCTAAAAACTAATCGATTATGCACTGTTTTTTAAGTGCGTTGATATTGTCATCCACCAGATGATTCCAAAGCCTTAGTGTGTTGATATGGGTTTGATGTGCTGCTATGTGATTTTGAAGGCTTTTGATATGTTGATAAAGAAAATAATTAATTGACAAACTCGATATGATGGCTATAAATATGAAGATGTTTAAACGCTGCGCTTTGATAAACTCAATAAAAAAGTTTAGACAAGACATTATTTGCCTTGTCCTCGATATTTCTTTTTATAATATTTAGATTTAGTGGATCCACCCGGACCACCACCTTTACTACCCGTTTTGGTAAACTTTGAGTTGCCTTGCCGCGTTTTCTTTTTGACGGCATCTTCTCTTTTCGTGGTTTTAATCTTAGCCATGGTAGCTATAAGTAGTGATGGGGGTAGTAAAAGGGGGGAGAAAATGGAGGCACAAAAGTGTGCCCCCAAAAGTTGGATATATTATTTCTTATCCTTATCAAGTAGTGATAACAATATCCATGCTGCAACTAAGCCAACAAGACCTTCGCTGCCTAACGCTTTGGTAATACCAATGACGTTACCAATAACGTCGACTGGGAAGAATGCCACTGCGGGTCCAAAGAGCACTTGTAGCACTAGCGCCAAAGCTAGCAATTGAATAGCAACTCCTGATAAACCTTTTAGCCATGTACCGGCTTTTTGCAAATATTCCATAATTAATCCTCCTTAAGGGTTAACATCTGGAATATATAGTACCACATATCCGAATTGAAATTAAGCTTATATCGATTTGGTAGTAGGTTGGCTATATCATTAGTAATATTTTTATGTTGATATTAGATTGATGGTGATTGCATATGCGCTGCGGTAGTGCCGCTTTTGCTGTCGCGCGAAGGCGAAGCTTCAACATCGTCGCATTTAACACATTCAAACGTTTCAGGATCTAGACATGTATTTCTCCGCTCGCATTCATCTCTTCTAGTAGCTATATCTGTTTGTATGCTAGGGCTATTAAACCACTCTTTTTGTGCTTGATCTGATAAAAACTTAAGCCAGCCCGGCTTGATCTTCTGGGGCATTATATCTTCTTCGAAGCGCGCGATCTCTTCTTTAATAATTCGTTTAAGTCTAGTTTTTGTTATTTTCATGAAACATACTCCTATAACGTTATAATTAGTTTGCAAAAAAACAAAATTCCCAAAAAATTAGCGGCGTTTTATTAACGTACTTAGGGCGCACTTCTGCCTCGCGGCGGCTATGGGCGACATACATTCCGGGTCTAGGGGGCCAGGGGGGAGGGGGGTGTCTGCGCCTGTCAAATACTTTAATTTTTTCCTTGACTAGGCGCGCTATTAATATTAATTAATTAGGATGTACGCGCGTATTGGTTACGCGATGCAGCGCCGGTTAATACGCCACATGCATTAAGAAATAATTCTCTATTGAAGCGCGGGTTTTGTTTAGCGCAAACGTCATCAGCAATACGACATGCGGTAATTACGCGGTCTTGTTCGTCTGTGAAGGGAATGTCTTTGATTGTAGCGGCTAGCATTTGGAAAACGTTGCGTGTCATATAGTTTTAATTCCTTTATTAATTTTATCTATACTAGTATTATACACGAACTACGATTATAGTCAAGTACTTTTTTTATTTTTCTTTACTTTTCTCGCCTTTTTTCTGCGCATGACAATGGGAGTCTTGGGGATAATGGGATAGATATCCATACCGGTGATATGGGATTCTAACTGAGAATCTAGGATGCTTTTCATAGTATCGCCTCTTTTGCTAAGGGTCAATTAATTAGGAAGAACAATTTAAATTATTATAATCAGTACGTATACGCCAATCATAACCAGCGCTATAGGTCCGTACTCTTTGGTAATGGGATGCATGCTTAAGTTTCCTAGTCGTCAAACATTGTGCTAGCCGCGTACGCTAGCCACACACATACGGTGAGCAAGCCGAAACCGGCGACGAATTCAATCAACAAGTCATATGCCATGGTCAGATAGTATTTTATTTTTTTTGGCATGTCAAGCATTATTAATTTTTCCATACCCTAGGTGGTACCAAATTAGATAGCGCCACACTATAAAGCATTGTTGCCGCGGCTACGCTATTGGCATCGGGTTTGGTTTCATCATCCTTATCGATTAGCCAGCAGCAATAAAAGGGCATTGTATTTGCTAACAACTCATGCGTAACCAACCCTGCCATTAGCGCCTTTGTCATCATTGTCTCCCCCTAAGAGAAAGTTAAATTAAGTGGTTGATATTATTGATGAATAAAAAAAGGGTACTTTTGTTGACGATGGGGTATATATATGCTAGATGCCCCACTATCTCTTGCCACTCTCTTCAACATCGAACTAATATCCCTGTTATCGTCTATAACTATTATTGTTTTTCTAACCCTAATGCCTAACCTAATAACGCAGTACCGGCAAAGTGAGAGAATACAAAACTAATAACTATGCCTAGCACGGCTATCAATAGTTGCTTTGGTGTGCTTTTACCCATATAATAAATATAAGGGTTCAAGCGCTAAACTCCCTAGCGCCTAGGAATATCTGTATAGATAACTGCTTTATCATCTAGGTCGTATTCTACCGACCCTTCGAGGAGCGCTGCTAATTGCTGTAGAGATTGAGTGATAAGGCTAGCGCTAAGAGCAGCTGCTATTCTTTCTCTTTCATCTGAGTTATCAAGACAACAACTATCAAATTGTTCAAGTACGTTTAAGATAATATTTTCTATGTTATTCATATTCTCGCCTCTATTTTGTTGTGTAACCATTAATAATATAAAAACCAAAAAGTAACCGCCATGATATCGCATAGCAAAAGTTACAGCTGCTATTTAGCATACCTCTAAATCTTGTTTTAATCGTCGAATGGTGCGATTAGTCCCATTGCATAACTGTACCCAATAAGTATTAAGCGCCGAGTTGCTACGATTTACAGATATGGACGTAACTAACGCGATAGAATCCCTTGGGACTCCAATACCTGCTCTTGTGAGCCTCACTAAATCGCCAATGCGTATATCTAAATTCATCCTAGCTAGCCTTCACGCGAATATAACGTACTGCAAACCGCGTTGTAGTTGTGGGATAGGGGTAACCTGCCATCCACCCTTTTTTGTCGCACTCGCGCATGAAGTTCCATGCATCCGCTCGAAGATTAAAATATTTTGTTTCTTCGGTTGTCAAGTTATTGATCCTCCGACCTGTTTTCTAATTGCGCGTGAATAAGTTCTAATGTAAGGCATAAAGGAATAGAAACAGATAGCCAGATAAATACTAATCGAATTGCTTCCCAATTAGCGTAGGGCGCGAACTCCATCCTTAAACGCGTGCCAACGATTGAAGATAATCGCTAGTAAAGGTACCTTCGCTCACTTTCTCAACGTTAGAAAAATGGATAGTAAACGTTTGGCGCGTCTCACCAAGTTTAGCGCGTCCTCTACCGGCACGTTTGTATTCGCCGCCATCAACGACGACAAAAGTTACATCTTTAGAGAAGGTTGTGCGACGACGACCGCGGCGCTCGATGTAGGCGGGATTCTCGGCAAGTTTTTGCGCTTTAGATTTGCCGCCCCATGAACATTTTTTGGGTATAAAGTCCTCTTCTGTGGGACGTTTCACACCATGTTGAGCAATAAATGCCTCGATTGCGGCAATTTCGCCATCACGCTCGTCTTCTGCTTCGTCATGGTCTACATGTTTGCGTACGGGCGCGCCGGGATTGTCTTGTTTAAGACTCGTGACGTCAAGCGTACGCTCGTTCGCAATGTCGGAGATTGTGATGTCGGTATTGTAATCGATGGCTAATTTATACTCGGTCATAATTTTGTCCTTTCTCGACTGTTTCTATGGCCATTATCTCATAGGCTGAGCGTGTTTGCAAGCTTTTTTTTCATTTATTTTCACTTTTTTTCACTTTTTTTTCGTTATGTATTGTCGCAATCCTTGGCGGAAGCTTAGTTTCCATCCATGTCCCGTGAAATATTACAACTGCCGATGGAAACGGAGCAGCATTTTTGGACTCGCCAAACTTTAATCTTCCTTTGACTAGCCTTATCTCGACTGCCTTCATTACGTAATCATGCCAATACTTTGTATCGGTTCGTGCTGGTATCAAACATACAACGGTAGTGTTTTTATTTTTTGATTCCTCATGGGCTTTTCGGAGCCACATGCCTATGTCGCGACCGTATGGAGGATTCATGAAAACTGTTTCTCCACTCCATGATTGCGCTAATCCATCATCTTCCTCGGTATAATATTTGTTGCACGTGGTATTCTCGTGGGAAGCGCAAGGATCAAGTGTAAATTTAAATTCTCGATCAAGTCTTTCGAAAAATGTACCGGGTGTTGACCATGCGCTAGCGCTTGAACGAAAGCCGATAGCGCCGCTCTCTTTGCTCCACAATTTGGCGCTCATGAGTGAGCCTCGGTGTGTTCTGTTTGCGCTTTTTGTATATGAGTACATCGTTTGCGGTAAGTATACCCGACGCACTCACAACTCCATGCTTCATTGGCGAGCGTTACTTTATATTCATTGCCTTTCGAGCCTTTCACGCTATAGACGAATGGTTCCTCCTCTTTGAGCGCTTTGTTGATTCTCTCACGTAAAAAGAGTTCAAATTTGCTGGGTTTTCCTACCCATTCTGGCGTTGTCCATCCCATTTTATCCATCCTTGTGGTGTATTGAGTAAAATAATTTTGTGTCAGGGTTCGAACCTGAATTTATATATCGACTTATTCTTACTGACAATCCCCATTACGGCAACAGATACCGAGAACGATTGCAATTGTCAAAGAAGTCATTATTCCGAACCAAAATAAAGACATGCTATTAATAATTATAACAATGCCAACCGTTTAGCTCCCATCCGCATTTATTTTCTGCGTCTCTGCACCATCTTTCCTCGCATGCCTGCTCTCGTTCGGGAAATACCCACGTGCAACAAACAAAATCTGTGGTGGTGTCAACATTTCCCGTACACCCAAGGACAAAAGCGCCATGGGGATAATAATCGGGGAAATGTTGGTAATTACAATTTGCATCCGCCGACTCTTCCGTAACATCCGAAATAGACTCCGAAGTCTGATTAAAAAACCCATCGGGCATCCGCACCACAATGGTTGTATTGTTTTCCATTGGGGGAATTTCTATCTCATCAACCGGCACATGAACATCACATGCGATCAACAAGAAAGGCACTAGTGCGGATTTAATACTCATGTTGTTTCCTCGTGGTTCTATTCGAAAGTGTAAAGTGTAAAAATTTTTCTAGGCGCGCGTTTTACTCCGCTGCGCCGAGCATTGGAATCAGAGCCTCTTTCACGCGAGCGTGGAAACCAATGATGTTCTCCTTATTCTCGCCTTCCACTTTTCCTATTGCACTCCACAATTTCATAGCAATTTCTGCCGGAAGCACCTTAAAATAAGCGGCAAGGTTATCTAATTGATCACCGCTCAATTGCGTTTGCAAAACGGACGAAGCCTCGATCTTTTCCACCATAGCGGCATGCGCATTGATATCGAACTCTTTTACTGCGTCAATTTTTCCTTCGTCAACAACTTCTTCCCATCTTACTTGACGATCATAGGTTTTGCAGAAATCTAAAAACGATACCGCGGCTTCAAGACCACAAAAAGATTGAGTAAGAGTGAAGAAAACGGTTTGATCCGCCTCTTCTGCGAATAAATTGGCTGTTTCTAAGCAATCATTCAAACGTTTCCATGAGCGACGCGATGGATAAACCTTGTTGGGTTCGAAATCATCACTATGCTCTAGATGCGCGCGGTTGTGATTAATAAAATCCCACACCATCCCATTAACGCTATCTTTTGCCCAATCTAGCCAATCCTCTACCGTAGGTTCCACGTCAAAGACGGTATAACGATCTAGTTCGGCTGGATCCATTTCATTTACTTGGTATTGCGCGCCGTGATCCCCGCCATTTACAGCCGCTATGACAATTGTATCCTCGTGAAGCGTCCATCCCGCTAGTTTACGGGAGTCGGTCAACTCAAAAATACCTTGACGTACTTCTGTAGTAGCGCGATCAACTTCATCAAGAAAAAGGCAAACTGGCTCAGTGCATGCGCGCAAAAACCACTCAAAGGGGCGAAAAACGCTAGCGCGTTCGCCATTAACTTCAATTTGTTCAGGCGAAGGCATGCCAAGCAAGTCACCTTCTGTCATTTGCGAAGCCCGGCGCTCTACTACTAGTAAGTCCAAATCTTTGGCAATCTGGTAGACTACCTCTGATTTACCTACACCATGGCGACCTCGAATAAGAATAGGCTTACGTACGTTGATAACGTGAGGAGCGCATGCGCGAAAAGTTTTGAAATCAACTGCCAATGTATTTTCTCCGTTTCTCGACTGTTTCTATATATATTTTATTTTATTTCTTTTTAATTGTCAAGCATCAATTGCAAGAATTCGATCATTTGTTTGAAAATATTGGTAGCGCAAACACGCTTTAGTGGTCATCCACATGCGCTGACACTTTGACGCAACAGGTTTCGATGCAGCCATGTCGGTCAAAATAATGTGACCATCGAAGCTTTTGCCATTGACGTATTTTGTGGGAGCATTGAAATCCGTTCCGCCCTGCATGACGCGCTTAGGATTAATTTTTTTACCCTTCTTCCATTCATAGATTAGATCTTCGTCAATGCGCGTATCAAAAGGAATCACGGTAAAGGTTGCCAAGTCTGCCAATTTATTCAATTCGCCGAAAAAGGCGGCTAGCATTTCATCAGAAACAGAGCCGGATTGATCGATGCTAATAGCAATATTTGCCTGACGGCGAACTTTTTTACCGGGATGAATATAACGATAACGTTTGTTAACACGTTTAACCGTTGATCGTCTATCTGCGCGGCGGCTGGTTTTTATGAAGTATCGAAGGACCTTTTTCCAATCAATTTTAGTTTCTAGGCGAGACATAATATCGCGTCTGACATCAGCAGGAACAGAACCCCAACCCGAAGAACCTTGTTTTAAAGACTCCTCCGCGGCTTTCTTGACGAAATCCTTAATGCGTTCGCGAGCAATATCATTTGCCTGTTGCTCCTCCACGCCATCGCCGCCTCCACTCCCATCGGACCAATCGTCATGAGAATCAAACTGTCCATCTTCAGGTAAACCATCCCCACTAGGCGTGCTGCTTCCATTTTCTTGTTCGTCCTTGTGCTCTTTTTGTTTCTTCAATAACAAGGATAAGTATTTCTCTGCGCTTAAACCTTTAGGAAAATCTTCAAAAAAACCTTCGCCGGGCATCAAACATCCTTCGGGGAGGTTCTGCAAATGGGAATTAATAGCCAAATCTGTAGCAAAATTCCACGTACGAGGATTAATGTCTTTAGGTTTACGCGAAGTGACATGTTCAAAAACTAAATGATAAAATTCATGCTTAAGTACAGCCAATCTTTCTAGAGGAGTTAGCTTTGCAAAAAACTCAGGATTATACAGCATTTCAAATTGTGTAGTTTCTTTATTAACGCGTACGCCAGCAGTAGGGATAGACGTAG
>Ga0315336_1005366_pt1 | contig 14060 bp, 14 predicted proteins | sample ASW5metaG_FD_204512 | JGI IMG/M metagenome (GOLD analysis project Ga0315336, IMG submission 204512) | Ammonia-oxidizing marine archaeal communities from Monterey Bay, California, United States - ASW #5 | ecosystem: Environmental > Aquatic > Marine > Intertidal zone | place: USA: California...
ATCACCGGCAAGATCAACGCCGAACGTGCCGCCGTGGAACAGTATGGCGGCCGTATTTCCTTTACCGACGACATGGTTTTGTCATCCTCGCAGCTGATCAACGACCACTTCAGCTTGCTGGACCCGGAGGTCCAAAGCTATTTGAACGGTCTGCGGGTCGGCGGCGCGCTGCCCCGGGTCATGAAGGCCATCGAGAGCGTCGCCGATATGAAGGTGCTGTTCGTCGGCGACGCCATCATCGACGAATACCAATACGCCCACGCAATGGGCAAATCGGCCAAGGAAAACATCATCGCCAGCCGCTCGGTGGGCTCGGAAATTTTTGCCGGTGGCATTGTCGCCGCGGCCAACCATGCCGCCGATTTCTGCGCCGAAGTGGAAATCATCACCGGTCTGGGTCGCCAAGACAGCTATGAACAGCTGATCCGCGATTCATTGCGCGACAACGTCAAAGCCAATTTCGTTTATCGCAACGGCATGCCCACCACGCGCAAATGCCGGTTCATCGACCCCGCCCACCTGCGCAAATTGTTCGAGATTTATTATTTTGATGACCGTCCTCTTGGTGGCCTGTTGGAACAGCAATTCTGCAATTTGATCCGCGAAAAGGCCCCGGATTTCGACGTGGTGGTGGTCGCCGATTTCGGCCACGGATTAATCACCCGCAAATCCATCGACGCCCTGACCGAGACGGCAAATTTCCTGGCGGTCAACGCCCAGAGCAATTCCGCCAACCTCGGCTACAACATGATCACCAAATATGCGAAAGCCGATTACGTATGCATCGACGCACCCGAGGCCCGCATGGCATCCGGCGATCGGTTCGGTGAACTGGGGGACATCGTCAAATACCGCCTGTCTCGGTCTGTGAAGTCCGACCGCTTTGTCGTCACTGACGGCGAGCGCGGTTGCGTCGCCTTTTCTTCTGAGCGGGGTTGGTCCCGGGTTCCCGCCTTCACCCAACAGGTGGTGGATACGGTCGGTGCGGGGGACGCATTTTTGTCGATCACCGCGCCCATCGCCGCCAATGGCATCGACATGGATTTTGTCGGCCTGATCGGCAACGCCGTGGGTGCCATGAAGGTCGGCACAGTGGGTCATCGTCAATCGGTAGAAAAGATTCCACTGATGAAATACATCACCGCCCTTCTTAGATAATATTGTTTAAAACCAAAGGCTTCCAGATGAATAATCAAGTTGTTCATGACTATTTCGAAACATTGGGGAGGATACCTCAGTCGGCTGAAATCACGGATTTCTCCGGGACGCAAGTTCCCTTTTCGGACTTTTTCCATCGCCTGATTGACTGGACCCGCGCCAGCCACGAAGCCGGTAATTCGGTGCTGTTTGTGGGCAACGGTGGCAGCGCCGCAGTGGCCAGCCACATGGCCATCGACTTCTCGAAGAACGCCGGCATTCGCGCCCGGGCGTTTAACGATGCTTCGGCGCTGACCTGCCTCGCCAATGATTTTTCCTACGAAGAGGTTTTTTCCGAACAGATCAAAATGCACGCTCGGGAAGGTGATCTTCTGATCGCCATTTCAAGTTCCGGCGGGTCGAAAAATATTCTCAACGCCGCTGCTGCGGGCCGCGCCGCAGGCTGCCGGGTGGTGACGTTTTCTGGTTTCAGCACCGACAATCCGTTGCGCAAAACCGGCGATTTGAACGCCTTTGTGCCGTCGGCCGAATACGGGTTCGTGGAAATTGCGCACCTGGCGCTCATCCACGCCGTGGTCGATTTGGCCGCTGGCTGGCCAGCATGGAAATCAGCAGCGGGGAAATTGGCCGCCGATCCGGTTGAACCCTTGCGGGTTGTTCGTACGGTGGGGGCGTAGGCACATGCCATTGCCAGCACGCTCAAACGTTTTGGTCACCGGTGGCGCGGGATACGTCGGCAGCGCCCTGATCCCAAAGCTGTTGGACGCCGGCCATACGGTCACGGTTCTGGATTTGTACCTGTATGGGGAGCACATCTTCGGCGATTGCCACGGTCACGAACGCTTGCGCGAGGTCAAAGGCGATCTGCGCGATTCCGTCACGGTTGAAGACGCCGTCGCTGGCTGCGACGCTGTCATCCATCTGGCCTGCATTTCCAACGATCCCAGCTTTGAGTTGGATCCAGATTTGGGAAAATCCATCAATTTTGACGCCTTCCGCCCCCTGGTACGCGCCTCCAAGGCCGCAGGGGTCAAGCGTTTCGTCTACGCCTCGTCGTCCAGCGTTTATGGCATCAAGGAAGAAGAAAACGTCACCGAGGATCTACCGCTGGACCCGCTGACCGACTATTCGAAATTCAAGATGCTGTGCGAGCAGGTGCTGGCGGAAGAACGCGAAGACGGCTTTGTCACCGTCACCATCCGGCCATCCACCGTGTGCGGTTATGCCCCGCGCCTGCGCCTGGATCTGACCGTGAACATTCTGACCGCTCACGCGTTCCACAACGGCGCTATCAAGGTGTTTGGCGGCGCCCAGAAACGCCCGAATATTCATATCGACGACATCACCAATCTGTATGTGCACTGCCTGGAATGGGACGACGCCGTGATCGACGGCAAAATCTTCAACGCCGGGTATGAAAACCATTCGGTGGCCGATTTGGCGGAAACCGTACGCGGCGCGGTGGGCGAGGACGTGGGTCACGACATTGATGTGGTGACAACCCCCACCGACGATCACCGGTCTTATCATGTGTCTTCGGCCAAGCTGGAGGCCGAGACGGGCTTTCGCGCCACCCATACCATCGCCGATGCGGTGCACGATTTGGTGGCGGCGTTTCAGGCTGGTCTGGTCCCCAACCCCATGATTGACAAGGCCTATTACAACATCAAGACCATGCAAAATCAGGGTCTCGGATGATGCGCATCGGCGTCGATTTCGACAACACCCTGGCCAACTACGACGCGCTGTTCGCCAAGCTGGCCACTGAGTCCGGTTTAGTCCCCGCCCTGCCTGTGTGGCCGCCAGTGGAAAAGAAAGCGCTGCGTGATCGCCTGCGCGCTGCTGAGGGCGGCGAGGAAGAATGGCAGCGGTTGCAAGCGTTGGCCTATGGCCCGCGTATGAAGGACGCCACCCTAATGCCCCAGGCGGAAGAATTTTTACGTCAGTGCCGAGCCCGAAAGATTGAGGTGATCATCGTCAGCCACAAGACCCAGTTCGCGGCCTGCAAAGAAGTAGAGGATGACTTGCGCGAAGCGGCAATGGCCTGGATGTCCGGCCATGGCTTCTTCGGTGAGCTGGGCCTGTCTCCGGATCGGGTGATTTTTGAAGATGATCGTGCTGCCAAGGTTAAGCGTATAGGCGAACTTGGGATGACCTATTTTGTCGATGATTTGGAAGAAGTGTTGGGCCATCCCAAGTTTCCAAACTCGGTCACAGCCCTGTTGTTTGACCCAAAAGGTGTTGCGAAATCAGGATCTTACAAAATATTGCGTAGTTGGAATGAAATAGCGGAAGTGTGCCTTTCCCATGAATTCATTCAGTAACGTGTCGGCCTTCGCTGATCCCTTGGAAGCAGCCCGGGCAGCCGCCCAGCTTTTGGTTCCGGGCACAATCCAGTCCGTGGAGGCCATCACCGGCGGCCGCAACAGCCGGGTTTTTCGGGTTCAATCAGATGCCAAGACCTTCGCGTTGAAGCAGTACCCCCGCCCCGTTGATGGCTCCCGCGATCGCATGGGTGCCGAGGTCGCAGCATTGGAATTTCTCGGTCGTCACCGGGTGCCAAATTTGCCCCGTGTGGTGGCAACAGACCCGTCGTACGGATACGCGGTGTTCACCTGGATCCAAGGCGACCCCGTGACTGATCCCACTGAAGCCGACGTGGATGCCACCTTGCGGTTGGTTTCCGAATTGGTGGTGCTGGGACGGGCCGACGGTGCCGACAAGATTGGCAATGCCTCGGCTGCCACGTTCACCGGCGGCGAGGTGGTCCAACAGGTGGAATGTCGCATGGTTAAATTTCGCGGCGCCACCCAGGACGAACCCGAACTGAAACAATTCCTAGAAGACGAATTCACATCGGTCTTCCGTGATGTGTCGGCGTGGGCATGGAATGGCTACGCCCATGAAACAGTGGGTTTTGAAGATGTGCGGCCAACCGGATCGCGCACTTTAAGCCCGTCAGATTTTGGTTTTCACAACACCCTGCGCCAATCCAACGGGGCGCTGGCGTTTATCGACTTTGAATATTTTGGCTGGGACGACCCGGTCAAGATGATTTCGGACTTTCTGCTCCATCCCGGGATGAATTTGGATCAGGCTTTGAAGACCCGGTTCCTGGACGGTGCTGTGAAAATTTTTGGCGGCGGCGATGGATCTTTTGAAGCACGTCTTAAAGCGCTGTACCCGCTGTACGGGCTTTGCTGGTGCCTGATCCGTCTGAACGAATTTTCGCCCGAACATGCCCACCGCCAAGAGCTGTGGGGGAGTAGCACCCGTTGGGAGGACGCAAAATCCCATCAATTGGAATTGGCGAAAGCGGCATTGAAAAGCGTAAAGGAAACTTATGAGTACGGCACAATTGTCGGTTAATCCCGTCCCGGTGGCGGTCAGCCCGCCATTGGACGAACGATCCCTGCATCTTCGCCGCAGTTGTGTGGCGGCAATGGAAAGTGCCGGTCGCGGACACTTATCGTCTGCACTGTCGCTGATCGAATTGGTACGGGTGCTGTATGACGATGTGATGCGGTTCCGCCCGACTGAACCCCGGTGGGCTGATCGCGATCGCTGCATTTTATCGAAAGGCCATGGGTGCCTGGGTCTGTTTGCGGTACTTGCCGACAAGGGGTTCTTCCCCGAATCTGAAATGCTCACCTATTGCGGCAGGGATTCCATGCTGGGCGGCCACCCGGAATGGGGCAAAGTCCCCGGCGTTGAAGCTTCAACAGGCGCCCTGGGCCACGGGCTTGCCATCGGCATCGGAATGGCCCATGCGGCGCGCATCCAAGGCCGGGATTCCCGAGTGTTCGTGATCACCGGCGACGGCGAAATCAACGAAGGCTCGATATGGGAGGGCGCCATGGCGGCCTCCCAACACGGTCTAGATAATCTGACGGTTTTGGTGGATCGCAACAAACTGCAATCCTATGGGTCCACATCCGAAGTCCAAGATTTGGAGCCCCTGGCCGACAAGTGGCGGAGCTTTGGCTTCTATTGCGAAGACGTGGATGGCCACGACATGGATGACCTGCGCCAAGCCTTGGGGGCTGTCCCGCGTGAGCCGGGAAAGCCCACAGCCCTGATCTGCCACACGGTCAAAGGCAAGGGCATTGCCCACATCGAACACGACGCCACCTGGCACCACAAATCGCGGATTTCGGAAGACGAAGTCGCCGCTCTGTACAAAGCATTGGAGCAGTAGATGACTAATTTTGCGGAGCATAGGTGATGAGAAGGGTAGCAATGAATGGCGTCTTCGAATTGGCCAAGCGTGACGAGCGCGTGGTGTTCATCGGCTCTGATTTGGGGGCCGGGACCATGGCCGAATTCCGCGAAGAATTTCCCGACCGGTTTTTCATGGAAGGCGTCGCCGAAGCCAACATCATCGGCATGGCGGCGGGCTTGGCCATGGACGGGATGATCCCCTACATCAACACCATCGCAACGTTTCTGACCAGACGTTCCTACGAACAAGTCGCCGTGGATTTGTGCCTTCATAATTTGCCGGTGCGCTTGATCGCCACCGGCGGTGGCATGGTTTACGCGCCGTTAGGGCCGACCCATTTAGCCACCGAAGACATGGCGATCATGCGGGCGTTGCCCAACATGACCGTGGTAGCGCCAACCGACGCGCCGGAAGCCGGACGGCTGATGGAGGCGACGTTGGATGTGCCGGGTCCGGTTTACATCCGCCTGGCAAAAGGTGGTGATCCGGTGGTCAGTCGCGACGAAGACGGCTTCGAGATCGGCAAAGCGATTTCACTGGCCGAGCCCGGCGAGGTGCTGTTCATCTCCATTGGAGTGATGGTCCACCGCTGCTTGAACGCCGCTCAGACCCTGGCCGACCAGGGCATCAAGGCAGGCGTGCTTAACGTGCATACGCTCAAGCCCCTGGACGAAGAATCCATTTTGGCCCAGGTGCGCGGCGCGCGTTTGGTGGTCACGGTCGAAGAACACACGTTGATGGGCGGCTTGGGGTCGGCCGTGGCCGACACTCTGGTGCGCCACATCGGGCCGGGTATGCCGCAGCTGGTGACGCTGGGGATCCCCGACGTATTCCCGGAAAAATACGGCTCCCAGGACGACCTGTTGGAGCTTTACGGATTGCAGCCACATCAAATCGCGGACGCGGTGACCAAGACCCTTGGTCAAAACGCGGCGTAGGAGATCACAAGAATGAGCGAGCCAAGGTTCAAAGTTCGGTATTCCTATCTTCCCCAGCAGTTCGGCGATGTGGATGATTTATTCGACCAGCTGAAAATGTTCGTCCCCAGTGGCGACTTCACGTTGGGTGAGCCCTTGGGGCAGTTTGAAGAAAAGTTCGCTGACCTGATCGGCGCGAAATACGCCTTTGGCGTGGGCTCCGGCACCGATGCCTTGAAGCTCGGCCTGAAGGCGGTGGGGGTAGGTCACGGGGACGAAGTGATCACTGCGGCGAACACATTTATCGCCAGCGTCGGCGCCATCAACGAGCTCGGCGCGAAGCCTGTTTTCGTCGATGTGGACGACACGTTCTGCATGGATGTGTCCCTGGTGGAAGCGGCGATCACGCCAAAGACCAAGGCTATTTTGCCGGTGCAGTTGACCGGTGAAATCGTCGATATGGTGGCGCTGATGGCAATTGCTGACGCCCACGACATCCCCGTGGTGGAAGACGCCTGCCAGGGCATTCTGGCGGCGACGCCAGGCCCTGACGGGCACTTAAAAAACGCCGGCACCTGGGGCATCGCCGGGGGTTTTTCCCTACATCCCTTGAAGAATTTGAACGTCTGGGGCGACGGCGGTGTGGTGGTCACATCAGACGGCCATGTGGCCCACCAGCTGAAATTGCTGCGCAATCACGGCATGCGCAACCGCGATGAAATCGAAATTCTTGGATACAATTCGCGGCTGGATACGCTGCAGGCCATCGTTGGCAACTGGCTGATCGGCAGCACCCACGACATCACCGAAAAGCGCATCGCGAACGGTGCCTATTACGACGGCCAATTGGCTGGCATTCCCGAAATCACCGTGCCCCACCGGCGCGACGACGTGCGCCGGGTGTTCCATCTGTACATGGTGTTCGCTGAAGACCGCGACGGCTTGTTGCGGCACTGCTTGGACAACGGCATCGAAGCGAAAATTCATTATCCGATCCCCCTGTATCAGCAAGACGCGCTGAAATTCTTATGCCATCAGCCCGGGGAATTCCCGGTCACTGACGCCCATGCGGAAAAGATCATTTCGTTTCCGTGCGACCAGCACCTGACCCGGGACGAGCAGGCCATGGTGATGGACGTGGTGCGCAGTTATTACGAAGGTCGCTAGCGTGGCGCTGGCCGCTGTCAAACCCGCGGAGTCTGCCGGTGACGTGACCGGTGTGCCCTACGTCAATTTCCCGGCCCAATTCGAAGACGAGCGCGAAGCCATCAACGCCATCGTCGAGGGTGTGTTTTTACGCGGCGATTTCGTCGGCGGCAAAGCCGTCACCGAATTGGAAGCCGCCTTGGCGGAACGCTGTGGCACCGCCTTTGCCGTGGCCTTGGGTTCCGGCACCGATGCCCTGATTTTGGGTCTGATCGCCGCCGGCCTCAAACCTGGTGACGAAGTGATCACCCCACCGAACTCGTTCGTGGCCAGCACCTCCGCCATCGTTCACGCGGGCGGAAACCCGGTGTTTGTTGACGTGGGCCCAGACCAAAACTTAGACCCCGAAAAGATCGAAGCCGCAATCACGCCCCGGACCAAAGCCATCCTGCCGGTGCACCTGACCGGGCGCATCGCCGACATGGACGCCATTAACGCCATCACCGCGCGCAACGGGCTGTTCGTCATCGAAGACGCCGCCCAATCGATCGGCTCCGTCTATCACGGCAAGGCCTCGGGATCCCTGGGCACCTTGGGCTGCTTTTCCACTCACCCGCTGAAAAACTTGGGTGGGGCAGGGGACGGCGGATTTGTCACCACTGATGACGCCGATGTCGCCAAAACATTGATCAACCTGCGCAATCACGGCCTGGAAGGCCGCGACACCGTGACTCGCTGGGGATTTGTGTCGCGCATGGATACGCTCCAAGCGGCGATTTTGCTGCACCGGCTGACGCGCTTGGATGATGTGATCGACGCGCGCCGGACCAACGCTGGGCGTTATCGCGCATTGCTTGATCCGGCACATGTTTTTGTGCCGGCGGAGCGTGCGGACACGCTGGATACCTTCCACACCTTCGTCATCCAAGTGGATTCCCGGGATAAATTACAAGCCCACCTGGGGACCCTTGGGATCGAGACGCTGATCCACTATCCGGTGCCGTTGCACTTGCAGCCCGCCGCCCAGGATTTGGGATATGGCCCGGGCGATTTTCCCGAGACCGAGGCTCAGGCGGCGCGGATCTTGTCCCTGCCGATCCATCAATATTTGACTCCCGCCAACATCGATTTCACTGCGAACGCCATCAACGCATTTTTCATCGCTTAAAGGTTTAGGAGCGAAACAAATGTCAAAATCCACCAGCGCCCGGAGCTTGTCCGTTGTCCAAAACACCCCGGCCGACGACGCGCCCCAGTCTGGCTTCACGTCGGAAGCGGAAAAAGAACTATCGCGGAAATTCATGGAGGACGGTCACGTTGTGGTGCCGGTGGAAGATTTGGCCGCTCTGGATCGCCTGCGCGATGCCGTGGCGAGCAGTGCCACGCACTGGCTGGACGGAAAGGCCCCGGGAGCTCCCGGGCCGTTGCTGGATTCCATTCATGCGCGGATGGGGCCGACCCAAGTCAACGACATGCGCATGTCCATTATCAACGGCCTGAACACCCAGGATTGGGTGGCTCGGGATTATTTTTCCGTCGCCCGCAAAACTATCGAAAGCGTTGTCGGCAATGAATTGGCCATGCAGCGGCGCTTGAACTTGAGTGTACAGATGCCCGGCGATGATTCGTCGGTGCTGCCGGTCCATGCGGACGTCTGGGATGGCAATTCGCCGTTCGAGGTCGTTCTGTGGGTGCCTCTGGTGGATTGCTATGGCACCAAGGCGATGTTCTTGTTGCCGCCGAAAGCCAACGCCCAGCACGAGGCCGATTTTCGTCGTTTTGCTGACCGGTCGGTGGAGGATTTGTTCAAAGCCATCGAGCCCGATGTGATCTGGCCGGAGGTGCGCTATGGCGAAGCCATGGTGTTTGCGCTCAGCCTGATGCACGGTAACCGGGTGAATTTCGAAGCGGGAACCCGGTGGTCGTTTAATTGCCGGTTCAAAAGTTTATTTTCACCCTACGGCGACAAGCGGCTCGGCGAATTTTTCGAGCCCATCACCATTCGCGCCGCTACTCGCATGGGCATGGACTACACCCATTTAGAAGGCTTCGATGAGTAAGGCGTCACAGGAGACGTTGTTGAGCGGCGGCGGTTATCGCGGCTATATCGCTACACGTCCCGTGCGCGGCGATCGCATCCCCCACCATGTTCAGGGCCTGGTGATCCGCGATTATGCCCAGCGCATGAACCTGCCCTGCCCGTTGCTGCCCGCCGTGGAGTACGCCATGCCCGGCTGCTACATGATGCTGGAAAGTGTGCTGGAAGAAGTGCCAGCGACCCAAGGCGTCATTCTGTACAGCCTGTTCATGCTGCCAGAACGGGCGTCGCGCCGCCAACAAATGTACGACCGTGTGTTTGCCGCCGGCTGCGCCTTGCATGGGGCGCTGGAAAACATCGCCCTGTGGGGCCACGAAGACACCGGGCGCATCGAAGACATTTTCCGGGTCAACCAATTCGCCCACGCCAAGCCCCCCGCCGATGTGGCGGCGGTGCTCGGCGGCTCCTAAATCCCAGCGATGGCCTACGTCGATTTCATCGGTGATCTACACCGGGCGACCAAGCGCGATTATGTCCAGCGCGTGGTGGAACACGACAAAGCCGAAAGTGCCGCCATCGCCACCCAATTCGGAGCGGATTACTGGGACGGCGATCGGCGCTATGGTTACGGCGGCTACACTTATGATGGTCGTTGGCGGCCCATGGTTCAAAAGATCGCCGACCATTACGGCCTGAAACCCGGCATGCGGATTTTGGATGTGGGATGCGGCAAGGGATATTTGCTGCACGAATTCACCCAAGTGGTCCCGGGTGCTGACGTGGCCGGCCTGGAAATTTCTGAATACGCTATCGAACACGCCAAGCCCGAAATCAAAGACGCCATCCGCCAGGGCAATGCAAAGGACTTGCCGTTCGACGACGACGCTTTCGACCTGGTGGTGTCTTTGGGGTGCCTGCACAATCTGGCCAATTACGATCTGGACCGAGCGGCGCGGGAGATTGAGCGCGTGGGCAAGGGGCCGAAGTACATCATGGTCGAAAGCTTTCGCAACGAATCGGAAAAAGCCAACTTGCTTTACTGGCAGCTGACATGCCGAGCGTTTCACAGCCCCCAAGAGTGGGAATGGCTGTTAGGCCAAGCAGGATACACCGGCGATTACGGCTGCATCTATTTCGAATAGAGTGCAGATCGTGCCCGGCTCTTTCCGGTCGCTGGAATCTGAATGGCAGAAAAGAGCCCGCGCAGCTACTTTCCTCCCCACAACATCAATCATTAGGTGCAAGGAAGCCTTTTCGAGGGCTGCGGATGCGACAATTCGTGTAGGGCCGTACCCTGCGGTCTATGGTAAAACTGTTATCTCAATTTCTTCGTTCCAGGGAGGTTTTATGTTCAAGATTACGATCGGTGCGGCTGCCCTTTTGGGCTTGGCGGCTTGTACAACCGCCGACACCGGCACCATGGGGGTCGCGTCGTCAAGCGCCATGGGAATTACGATCTCCACAGCCGACTTGGGCTTGGTTGGTACGGACGCGGCTTACTCGGTGGCCGGGCGCTTGGCTGCCGCCCACTGTGCAACCGTTGGCAAGACCGCAACCTTCGCCTCGCGCGACCCGGCCGGAGGGCTGACGCCCAACAGCATTACCTACACCTGCGACTAAGGCGCGCTTAAGAACGGGTTTGGAAGTCCGCCCACATTTTTTCAAAGGCGGCTTCCACATCCCGCGCCCATTTTTGGGTGTCGTACAGGGCAGCGGGGTTCGGTGATAAGTGTGGGGCGGCTTTCAGGCGGGCTTTGAGATCCGTTAGAGTGTCTGGATTGCGCGCCAAATCCACTGCGATGCGTTCATAGTCCGTAATATCTTTGGCTGCGGTTTCTGGGACGCCCGCAGCGTGTAGCAAGCTTGGCCCCCACGCCGGGCCGACATTCAACAAGGTGATCACCGGGACGTTGGCGCCTAAAAATTCCAGTGGTGTTGCGCCGCCTTTGTAATGGTGGGTATCGAACGCCACGTCCGCCAAAGGCAAGCGGCGCAGGTGTTGGTCGTGGCTCATGGGCGGCGCAAACACGATGCGGTCGGCGGCAACCCCCCGGGCCTCGGTTTCGCGGCGGAGATTGCGTTTAACGGTTGCCCCCGCCCCCAGCATCCATAGGATCGATCCCGGAACCGCGGCCAAAATCCGCATCCACACCCCCCAGATGATGGGCTCGCATTTTTGTGGGGCGTTGAAGTTGGCGAACAAAAACCCCGTTTCGGGCAGGCTCGCTTCGGCCCGGGTCATGGGCTCAACGGGGGCGGGGGGCGCTGTCGCTGCCCACGCCCCATCCAGCATTACCAGGTCGCAGGGCAGTGCAGAGACAATAGCTTGGTCGGCGAACGAGACCGGGTCCGCAATCATGTAACGACACCAATCTGCGCCCAGGGGCAGGTTATAGCCAAGGTAGTGGCATTGCACAGGGGCGGGCTCCAGGGCCAAAATTTCCGGCCGGGCACCCTTGGTGTGGCTTGCCAAATCCACCAGCACATTGATGCCATCCCCATGGATCAGCGTCGCACTTTCTTCGTGGCTGCTGTCTGACAGGTCGCGAAATTCATCGAAATGGGTTTTGAACCATTCCGTCGTCTCGTCCAGAGCGTCTTTCGGGGCCAAGGAATAGCCGAAAATTTCCAATTTGCTGCGGTCGTGGGCGCGCAACAGGTTTTGAAAGAGCCGCCCAGCAGAATGGCTGCGCAAATCCGGCGAAATGTAGCCCACCCGCAATTTATCCCCCCGCGGCCCGTAGGAAAAGGCGAGCCGCGCTTTTGTTTCTGCCACCTGAGCGCCGATCGCGGCGGCTTCCGACCGGGTGGCATCCATCTGCAAGTCAAAGGGCACAGCCGTGCCGAACAAGCTGAATGGTGCCGAGGAAACCCTGGTCCCTTGCGCCAGTTCCGCCCGGGTATTGGCCTCCATATCCGCGGTTAGAGCCTCTAAATTGTCCCAGTCGCACAGCTTCAACAGCATATGGAGCAGAAACGGCGTGACCTGGGCGTATCCCGGGCGCAGGTCCAGCGCCCGGCGAAAGGCCGCTTTGGCTTCGTCAAACCGACCCATACCCTGGAGCAGAGCCCCCATGTTGAATCGGATTTGGGGGCTTTTGGGATCGGCCACGATCGCGCGTTCAAAGGTCGCCAGCGCGTCTTGGGGCCGCCCCAACCATTGCAGAGACGTGGCCTTGTTGGCGAGCGCCGGGGCGTCTGCCGGATCCACCGCCAACGCCGCATCAATTTCAACCAGGGCGTCGTCGTGGCGGTATTCCGCCTGCAACACGTTTCCCAAACCCAAGTGGGCCGGGGCAAAATCGGCATCCACCGCCAACACCTCCCGGAACACCACCCGGGATTCCGTCAATCGCCCCAGCTCTCGCAAGCACTGGCCGTATTCGGCCATCAGGTCCTTGTCGGGTTTGCCCTTCAAAGCGGTGACGAACCATTGTTCCCCGTCGCCAGGGCGGCCGTCGGCAAGAAGCGCCCGGGCCAGGGTGGCAGCCGCCAATTCCGGGGCTTTTTCGGCCGCCTGGGTCAAATGGGGAATGGCGGCGGCCACGTCTTCGCTGACCAACAGGGCGGCGCCCGTCAAATAGGCCTGCTGGGGTTCGCCGTCGTTCAGCGCCCCCCAATCCGCTAGCACTTCCAAAGCCTCGGAAATGGCGCCCTCACCCCCTTGGCCAATCAGTGTGGAGGCCAACAAATGCAGGGCGATGGGGTTGCCGGGACTGATGCGCACAGCGGCGCGGATGTGGTCCAATGCCTCCGGTGTGCGACCAGAGTCTAGCAGAATGTGGCCCAGATTAAGGTGAACCGGGTCAAGGTCAGGATCGGCGGCGATCGCTTCTTCGTACCGAGCCTCTGCCTCGGTATTCCGGCCCAAAGCCTGCAAAACTGTGCCTAAATTGGCCAGTGCCCGGACATTACCAGGGTCCAGTGCCAAAACTTTGGTGAAGGCCCAGTTCGCTTCGTCGAGCCGGCCCCCATGCATATAGAGAACAGCTAGGCGCATTTGGGCGTCGGTGCTGTTTGGGTCCGTGGCCAGGGCTTCCTGCAACGCTGCCTCGGCCTTTTTTTCCGCCTCAGTGGTCATTTTGAGTGTTTATCAGATTCGCCGAGTGTGCGCAGTCGCCTCATTAGCGCCGAACTGGTCATATGCGCGAATCTTGTTGGCTTGAGGCCTTAGGCCCGGCAACAAGTGAATTCGCGCGACATCAAAAAAGTCCTCGGCAAAACTTGCGTGGGGCACCCGGCAGAACTTGTCTGTGCCAGGTGAATTCTTGCCCATGTCGTCGTTGGCAGGGGGCCAATCATTCCGCCATAAAATCGAAAAAATATGGAAATACCAGAACAAAATCAACTGGTTAAGGGGGCGTTTCTCGGTGAAATTAGCCATTGGCACAGGGGTTGCGATTAGGGATGGGAGTTTAATCGCAATCCCGCATTGGCGGGGTTTGAGAAACAATCGATTACGGAGACATAAGCCATGGTGATGTCAGTCAATACCAATGTCGGCGCAATGGTCGCGCTGCAGAATTTGGCACTGACCAACAAGCAGCTGATCAATACCCAGTTGCGGGTGACCACTGGC
>Ga0315336_1005367_pt1 | contig 14060 bp, 12 predicted proteins | sample ASW5metaG_FD_204512 | JGI IMG/M metagenome (GOLD analysis project Ga0315336, IMG submission 204512) | Ammonia-oxidizing marine archaeal communities from Monterey Bay, California, United States - ASW #5 | ecosystem: Environmental > Aquatic > Marine > Intertidal zone | place: USA: California...
CCGGACCACCGCTGCGGCCACCAGCACCAGCTGCGCCACGCTCGCCACCCGGACCAGCGCCGAACACCGGCTTCGGCTTCATCGGCAGCAGGCCTTCGCGCTGCAGCTTCTTGCGCGCGAGCTTGCGGGCACGGCGAACGGCTTCCGCCTTTTCGCGGGCCTTTTTCTCGGACGGCTTTTCGTAATGACCGCGGAGCTTCATCTCGCGGAAAATACCCTCGCGCTGCATCTTCTTCTTCAGCGCCTTGAGAGCCTGGTCGACATTGTTATCGCGGACGAGAACCTGCACGCGGCATCCTCTTTGGTTTCAATCAGGAAATTCAGGAGACGACGAAGGACCGGCTAAAGGCCATGCCCCTCTCATCGAAGGCGCGGATGTACCAGATCAAACCGGGAATGTCCACCTGTGGACGGCCTTTTTCCAAGGCCGGAAAGCCACGATTTCGGGGCAAATTCGACAGGCTGGGACATGATTCGGGGGATTTCAGAAAGGCTTAAGACTCCGGTTTCTACGGTTCCCGCCGTTGAGATGATCAACGCCACGATTCAGGGGAGACGTCACATGAATGCGAAGAAATATGCGGCAGAGGCAGTCGGTACATTCTGGCTGACATTCGCAGGTTGCGGCAGCGCGGTCATCGCCGCGGCTTTTCCGCAGGTCGGTATCGGTCTGGTGGGCGTCTCGTTTGCCTTCGGCCTGAGCGTCGTCACCATGGCCTATGCCATCGGCCATATTTCCGGATGTCACCTCAATCCAGCCGTCACAGTCGGTCTTGCCGCCGGTGGCCGTTTTCCGGCCGGGCAGATCGTCCCTTACATCGTGGCTCAGGTGGTCGGCGCCATTCTGGGAGCGGCCTTGCTGTACGTGATCGCCAGCGGCAAGGCGGGCTTCGACCTCGCCGCCGGCTTTGCCTCCAATGGCTACGCGGATCATTCGCCGGGCAAGTACAGCCTCGTCGCCTGCTTCATCATGGAAGTGATCATGACGGCGATGTTCCTGTTCGTCATCATGGGAGCGACCCATGGCAAGGCGCCTGCCGGTTTCGCGCCGCTCGCCATCGGTCTCGCGCTGGTGATGATCCATCTGGTCAGCATCCCGGTCACCAACACGTCGGTGAACCCGGCGCGCAGCACCGGTCCGGCGCTGTTCGTCGGCGGCTGGGCGGTGCAACAGCTTTGGCTGTTCTGGGTCGCGCCGCTGATCGGCGGCGTCATCGGCGGCGTGGTTTATCGCTGGCTGAGCGATGAGCCGGAAGGAATCGTCGCCGGCAAGTAGAGTCTGGTTTTCAAGTAAGCGTGTGAGGCTGTCGCGAGCGATCGCGGCAGCTTTTTCTTTTGGGAGCTTTTAGGAGGGCTTGACCTCGGTCACATGCCCCATCTTGCGGCCCGGACGGGGCGTACCCTTGCCATAGAGATGAACTGTGGCGCCGGGAACGCCCAGCCATTTGCCGTAGTCGAGGATGTCGTCGCCGATCAGGTTGGTCATGGTGACGTTGCCATGCCGCACCGGGTGCGCCAGCGGCCATCCGGCGATGGCCCGGATGTGCTGCTCGAATTGCGACACCGAAGCTCCGTCCAGTGTCCAGTGTCCGGAATTATGCACGCGCGGCGCGATTTCATTGACCAGCAGGCTCGGTCCATCCTTGCCGGGCACCACGAACAATTCCACCGCCAGCACGCCGACATAGTCCAGCGCGGCGGCGATCTTTTCCGCGATGCTGCGGGCCTGTGCCGCGAGATCATCGGAAATGCGGGCGGGCGCGTACGAAAACTTCAGGATGTGATCGCGATGTTCGTTCTCGGTGACGTCGTAGCAAACCACTTCGCCGTTGATGCCGCGCGCCGCGACCACGGAAATCTCGCGTTCGAACGGCACGAAGGCTTCGAGAATTGCAGACCGCGTTTCGAGATCGGCCCAGACGGTTTCCGGGTCGTCGCCCTCGCGCACCACAACCTGCCCCTTGCCGTCGTAGCCGAAGCGCCGGGTCTTGAGCACGGCGGGCAGCCCGATCTCGCCGATGGCAGTCTTCAGGCTTTGCGCGGAGGAGACGTCGGCATAGCGCGCGGTGGCGATGCCGAGCTTGGTGACGAAATTCTTTTCCGCGAGCCGGTCCTGTACGGTTTCCAGCACCTTCGGGTCCGGCAGCACCGGGCGGCGCGCCGACAGGATCATCGCCGTTGAAGAGGGGATGTTCTCGAATTCATAGGTGATGACATCGACATCCGACGCGAACAACTCCAGCGCCTCGACGTCGGCATACTCCGCGCATGATGCGTTCTGCACCACATCGAAGGCCGGCGAATCCGGGTCCGGTGAAAACACCTGCGCCTTGAGGCCGAGACGCGCGGCGGCGAGCGCGAGCATCCTGCCCAATTGTCCGCCGCCAAGAATTCCGATGGTGTCGCCTGGCTTCAGCGTCACCCGATTGGAAGATGTCACTTAGTGTCCCGTATCCGACGTTCGCTTCACTCTGCAGCGCCTTCCGAGCGAACGTCGGATACGAAAGGACACTAACAAATTATAATTCTAGCGATCCTTTGGTTCTGACATTCGTAAAGTGCCCGCGAAAGGCATGGTCCGAATCTCAGAACCGGATCACGAGGCGTCCTCTGGGCGCTCGCGCACGGCCTCGGTCTGTTGCTTGCGCCATGCTGCAAGCCGGGTCGCGAGACCGGCATCGTGGAGCGCCAGCACGCTTGCGGCGAGCAGGGCGGCATTGATAGCGCCCGCCTTTCCGATCGCCAAGGTGCCGACCGGAATTCCGGCGGGCATTTGCACAATCGAATAGAGCGAATCCACGCCCGACAGCGCCTTGGATTCGACCGGCACGCCGAACACCGGAAGTTCCGTCAGCGCCGCCGCCATGCCGGGTAAATGAGCAGCGCCACCGGCGCCGGCGATGATGACCTGGAACCCGGCCGCCTTGGCACCTTTGGCGAAGGCGTAAAGCCGCTCGGGGGTGCGGTGCGCCGAGACGATACGCGCCTCGTGCGACACCCCGAGCGCGGTCAGGGTCACTGCGGCATGGCGCATGGTGTCCCAATCGGACTGGCTTCCCATGATGATGGCAACGGGGGCGGTCATTCGGAATCTTCAAAAAAGAGCAGAAAAAGAGGGCGGATTATAGGGTTACGCCCCTGCGTGGCAAGGAGGCGCGAATCCGATATCCTTTCATGGTCAATGGCCGTGCCGGTCAAGCGGATTGGGGGCGGAAACGTGAAAAAAGCACGCGGCAAAATGACATCGCGGCCTCCTGCGGCGAAGAAGCCGCCCAAGCGCGCCGCCGCTGGCCAAAGTAAATCTATCGTCAAATCCGCCACGAAGACGGCCCCGGCAAAACCCAAGCCCAAGCCCAAGTCCAAGCCAGCCGCTTCTTCCCTTAGCCGCGCCCGGCGGAAGGTTTCGGCCCTGAAGGCGGAACTCGCCGCTGCCCAGGCCCGGATCGACGAGTTGCAGGCCTGGGCCGATACCGACTTTCTGCTGAACATCTACAACCGGCGCGGCTTCGAGCGGGAACTCGAACGGTCGATCGCCTACATCCGGCGCTACAAGGCGACCGGCGCGCTGATCGTGCTCGACGTCGACCGCCTGAAGCCGATCAACGATACGTTCGGCCATGCCGCAGGTGACGTTGTGCTGAAGGGCGTGGTCGCGGTCCTGATGCGCCATGTTCGCTCCTCGGATGTGGTGGGGCGGTTGGGCGGCGACGAATTCGGACTGCTGCTCTGGAATCTCAGCGAGGCCGATGCGCTGGCAAAGGCTGCGGCGCTCGAAGACGCCATCGACCGGCTGACATTTGTTTTCAAGGGCCGCTCGGTGGTGGCGGGCGCGTCCGCCGGCATCGCGCTGATAGGGGCAACGGACGAGGCGGCATCAGTGATGGAAGTTGCGGATCGGGCGATGTACGCGCAAAAGACGATGCGGCGCGGCCGCGTTCTCACGGCGCTCTGATGTTTTGCAAAATCAGGCGATGATGTCGGGCGTAATCTGGTCTTCGATAAAGGAGATACGGTCACGCAATTGCAGCTTGCGCTTTTTCAAACGCTGCAATCGGAGCAGGTCCGGCGCGGGCGACTGATGCAGCGCCTCGATGGCGGCGTCCAGATCGCGATGCTCCTGCTGCAACTGCGCCAGTTCAAGCGCGTACTCGTTGTTGTCCTGATCTACCATAACCATCGTTGACTAAATCGCCCGGACTTTCAGCTAAGTGTAGCTAGATGCATCTGCATGCTCGTCATTGCAGAAAATCCTTACCAACTCCAGCGAAGGTATCTCGGGGCGGGTTCCGTCACAATTCGTTTCCTTTGTGCACGAAAATTTTGAACGGCTGTTTTGACTTCGCTGTCGACAGACCGCCCCTGTCATGTAGACTTAACCGTCCGATCTGAGGTCCACTTACAGAGGAGACTTCTATGGCAATTCAGGCGCATCTCGTTGAACTGGAACGAAAACACGAAGTTCTGGAAGGCGAATTGCACGATGCTCTTCAGCATCTTTCCACCGACGATCTCCAGATTATCGAACTGAAGCGCCGCAAGCTGGTGCTCAAGGATCAAATCGAGCGCATCAAGCTCGCAACGGTCCACTGAACTCCCTTCGACCGAATCTTTCCGGCAATTCAAAGCGATGTTCGTAACGGCAACAGTTGCCGTTGCGGGGATGGCGGATGCCTGAATGGAATTACGCTTGAACGCCCGCAAGGCGCGCGACCTCGTCAGCGATGGCGAGGGATGACGTCAGGCCGGGTGACTCGATTCCGAACAGGTTGACCAGGCCGGGGAGCCCGTGGTCCTGCGGTCCCTGGATTATGAAATCCTGCCGTGCCACGGCAGGCGGCACGATCTTGGGCCGGATGCCGGAATAGCTCGGCGCGAGAGCGCCATCCGGCAGCGTTGGCCAGTAGCGGCGGATCGCCGGGTAAAACCGTTCGGCCCGCGCAGGGTCCACGGCGTAGTCGAGGGTCTCGACCCATTCGACATCGGGTCCGAATTTCGCCTGCCCGCCGAGATCGATGGTGAGATGAACGCCGAGTCCGCCGGGTTCAGGCACCGGATAGATCAGGTGCGAGAACGGCGCGCGCGTGCTGCAACTGAAATAGTTGCCCTTGGCGTAGTAGCTGGTCGGGATGCAGTCGGCAGGCATGCCGTCGATCGCGCGGGCGATGGCCGGTGCGCTCAGTCCTGCCGAATTAATCAGCACACGGCAATGCAGCGCCATCGGCGTATCGCCGCCAACCGCGACCTCGAAACCGTCCGTGACGGCTTTCGCGCTGACAAGCGGGGCATGGAATGCAAGCGCGCCGCCGGCGGCCTCGATCTCGCCGCGCAGTGCCAGCATGTAAGCGTGGCTGTCGACGATGCCGGTAGACGGTGACAGCAATGCGCCGACGCAATTCAGGGCCGGCTCAAGCGCGCGCGCTTCAGCACCCGACAGCACCTGCATATCGCCGACGCCATTGGCCTCCGCGTGAGATTTGATGGCGGCGAGCTTGTCGCGTTCGTTGTCCGCTGTGGCGACGATCAGCTTGCCGCACCGGCGGTACGGCACGCCGTGCTGGTCGCAATACGCATAGAGAGCCTGCTTGCCGGCAACGCATAACCGCGCCATCAGGCTTCCTGCGGGATAATAAATCCCGGCGTGAATCACTTCGCTGTTGCGCGAGGAGGTTCCAGTCCCGATGTCGCCGGCGGCCTCGACCACGACGACTTCTAGGCCGGCTTGTGCCAGCCGCCGCGCGGCAGCAAGACCGACAACGCCGGCGCCGACCACGACGCACTCAACCCTGTCCATCGACGCTCCGTTTTGCCGGGGAGGTTTGTTTTTTGCTCATTTTATATCCAGCGCAGGGGAGTCGCGCTCTGCGTTAGAACTTCATTAAGCATAGAAGGCCAATTGCCCGCATTTAAGTCACATTGTCGGAGGCGCGAGCATACGCGTTTACCCGATCCAAAGGGGTACAGCCAGAGACTGCGGACGAAGAATTCCGCGGAATGGTAATGACCGGCTGGCAGAAGCAAGCACGAGCTACCGCAGCGAGCCCGGTGTGGATCGCTGTGTGTCTGTGCGCCTCGATTTTGGAGTCTGGAAGTGCGGCGGCGCAGATCGTCGCCAATCCCGATGGGTCGTTCTCGGCGATGGCCGCGGAAGGCGCGCGTAACGCCATGATATGGCAGATGGTCATCGGCGGCTTTGTCGTCGTCGCATTTCTCGCAGCCATCATTCTCTGGATATCGACGGCATTGCGCCGGGCGCGTCATTCCAATATCCGGCGCGCGGCTTTCGTCTCCAGCGCTCTCAACAACCTGACCACCGGCATCGTCATGATCGATGCGCGCAAGCGCATTGTGTTTTGCAATGACTGCTACCTTGGAATTTATGGATTGACCCGCTCGGATCTCAAGGCGGGCATGACAGGTCGCGAGTTGACCGAATTGCGCGCGCAGCGCGGCATGCTGACCGGCGACATCGATGAGTATTATCGCAACGTCCAGAGCGCGAACGGATACGTCTGCGAACTGGCGGACGGCCGCTCAATCCTGGTCAAGCATCGCGAGCTGTCGAATGGCGGCACGGTATCGACGCACGAGGATTGCACCGCGCAGCGCAGGATGTCCCGGCAGCTTGCCAACACCAAGAATTTCCTCGAATCCGTGATCGACAACATTCCGGTCTGCGTCGCGGTCAAGAGCATCGAGGACGGCAAGTACATTCTCGCGAATCGCGCGTTCGAACAGTTCTCCGGCATGAGCCGCGACGATATTATCGGCAACACGGCGCATAAGGTCTACGTTCCTGAAGCGGCGCAGCTGGTGATGGAAGCCGATCATGAGGCGATCGCTTCTCCGACCAGCCAGACGCGCACCGAATTGCGGATCGAGCACGGCGGCAGCACGCGTCTGGTGGCTTGCAACCGGATGATTGCGCGCAACGAAAAGAACGAGCCGGAATTCCTGGTGGCGCTGTTTGAAGATGTGACCGACCGCAGGTCGCTGTCGCGCGAAGTCCAGAGCGCGAAGAAATTCCTGGAGCTGGTCGTCGATAACATTCCGGTCTCGCTCGTGGTCAAGCGGGTGAGCGACGGTCAGTATGTTCTCGCCAATCGCACCGCCGAGGCGACGCTGGGCCGCAAGCGCGAAGACGTGATCGGTTGCACCATCGAGGGCATCTACAATCCGGCGGACGTGAGGCTTATTCGCAAGCGCGACGACGACGCTGTTCGCAAGAAAGGAATCGTCACCGAAGAACATCCGATCCAGACCGAAAACGGGCTGCGGCTGTTCCTGACCCGGCGCGTGACCGTTCTCGACGAGACTGGCGAGCCGCAATATCTCATCAAGACCAGCGAAGACATCACCGATCGCCGCGAGACTGAATCGCGCATGGCCCACATGGCCTATCACGATGCGCTGACGGAATTGCCCAACCGTGCCGCGTTCCTGCAAGCGCTGGAACAGATGATCGATGCCTGCGAGGGCACCGACGAGGAATTCGCGGTGCTGTCGCTGGATCTCGACCGCCTGAAGGAGATCAACGACGTGTTCGGCCACGAGGTCGGCGACAAGTTGCTGATCGAGTTCGCAAGGCGCCTCGAATCCGTCATCTCCGGCGGCGTCGTCGCGCGTCTGAGCGGCGATGAGTTCGGTCTTATTATCGACGGCGTGCAGCCCGCTTCGGCCCAGGCGCTGGCTTCGCGGTTGATGCAGGCCATGCAGACCGAGTTCGTTCTGGAGAACCGCGCGGTTCACATCGGTCTCACCATCGGTATCTCGGTCTATCCCCGCAACGGCCGCGACGCCGAGACCTTGCTTACCAATGCCGACGCGGCCTTGTTCCGAGCCAAGACGAAATCACGCGGCTCGATCAATTTCTTCGACATGGAACTCGACCAGCAGCTGCGCGACCGCCGCGCGCTGCATCAGGATCTGTCGACTGCGATCCGGAACGGTGAACTGTCGCTGCACTATCAGCCGCAGGCCCGCGCACGCCACAAAATGAAGTCCGATCACGTTCTCGGTTTCGAGGCGTTGGCACGGTGGACCCATCCGGTACGCGGGTTCGTCCCGCCGAGCGACTTTATCCCGCTGGCGGAAGAAAGCGGCCTGATCGTCGAGATGGGTGAGTGGATCTTGCGCGAAGCCTGCCGTGAGGCTGCGTCGTGGCCGAAGGATCTGCAGATCGCCGTCAATCTGTCGCCCGCACAATTCCAGCACGGCGATCTGGTCGGCCTAGTTCATTCCATCCTGATCGAAACCGGTCTTGCGCCCGGCCGGCTGGAACTTGAAATCACCGAGGGCGTGCTGATCGAGGATTTCGACCGCGGACTGTCGCTGCTGCGGCGGCTGAAGGGCCTTGGCGTGCGGATTGCCATGGATGACTTCGGCAGCGGCTACTCCTCGCTGACCTACCTGCAGGCGTTCCCGTTCGACAAGATCAAGATCGACCGGGCCTTCGTGATGAATTTGGGACGCAACACCCAGTCTGCCGCCATCATCCGCGCCATGATCGGGCTCGGTCATGGCCTCAGCATTTCCATTGTTGCAGAAGGCGTCGAAACCCAGGAACAACTCAGCTTCCTCGCGGACGAAGCCTGCGATCAGGTGCAGGGATACTTCCTCGGAAAGCCTGCGCCGATCGATACCTACGCCGAGTGGATTGGCCGCGCCAAGCCCGTTGCCGACACACGCGTTGCCAGAATACCGCGCAAGACCGGCTAACAAGCGTCAGTCTCCCGTCGAAATCCATCAGGCTTGACTCGCGATGATGACCGTTGGAGATCAGCGGCATGGCTGATGTCGACATCGCGATCATCGGAGGCGGCCTCAACGGTGCGTGCATCGCGCGCGATGCCGCCGGCCGCGGCCTGCGGGTCGCCCTGTTCGAGCAGAACGATCTCGGCGGTGGTGCTGCAGCGGCGGCGCCGCACCTGATGCACGGCAATTTCATCGATCTCGAACACGGCCATGCGCTGCGCGTGCGCGCTGCTCTGGCGGAGCGGAACATCGCGCTGCGCGCCGCGCCGCATCTGGTGCGGCCCACGCGCTTTGTCCTGCCGGTTCACGCCGAGGAGCGGCCGCCGGCCATGCTGCGGGCCAGCCTTTATGTCTACGACCGGCTTGCCGCACGGAGTTCATTGCCACGCTCGGAGGTTCTCGATCTGACGGTCCATGAAGCCGGTCATCCGCTCAAGCGCTCGCTTGGACTGGCGCTGGCGTATTCCGATTGCATTGTGGATGAATCTCGGTTTGTCGTTCTCAATGCGGTCGATGCTGCCGCGCGCGGTGCCATCATCCGGACCGGCGCGCGCTGTGTCTGGGCCGCGCGCTCTCAAGTCTGGAAGCTCACGATTGTCAACCGTGGTCAACGCGAGACTGTCACGGCACGGGCGCTGATCAATGCGAGCGGTGCCTGGACACGGCAGGTCGCTGAAACCGTCTTGCATTTGCCTGCGGTTCAAGCGAGTTTTGCGAAAGCCAGCCAGATCGTCGTGAGGCGGATATTCGATCACGACAATGTCTATCACGACAATGTCTACGCTCTCCAGAATGACGACCGCCGGATGATCTACGCTATTCCCTTCCATCGCGATTTTACCTTGATCGGCACTTCCGAACGCAGCTTCGACGGTGATCCGGCGGCGGTATCGGCCGGAGCGGATGATTTGGCATATCTTTGCGCGGCGGCCAGCCGCTATTTCCGCGAGCGGGTGGAACCGGCCAATGTCGTTCACGCGATGGCCGGCGTGGTTGCGGTGAATCGCGGCGATGGCTTCATGAAGATCAACCGTAAACGCGGCGAAGCGCCGTTGCTGACCGTGGGTGGTGGAGCCACCACCAGTGCGCGGCGGCGCGCGGAGCTTGCGCTGACGCAACTCGCGTCGCTGTTTGCAGCGTCGCCATCGTGGACGGCGGGCGAGCCGTTGCCCGGCGGTGAATTCCCTCATGAGAGCTTTGACGATCGGGTCGAGAGCGCTCGCGAGCGCTGGGCGTTTCTGACCGAGCGTCATGCGCGCCGGATGGTTGAAGCTTACGGCACGCGGGTCGAACGGATTCTAGGCGCGGCCAACAGCATGGATGATCTTGGTCCACGATTCGGGGATGACCTCACCGGCGCGGAGGTGCATTATTTGATGCGGGAAGAGTTCGCCCGTTTCGCCGATGACGTTCTGTGGCGGCGATCCAAACTCGGTCTGACCATGTCGCGGCAGGATCGCGACGCGCTCGCAACCTACATGGCAACGGTATGACGCCGGGCGTGGGTGGAGAACCGATGCTGCGGATCGCATCGGTGGTCAAACGCTTCGGCGGGGTCACGGCGGTGGACACCCTGTCGCTCGACATCGCGACAGGCGAGTTTTTCGCACTGCTGGGGCCGAGCGGCTGCGGCAAGACCACGCTGTTGCGGATGCTGGCGGGGTTCGAAGCCCCGGACTCCGGTGCGATCACGCTAGACGGCGCAGACATTGCGCATGTGTTGCCGCATGAGCGGCCCGTCAACATGATGTTTCAGAACTACGCGCTGTTTCCGCATCTCACCGTCGAAGGCAATATCGCGTTCGGACTGAAGCGGGCGGGACTGCCGAGGGATGAAATCGCCAGCCGCGTTGCCGAAATGGTGGCGCTGGTGCGCCTTGATGGCCTCGAAAAACGCCGTCCGGATCAATTGTCCGGCGGCCAGCGTCAGCGCGTGGCGCTGGCGCGGTCGCTGGCGCGGCGTCCCCGGTTGCTGCTGCTCGACGAGCCGCTCGCAGCGCTCGACAAGAAATTGCGCGAGAGCACGCAGGCCGAACTGAAAGAGGTGCAGCGCCGTCTCGGCATGACCTTCATCATCGTCACCCACGATCAGGAAGAGGCGATGACGGTCGCCGACCGGATCGGGGTGATGGACAACGGCCGTCTGGTGCAGGTGGCATCGCCGCGCGAATTGTATGAGGCTCCGAATTCGCGCTGGATCGCCGGATTCGTCGGCGACATCAATCTTATCGAGGGTGTCGTGGAGTCGCGCGAACCGGGCAGGATCGCGATTGTAACGCCTGACGCCGGGACCATCGTCGCCGCGCGCGCGCCTGAAACATCAGCTGCGGTCTGCGTCGCGATCCGCCCCGAAAAAATCCGGCTTTTGCCGGTGGTGCAGGAAGCATTCGCGGTCAAGGCGATGACGGGTGTGATCGCGTCGGCCGGATTTCTCGGCGGCGTCTCGGTTTACACCGTGCAACTCGATCAGGGCGCGGTGCTGCGGGTAACGCTTGCCAATGCCACGCGCGCGGCGGCCGATGGCTTTTCGGTCGGGCAGCGAGTGAGTGTGTCATTCTCGCCCGATGACGTCGTGGTGCTGGACCGATGAGCGGGCGGCGCATCTTCACCCGTCCGGCGCGGCTTGCGGCGATTGCGCCTTATCTCTGGATGGCCTTGTTTTTTCTGGTGCCGTTCGGCTTCGTGCTGAAAATCGCGCTGTCGCAAACCGCTATCGCGCAGCCGCCCTATATTCCTGTGGTTAATCTTGCTGCGGGATGGGACGCGTTCAAGTCCGCGCTCGGTGCGCTGTCGTTCGACAATTTCAAATTGCTGGCGTCGGACGATCTCTACATTTTTTCGTATGTCCGCAGCCTCATAGTCGCCGTCACATCGACCGTCATTCTGCTGCTGATCGGTTATCCGGTAGCTTACGGCATGTCGCGGCTGCCGCAGCGCTGGCAACCGATTGCAATGATGCTGGTGATCGTGCCGTTCTGGACCTCGTTCCTGATCCGTATCTATGCCTGGATCAACGTGCTCCAGCATGACGGTCTGCTCAACAAGCTGCTGCTTGCGCTAGGTATCGTCGACAAACCGCTGGTCTGGCTGTCCACCGACGCAGCGATGTATCTCGGCATCGTCTACTCATACTTTCCGTTCATGATCCTGCCGCTCTACGCCACGCTGGCGAAGATGGACGATGCGCTGCTGGAAGCCGCCGCCGATCTTGGCGCCTCGAAGCTGAAAGCGTTCTGGCTGGTGACGTTCCCGCTGTCGCTGCCGGGCGTCGGCGCGGGCCTGTTGCTGTGTTTCATCCCCATTGTCGGCGAGTTCGTGATTCCCGATCTGCTGGCGGGCTCCGACCGCATGATGATCGGCCAGACGCTGTGGCTGGAGTTCTTCACCAACAAGGACTGGCCGGTGGCGTCGGCGATTGCCATCGTGCTGTTGGCGCTGCTGTTGCTACCGCTGCTGATCTACGAAAAGCTGCAACGCCGTCATCTGGAGGCGCAGTGATGACCGCACGCAGCACCACACGCCTGTCGGCGTTTAACATGGCCTCCATGGCGCTGGGGCTGGCGTTCTTGTATCTGCCCATCGCAATTCTGGTGATCTATTCGTTCAACGCCTCGCGTCTGGTGACGGTGTGGGGCGGCTGGTCGCTGCGCTGGTACACGGAGTTCTTCAACGACGACGCCATGCTGTCGGCGGCGTGGATGAGCCTGCGCGTGGCATTTTGCTCGGCGACTGCGGCGACGCTGCTAGGCACGCTGGCGGCGCTCGCGTTGTCGCGCGGCGAGCGCTTCAGGGGACGCACGCTGTTCTCAGGCATGCTGTATGCGCCGCTGGTGATGCCGGAAGTCATTACCGGGCTGTCGTTGCTGTTGTTGTTCGTGGCCATCGACGCCGGGCGCGGATTCTGGACCGTCACCATCGCGCATACCACGCTGACCATGTGCTTTGTCGCGGTGGTGGTGCAGTCCCGATTAGGCGCGCTCGACCGCAGCCTTGAGGAAGCCGCGATGGATCTCGGCTGTTCTCCCGTGCAGGCATTCATCGCGGTCACGCTGCCGCTGGTGCTGCCGTCGATTGCTGCGGGCTGGATGCTGGCTTTCACCTTGTCGCTGGACGATCTGGTGATCGCGAGCTTCACCACCGGACCGGGGTCGGCAACGCTGCCGATCCGGATCTACTCTGAAGTCCGCCTCGGGGTGAAACCGGAGATCAATGCGATCTGTACGCTGGTGATTGCAGCTGTGGCGCTGGTGATCGTCGCGGCATCGCTGGCATCGAAACTCTCGCGTGAGCAGGGCGAGAGCGCCGCACCGCTCTAGTCGGCTTTTTCCGGCGTGGTGTCTGCGGCGGCTGGCGGCGCGGTATGCGTGGAGGATTCGGCTGGCGGAGCCGGCGGCGCATCTGAGGCCGTGGGCGCAGGTGTTTGCGCGGCAGGTGCCGGCGCAGCGGCCGGCGTGACCGGTGGAATGGGCGGAGGTAACACTGGCGCGGGCAAGGCAGGTTGCGGGGCGGCGGCTTGTGGCTGTGCGGCAGGCTCTGCGGGCGGCCGTCTGCCGCCGGTAAAGCGCTCGATCACCGATTTCACTGCGTCGCGGGTTTTTCGATCCTTTAGGGAATCCAGCAGCGGTGCCGACGCGGGGGAGCGGCGGATCAGCGAATCCGAATCCGGGAAAATCAACGGATCGTCCCAGGGGCCTTGTATCACAAACGGCAGTTGAAACGCCGGTGGCGCATCTTTCGCGACAACCAGACTGGCGACGCCCTTCAGATCGTATTCGCGCGACGGCACCGAGGCGGTGCCTGTGACCAGGACGCGCGTGGTCGGTCCTTCGATCCGTGCATCTTCCGCTGTGGCGATCCCGTCATTGAAGCGAATGGCGATATTGAGCGAATCGAACGGCGTCGAGCCGCTGCGGAAATTGCCGGCGCCGGAGAGCGGCCGGCGTTCCAGCCGCTTGAGAAGCTGTTCGATATTCATTCCGCCGATCGCGCCGTCATGGCCGGTCAGTGTAGCGGTGCCGTCGAGCGATTGCGCCAGCGTAAAGGGGCTGGCACCTTTGGCTTCCACCGCGAAGTTGAGATTGCCGCGGCCGCTCAGCCTGCTGACCCCGAACAGTTCGTTGGCGCAGCTCGCCAGATCGACATCGGTGAACTGGAACTGCGCTTTCACATCGGCGTCGGCATCGTTGCGCGCGATGCCGAACGATCCCTTGAGGATGCCGCCGTAAATTTGTGCTTCACCGATGCTGAGCGCCAGCGTCCCGCTGCGCAGGTTGGCGCCGAGCGCGGTGCGGCCGAGTTTCGAGGACCCA
>Ga0315336_1005368_pt1 | contig 14060 bp, 11 predicted proteins | sample ASW5metaG_FD_204512 | JGI IMG/M metagenome (GOLD analysis project Ga0315336, IMG submission 204512) | Ammonia-oxidizing marine archaeal communities from Monterey Bay, California, United States - ASW #5 | ecosystem: Environmental > Aquatic > Marine > Intertidal zone | place: USA: California...
GCCCTCTGTTCTCCCCATGCGGGTATTTCCAACCGCATATCGGGGCCCATCTCCGCCTTCGGCCATGGAGTCCATGCTGAGTCCGACCACCCGACGTGCCGGCTCGGGCTCCGGCTCGGGCTCCGCCTCCACTGGATCGGGCTCGGGTTCGACGATCGGTTCGGGCTGCGGCTCGGGCTCCACGATCGGTTCCGGTTCGGGCTCGGGCTCCACCTGCACGGGTTCGGGCTCCGGTTCGGGCGCTATGACGACGATCTCGATGTCCTCGTGGGCCCGGGGCGGAGCGACTGCCGCCGAGGCCGACATCGCGCCGAAGAGACCGATGTGGGCCACAGCCGAGGCGCTGAGAGAGCCCAGTGTTTGCCAGGACTTCGGGGGCGGTGCAGGTTTGGGGCGCCGCTGGAGCGGCCGTACAGGAACCCGGATTCGCTGTTGGGAACGGGCGCGGAGAGCCTGTCGCCGCCGCTGTTTGCGCTGGCGCCAGGACAGGGATTCAGGATCGGTCGATGTTGAGTGCAAAACTACGTACTCCGTTCTCTTTCACGAGATCGATGATGCGGATGACCTCGCCGTAGTCGACGGTCTTGTCGGCGGCGACGACGGCGCGCAGGTCGGGATCGGTTCGCGATTCGGCCGCGATGAGCGCGGGCAAGCTGTCTCTGCTCACGGTCTGGCCGTTCACGGCGACGCGGCCATCGGGGGCCAGCACGATATTCACCGTGCTGGTGACCGACTCGCCGGCGGCCGCAGCCTGGGGCAGGTCGACCTTGAAGGAACCTCGCTGCATGGTGGTCGAGGTCATCATGAAGATGATCAGGACGACGAGGATGATGTCGACGAAGGGCGTGACGTTGATGTCCGAGATCACCTCGTCGTCGTCGAAGTCCAGTGAGCCGCCCATCAGGCACCTCCGGGGAGCGCGTCGGTTCCCTTGAGGAAGGCCAGCACAGTGCGGGAGAGCAGCTGGGCGTCGCTCATCCGGTGTTTGACCTGCGATTTGAAGAGGTTGTAGGCAACCACTGCGGGGATGGCGACCACGAGGCCGACGGCGGTGGCCACCAGGGCCTCGCTGACGCCCGACATGACAGCGGCGCTGGCATCCGAGGAATCCACGGACAGGTCGCGGAAGGCCTTGATGATCCCGAGCACCGTGCCAAAGAGGCCGATGAAGGGCGCATTGCTACCGATGGTCGCCAGGATACTGAGGCGATTTTCGTAGTGGGTCTTCTCGGCGATGAGCTTGCCTGCGATCAGATCCTCGACTGAATCGGGTCCCAGGTCGGACGACCGAAGGCCGTACAAGATGGCATTCGTCGGCAGGCTGTCGAAACCGTCGAGATACTGGACGGCGCCAGCCATGTCGCCATCGTCGAGGAAGTCGACGAGCTTCGCCCGGACCCGCTCCACGTCGACGCGGTGTCGCGTGTAGAAGACCGCTCGCTCGACCATGACCATGACGGACAGGACCGACAACCCGATCAGGAAGAAGAGAACCCACTCGGCCTGGAAGATCGGCAGGCCCATCAGGACCTGGACCAGGCCCTCGCTGTTGTCGTGCATCGCGTATGCCCCTCTGGTTGCTCTGTGGGACACCGCCTGCGGTGGATTCCGTTACCGCCAATCCCCTGCGGATACAAAGGCCGCCCACTCTCCCGGCCTGGCGTCGCCGTTTCGTCGGTTGCGGGCCAACATCGCAAGCTGGGCTCGCTGGAGCGCATCCGGGGGGCTCATGCTCCGCCTCCTGAGGAGCTGTTTGTAGAGGTCGGCCATCAGCGCCGCGGTGGCCTCGTCGGGGACGCTCCACAGGCTCATCACGAGTGTTCGCGCGCCCGCTTCGGCGAATCCGCGCTGCAATCCCAGCACACCCTGACCCGAGTGCACCTCGCCCAGCCCGGTCTCGCAGGCGGAAAGCACTACGAGCTGCGTGTCTTCGAGGCGAAGGGTGGCGACCTCGGCGGCGGTGAGGATTCCATCGTAGGGATCGAGGGGTGGGTGATCGTCGTTCGCGGCTGCCAGGATCACGCCCGACAGGAGCATCGGGTCGAAGCCGACTCCCTGGGAATTGGCCAGCGCCGAACGGCAGGTTCCCGCGGCGAAGAAGCCGTGGCTCGCCAGGTGAATGAGCTGGCGGCCCTTCATATTCTCCACGACCGCTTGTTCCCCCGCTTCGGTGCCAGTGAGCACCGCAACCGGGCCCCTTTGCTTGCGGGTCCACATCGCTTCGATCGCGTCGACCTCGGTCTGCGTGCCGGGCAAGGCCTCGAACTGTCGATTGAGGCATGGGGCGCTGCGCGTGCCCGACGGGTCTTCGCCACCGTATTCCACGCCACCCACCAAGAGAGCCCCGATGCCCTCGGGTTTGTCGGTCCAGCGTGTCAGGTCGGTAGCGGACTCCAGGTAGGAGATCCGGGGACCCTCGAGCAGGTAGCCATCGCCGGTGGGCAAGGCGGCAAAGGAGACCGTGGCCGTCGCCGCGTCGGGCGCGATCAAGATGTGCTTGGCGCCACTTACGGCCTGGGCCAGTGGCGCCCACAACCTCTCGTACACGCGTTCGCCGCGCCGGTCGATGCGTTGTGTGGGCTCGGTCGTGGAGGCGTCGAGCGCCTCCCGCCAATCTCGAATCAGTGGATCGATCTGCTCCACGGTCCCCAGCTCGAACCGCTGCACATGGCAGTCCGGCGAGACGACGAATGCGGTGTATCGTGGCGTCTCGTCTGAGTTGTGGCTGAGGTAGTCCACCAGCATTCCGTCTGGGGGAATCTGCGCGCATAGCGCTTCGACATCGAGCTCTGGGTTGGGCATTCCACCCAGCGACCGCTCGATGCGTTCCTTCTTTTCGCGGAGTTGCTGGAGCTGCGCACGGCGGGCCTCCAGCGCCGTTTCGCCCATCTCGCTGGGCTCGGACAAGGCGAGTCGCGACAGCGTTCGACGGACGCGGGTCAACTCGTCGAACTGTTCGGTGAGTGTGGAATCGGCGCTGACCATGCGTCGCCGGCCAGCCAGGGACCGACTCACCGCACCCTTCCAGCGCAATGTGCCCTCCCAAGCCCGGCGCTGGTCTTCGGGGCGGGAGTGCGCCGCCAGGTGTCGCCACGAAATCACTTGCAGACTCCCGGCGTAGGAAAGCGCTTCTCGCTCGCTGAGGCCAGCGAGGACATCGGCGAAGAACGCGGCCGCCGCCGCCAGCGCTTGTTCGCTGTGGTGCCGGGCCTCGTCGTGCCGGCCGAGATCCATGAGGAGGCCTGAGAGCCAACCGCGCTGGGCGATCGCTTGTGGGTGTTCGCGCCCGATCGTGCGCACGTAGATGTCGGTGCCTCGCTCGAGCCTTGCCAATGCCCGCTCCAACTCACCCTGCTTCCAGTCGACGAGGGCCAGCGTGACGAGGCTGAGCGCCGTCGATGGGTGTTCCGCACCATAGAACTCGGTCTTGATGTCGAGGGCTCGCTGTCCGAGGGCTCGCGCCTCCTCCGCCCGGCCGGCGTTCAGCTCCTGACTTGCCATGCTGTGCAGGACGGTGGCCACGCGACCGTGGCGGGGGCCGAGCTTGGCCTCGAATGCTCTGAGCGACCGCTCGTACAGGGCCGCTGCCGCCTCGGCGTTGCCCGCGAGCTGGTAGATCTCGCCGAGCTGTCTCTGGGTGAGCGCAACACTGGGATGGTCGAGACCGAGCGCCCGCTCGTTGATGGCCAGGGACCTCTCCAGGAGCAATCGCGCCCGGTCGTCGTCGCCTTGCGCGCGAACCAGCTGACCCAGGGTGCCGACGAACGTCGCGAGGGTCGGGTGATCTGGGCCCAGCCCCGCTTCAAGATGCGGAATGCTCTCGTCGAAGAGTTCCCTGGACACGACGTAATCGCCCTTCACGTAGAGCAGCGCGGCGAGGTTGCCCATTGCCGCCGCGACCATTGGGTGCTCCGGCGGCAAGTGCTTCTGACGCAGGGCGAGCGCCTGCTCGTAGCGCATCTGCGCCACCCTGTATTTCCCCTGCGCCTCGGCAACGCTTCCCATGTTGTTGTAGGCGCCTGCGACCCCCGAATATCCATCGCCGACGACCTTGTTCAGGATCGTCAAGGTGCGCTCGTAGTACGCCATGGCCACGTCGAGATCGCCCTCGACCTCGGCGATCAGCCCGAGGTTGTTGTAGATCCCGGCGGTCATCTGACTCTCGGTTCCCTCAGTTGCGAGCAGGATCTCGAGCGCGCGCTCATACAGTCCCTTCGCCGTCTCATGGTCCCCGAGCGTTCGGTGTACCTCTGCCAGATTATTCAGTCTGATCGCCACCAATACGTCGTTGTCGCCGTTTGACTCCATCTGGAGGCGAAGGCTCTCCTCGCCCGCCTTGAGCGCTTCTTTGTAGAGGCCGCGGCGGTAGAGCCGCTTCAGCTCGGCGTCTTTCGCCTCGGCCCTGGCCTCGAGTTCGCTGTCGGACTCGGGCGCGGCGATGGCGAGCATGGAGAGTGCGGGGGCCGAGAACGGGAACAATCGATCTCCTGGCCCTTCATATCAGACTGGCTCTTTCTCGACCCGGAAGCTCCGATACCAGAACTGGCCGGTCAGGTAGTAGATCACCAGGATCGCCAGTGCTCCGGCGTAGATGCCGTTCTCCGTCAGTCCGATCCACCCGTAGCGCCACAGGAAGAGGCCGACGGAGATTGAGAAACAGACCCCGGAATAGGCCATGTTCGCCTTTGGACCGATTCCGAAGAGGCTCGGGATCCGACCCTTCCAGACCCCGAGCACAAAGTGGGGCATGGCGTTCATGAGAAAGAGGCCGATCAGGAAGTCGATGGGGGACATGACCCGAATCTAGCGATTTCGGACCTCGCTGCACTTCCTGAAAAGGGAAGGACTACCACTCTCCGCGGATGCCGAGAGCCGGGAAGATCGGGAAGCCCGGTGCCGCCTCGGACTCGGTGTAGTCGTAGTTGTAAGCGGTGCCGCCGGTCTTGGTGTTGTTGTAGACGTTCTGTACATCGATGTAGGTGTCCAGCGACCAGCGGCGGAAGTCCCACGTCTTGTCGATCCGCACATCCAGCGTGTGCGCGGCGAGCTGACGGTCGGTGTTCACCTCGCCGACGATGGGGGCGTACAGGTCGTCATCGGCGACAAAGACGCTGTCCTTCACAGGCGTAGTGGGCTGCCCGCTCATGTACCGAAAGCGTCCCGAGAACTCCCAGTTTCGCGGCAATCGATAACTGCCGATCGCCGTCAGGACGTGGGGCCGGTCGTAGTCGAAGTACCGGTATTTGTTCTTCTTTCCGAAGTCGTCCATGCGCTCGGCCTTGGACAGCGTGTAGGCGATCCACCCGCTGAAGTTCCGGTTCATTTCGTGCTTGGCGAGGACCTCGAGGCCCCGAACCCGTCCCGATCCAGAGTTGTCGTAGCGCAGGGGTTTGACCTGTCCGTTGGGCTTGGTGACGCCGCGATCCGTCTGGTTCACGCTGTTGTACAGGTCGTTGTAGAAGCCGGTGACATCGAGCACGAACCAGTCGTTCGGCTCGAATTCGAATCCGGCGGAGACGTGTCGGGCCGCCTCGGTCTCGAGGTTCGGGTTTCCGAACTCCCGTGCCAGCTCGTCGACGGTAGGCGCCTGATGGAACCAGCCAATCCCGGCTTTGAGGGCCAGCATATCGTGAACCTTTGCCCGTGCCGTGAACCGCGGATCGACCGTCCACTGGTCCATGATGCCGTAGTAGTCCGTGCGCGCACCGCCGATGAGCGAGAGGCCGTCGATGGGTTCGACGGTGAGCTCGGCAAAGCCGCCGCCGTGGTTGTTGGGGCCTTCGTCCTCGATGTAGCGGTTCGCGTCCTGCTCGTACGCGAAGAACTCCCCCTCCTTTGTTGGGGCCGCGAGGTAGACCTCGACCTTGTCTCGTCCGACGACAGCGTCGGCACCCGTTCGCAGCTCGACCCGGTCGTGAAGACGGGCGCTCAGGGTGTTCCGGAACACCATCTCCCGGCGCCGAATATCCAGCCGCAGCTCGGGTCCGGCGGAGAAGTACTGCTGGGCAGATAATCCCCCGATCCGGAGGGAGTTCGTCAGGTTCTCGTTGATCCGCCACTCGTGGTAGACCGCGGCGTGTTGCTGTTTGAGCCGCGCCTCGAAGTCGGTCGTCGTGAAGAGCGGGTTCAGGTCCCGGGGCTCGTCGAACAGCGCTACGAACTGGTCGCCGGAGCCCAGGTAGAACAGCTGCAGGTCGTGATCGGGGGTCGGATGCCAGGCGACGACGGCCTGGTAGTCGTGGAACTGCGGCGCGGCGGTGAGCTGAAAGGAGCTGTCCTCGGGAATCACCGCTCCGAGGACGGCGTCGACGTAGCTGCGCCGCCCGGCGATGGCGATGTCCACCTTGTCACCGAGGGGCACCTCGATGAGTCCGGCGCTGTCGAAGAGGTTGATGTCGACGTACCCGTGCACCGCGTCGGGATCGATGATCTTCGGACTCACTTCGAGCACGCCGCCCGTGAGTCGCCCGTACTGCAGGGGCGCATTCCCGGGGTAGAAGGTGATCTCCTCGAGGAGGTTAACGGGGACTACGCTGCGGAGCGCACCGAAGTGGTAGAAGATCGGGATCCGGCTTCCACCCAGGTACAGACCGGTGTCTTCGGGAGAGGCGCCGCGCACGATGATGGTGCCATCTCCGAAGCCCTGGGGGCTGACGCCGGGCAGGTTCTGGACGACCGCCAGCGGGTCACCGAAGGTGCCTGGGATGCGCTCGATCTGGTCCACCGTCAGGGTGTGGCGGGTGACTTCCTTGCGGGGTTTCTCGCCTTCGACGACGACATCGAAGTCGCTCGTGACCTCCCGGAACACGAACAGGACCGCGTCCGTACGCTCGCCTTCGACAACCTCTTCGCTCGTCTCGAAGGTGCGATATCCGTCTCCCGAGACCGCGATGTTCCACGTTCCGCTGGAAAGGTCGAAGAATTGGAAGTCGCCCTCGTCGTCGGTGGTGGCCTCGAAGGCCTCTCCGTCGGGCTGAAAGACCGTGACCTTCAGGCCGGAGAGCCGGGTCCGCAGGCCCCGCTCGCGGATCTGTCCCGAGAGGTTGACCACCGGCTCCGCGCTGGGCTCCGGGGGCACGACGACCTCTGTGATGGTGAAGTGGTAGCGGTACTCGATCATCACCGGCACCGGCTCCTCACCGACATAGGCGGGGGAGAACTTGAACTGTCGAACGGCCGCCACTGCGGCCTCGTCGAAGCCCAGACCCATCTCCATCGAGGGCTCGACGACCCTGACATCCTCGACATTGCCCTCGGCGTCGATGTCGATCTCGAGGAGGAGGTCGGTCTCGATGCCCTCGGCGCGGGCTTCCTCGGGGTAGGCGGCCTCGACCTGCTCGACGATCTCGGGCAGCTGGGTGACGTCATCTTGGGCAGAGGCGAGGTTGAGAGCGAGGAACAGTAGAAGGCTCATCGTGCACCTTCCACGACTTCAACATTGCGAACCAGCCAGTCCGTGCCGCCGCGACCGTCGCGAACGACGATGATGAAGTCGGCGTTCTGGGCCTTCTTCGGCGTGGTCCAGATGTTCTTCAGCGCTTTGGGAAGACCGGTCCCGAGGTCCACCATGCCGGTGTGTCCCCGGTCGAGGCTGCCCTTGGTGTAGAACCAGGTGAACCCGAGCAGCTCACTGCGTTCGTCGGGGTCTCCCTTGTAGTCCTCGCCCGGGTAGAGCTGTGCGGAGCCGTCCTCGATGGCCAGCTGCAGGTCGTAGGCCTTGCCGGCCTCGAACGCCGTCCCGTCGACGAATTCGAAGGCGTCGCCCTTCCGCTCCGCACCCAGGTCGATCAGGACCGGATTCACGTTTGGATCCAGGTTGGGATCGACGATCAAATCGATCTCCTTCACCGCCGAGATCTCGGTCTGCCCGTCGGAGACCGTCATCGCGATGGTGATGGGCATCCGCTCGGTGCAATCTGGAAAGTTCTTGCGCGAGGCCGGCGGGATGCCGTCGAGGAAGGACTCGCACAGCCCCTGAACCAGCTCCGGAGGATCGGGGTAGGGGAAGCTTGCGGTCGGCCCGGTTCCCAGGTCCAGAGGCATGAGCGGAAGCCCGATCTCGTCGAGGTCGTCCTGGGTGATCAGGCACTCGAATCCGAAGTTGGAGCCCATCGTCCACGGACACCAGGACCACTGGTAGGTGAACTCGGCTTCGGGATCGGGGCTGTAGACCAGCGCGTCGATGGTGGCGGTCTGACCGGAGCCCAGATCGGGAAGATCGGCGCGAACGGCGAGTAATCGCGTCTTGTCGAGTGTGTTGTAGGGGCGCGTGTCGTCACAACCGCCCACTGCGATCGACGACAGGAGCAGGGCGCACAGCGATGCAACTGAAGCCTTCATGGTCCACCTCCAGAAGTCGGAGGGCAGGGCCTCGTCCGGCTTCGCTATGAAGGACACCGGATGTGCTGGATTCCGTTACCTGCCGCGTCTACAGCGCTTGTGTGGCACTCAACCGCGGACGGAGTTGATCGCCTCGTAAGCCGCCTTGATGACCCGCACTTTGGCGTGGGCGTAGTCTTGGATGTCGTTGGACATGTGGGAGACTTTGTCCGGGTGATTGAGCTTCATCTGTCGCCGGTAGGCGGCGCGGACCTCGGCGTCGGTCGCCGTGTCCGGGATGCCCAGGATTTCGAATGGGTCGCCAGAGGCGCCGGGGATGGGAACCTCCTGAGCGGTGACGCGGCCCGGCGTGCCCCGCCGCACATCCCGAGTCCCGCCGTCGGTGAAACCGGCGCGCTCCTGCCGGGTGCAGACGATGCCGTCGAAGTACGCGATGAGCTCCACCGCGGCGGCAAGATCCATCGACGACACCTCGTCGTCATCGAAAGCGATGCGGCGGATCCAAGCCAACTCGGCTTGTGCTCGCTGGGCGTCGTCGTCGGCCGTGCGGTTGTCGGTGAAGGTCAGATCGGTGCGTACCACCCCACTGTGGTGGCCGACGATGTGGGCTTCCTGAAAGAGCCAGTAGCCGGTGCGACTGCCCTTTGCCGGACCCACGGCTGTTCGAAAATTGCGGTCCCACCACCCTCTTGCGCGGGTCTCTCGGATCTTCAGCGTGCCGAATGCAAACAGCTTCGGGTATTGGCGGTCGAAGAATTCCGGTAGGCCCCGATGCAGCCCAGGTGAGGCACTATCGACTCTGACGAGCACGTATGGACGCGCTCCCAAGGCCTGTCTGAAGGTCGTCGCCGACAGTCGTTGGGTGGGAAAGATGGACCGCATGGGCGTCCAGTCTACTCAGAACGCCGCATATACTTCAGCGCGTCTGGCGTACGGGCGTCACGGGGAGGGAGCATGGACCGTCACCTGGTGTTCTTGTTCGGTGCGATAGTCGTGGTTGGAATCGGGATAGCTGCGTTTACTCAGCTCGCCGCTACGTACTGGGAGGGGGAGATGGTCGCGCTTCACGATCGCGCCGCTCGCGGGGAGATCGACTTCGCACGGTTCGCCGACAGCGACGCACCGCCGCCCCGCGAACCGATGAAGATGTCGGAGATCCCGATGATCAACAAGGCGCCCGAGAAGCCCAATCCCCTCGCTAATCTGGCCATGATCGGTGCCGTGGGTGGTGGCGGCTTGGTCGTTCTCTTCGGGATCGGCGGCGCCGCGTTCCTCCTTCGCGGCGGGGGCGAGGAGGAGCCCGAGGAAGGCGAAGAGACGGAGGTTACTTCCGAGTGAACTGGACGTTTGTGCGGTAGCGCAGCCAGTCCTCTGCGGGCTCCCACCGCCAGTCGCGGAGATCCCGCGACCATGGCGACCAGAATGGACAACACGACGCCGAAGAAACCCATGATGATGAAGGGGACGCCCTCTTCCAGCGCGCTTTGCTCCTTGGGCGGCTCGGCGCGCATCGGCGGTTGGTGGAAGGGGTCGTTCTCCGTGGCGCGCCGGTCTTTGGTCTTCACCCGAGGACCTTCTTCGAGGACGGCCCCGAAGTCGATCAGCACCAACACGCCATCGCTCCGTCGAATGACGTTGCGTGGCTTCAGGTCTCGATGGATCACCGGCGGTGACAGACCGTGCAGGTATCCGAGCACGTCCGCCAGCTCCGCGCAGATGTCGAGCACTTCCCCTTCGGTGTAGCGATGGGTGGCCAGTTCGGCTGCGAGAGTGACGCCTTCCACATGCTCCTGGACGAGGCATAGGCTGCGCACTTTGCCGGTACCGACACAGAAATCGTCGAGATAGGCGGGGATCTGTGGGTGGTCCAGCTGCCTGAGAACCCGGGCTTCGCGCTCGAACAGCTGGGTGGATTTGTCCGCCCGCGCTCGACTGACCACCATTTCTTTGACGGCGACCGTGCGTCTGTCCGCGATGCGCGTGGCCCGCCAGGTAGTGGCCGCCGCGCCGGTTCCGAGCATGTCTTCGAGGCGATAGGCGCCGGCCAATAGCGGGTCTTCGTCGCAGGCATGGCAAGGACTCTGGTCGGTTTGCTCGTCACAGGCTGCGCAGATCATTCGCTGCAGACCCGCTGACTTGTGATTGCTGTGGCGACATGATCTCCCGTAACACCGAGCGGGATCCGCTATATTTCTTCGGACCCACGGGGGAGGTTGCGATGATCCGGGCTCTGAGTATTGCGGTGATCCTGACGGGATGCGGCGGCGATGATGGCAAAGACAACGGCAAGAATCCGACGACGGACACCAACCCGACCGGCACTGTCCCGGCTACCGGGCCTGCACAGATCGATGCTGTACCGAGATTGCTCGACTTCATTCCCGGGGACCTCGGCGAAACGCGCGAGGATTTCTTCACCGTCCTGAACAACGGCGGCGAGAAGCTGACCATCAGCGGCCTCACCTTTACCGGCGACGCCTTTGCCCTCATCGACGATTGGGACGAGACCTTCGAGCTGGACCCGGGAAGCGTGAAATACGTCGACATCGAGTTCACGGTCGGCGGCCTCGAAGACATCGGCACGGTCGTGATTCACTCCGACGACCCGGTGAGCCCGGACCTGACGGTTGACCTGATCGGTCACGGCCTCGTCCCCCAACTGACCATCACGCCTGACATCTTCGACCTCGGAGAGATCGAAGTGCCGTGTCACGGCGAAGTCGAGATCTTCCTCGAAAACACGGGGACCAAAGACCTGGACATCACCAGCTACGACTTTGTCGGCAGCACACCCGACATCATGCTCGACGCGCTGTCGATGATCCCGCAGCCGACCGTCCTCACGCCCGGCGATTCGGTTTCGATGATCGTCGACTATCTGCCTGAAACCGACGATCCGGGCGCGACGGGGACACTGACTGTGCAATCGACTGATCCCGCTGGGGATCGGGTTGCCGTCGTGACGGGCTCGTCGGCCTACGCGGATACAAGCACCGACATCTTCACCGTGCCCGACGTGCCGATGGTCGATGTGCTGTTCTTGATCGACAACTCATGCTCGATGGAGGGCGACAACACAGCGGACGTCAACACCGGCATCCCCCTCCTGATCAGCTCTCTGGGCAACGTCTCGAACTGGCAGATGATTCAGGTGACCCACCAGAATGGTTGCTCGAACACACCCATCCTGGACGCGTCGGTGCTCGACGCCGAGACACAGCTCATCAACGGCGCGTTTTCGACCCCAAACAACTTCTCTGAGTGGCTCCTGGAGACCGCGTCGCTGGCGCTGAGCAAGTCGGCACTGGGCAACTGCAACGCTGGATTCCTGCGACCGGGCGCGCTCTTGCACATTCTCGTCGCATCCGACGAAAACGAACAGTCTGGCTTCAACTGGTCGAGTTGGGTCTCGGACTTCCAGACCTACACGGTGCGCCCGGACATGGTCACGGTCTCCTCGGTCGTCGACATCAACTACGCCTGCGGTGACGGCTCTGGCCCCGGCGGCTACCTCGAGGCGGCCAACGATACCAACGGCGCCCTCCTCGACATCTGCACGCCCTACTGGGGTTCGCAGCTGACCAACATCGCGGACTCGGTCGACGACGCCCCGCCCACCTACTCGATCCCGCCGACCGCCGTGATGGCGAGCCTGGTGGTGACCCTCGATGGGAACGTCACCATCGACTACCTCTACAACCCGACGCTGGGCATCCTGACACTGACGGATCCGGCGTATGTGAAGGATGTGAGTGTGGTTGAGGTGGAGTACGCGCTTGCCTCGGATTGCATTCCGTAGGGGTGAGGCGCGGCTGGGGTCCGATCGCGGCCGCCGGGCCGGAGGTTGTGGAGAGGCGGCGGTTCGGGCATTTTCGGCTGCTTAAGTGGCCTTTTGTGTGGTGCCGGCGTGGCGTTCGATGTTGGGTTTCGTGGATCGGAGTCGAACCAGGCGGCGGATCGGATTCAGAGGGTCGGATCGGCTGGAGTTTCCGAGGGTCGATCTCCGAGCGCCCCTGTCGACTTCCACGCCCGATGTCTCCAAAGATAGGGGGAGCGCTGGCGCTTCCCCCTCGCCTTCGGCTCACCCCCTCCGCGCTTCGCACATCGCCAGCTTCGCGCGATGTCGAAGTCCAGAAGGGCGGAACGGGCGGCCCCCCGATTCGACTTGGGCTCGCGGCGCCGGTCTCCCACGCTCGTATGTGGAACTTGGCGCTCACACCCGCGCCAGAATGATGCCTCGAATCACCATTCTGGGCGGCAAGGAGCGGAGGGGGTGAAACGGGGGAAGCGCAGCGCTCCCCCTTCATTGGAGACATGGGCGTGTGGACTGCCGTGCGACGCTCGGAGACAGACCCTCGGAAACTCGAGCCGATCCGCGCGAACCCGCAGCCAATCCGGCCCGAACCCCAAACTCAGAAAACGTAAGCCGGAATCGCCTCGAACTCGAAGGTGACGGAGAGCTGCTCGCACTGTCCGCCGACGCCGGGAGTCATGTCTGCGGCGCTGGTGACCAGCGATTCGATGAGCTCGGAGATGCCGATCTCGTCGCTCTCGGAGATGGCGAAGATCTGCTCGATATCGACGCCTCCGCCGAAGTAGCCGGACATGTAGCCCTCGTCGTCGATGTCGATCTGTATGTTGGCGTCCATGTCGAAGATGACGGGCTCACCGAGGACCTCGAGCTCGAGGTGCAGCCCGACGCCGCGCCCGACCACCGAGCCATCCACGAGCTTGAGATTGCGCGAACGTACTGTCGGTACTGCGGCATCACGGGTCAGCGTCTGCCAGTCGAGGATCGAACCATCTGTCGCCAACAGGGGTGGATCCAATCCCTCGCTGATCTCCATCGTGACGCAGTCGTCGTTCAGGGGGTCGTCCACCCCGTCGATGCTGAACAACATCTGCAGCTCGCCAGCGAGGATGGAGTCCTCGATCAAGCCCTCGATGGCAGCGCCCTCGGTGGCCTCGATGGCCGGCACCAGCCCGGAGAAGGCACTGTCGATACCGGATTTCCCGTTCGGGTCCACGAGGTCGGCTCTGTAGCACCCCTCGGCATCGGCGATGCTGCTGTCGTGGCCGTCGAGATCGAATCCCCACGTGACGCCCAGGGGTTCCTGGCGGCCGAAGGTCAGGTTGCTCAACACCCCGGTCATCGAGTCTCCGCCCTTGCAGACGCCGGCGTTCTTCTTGCCTTGGTCGCCCTTTTCAGGAGAGCAGGCCAAGAGCAGAATCAGGGGGAGGAGGCGGGTCACGATCAGGGCTCCATCGCCGCGAGGCCGTCGGTGGTGTACACGTCCTCGACCCCCCAGCTTGGCGCCAGGATACCGAATGCGCGCAGGAACGACAGCATCACTTTTCCGGCGTTCTCCTGGCTGTAGCTCCGATAGTGGGTACCTGTGACCAGGGAACCACAGGCGCTTCCGCAATACACGATGGGCAGGTCGTCCAGCGAGTGGGTCCGGCCCTCGGAGACATCGGATGCGGCCATGACTGCGCAGTGATCCAGGAGCGTCTCGCCGCCCTCCGGGATGTTCTTGAGGGCGTTGCAGAGGTAGGCGTATTGCTCCATGACGTGGATGACGATCTCGTTGCAGATCGGCTGGTCGCCTGGCTCGTCGTGGGTGAGGTTGTGGTGGCCGTCCGGGGCGTCGAGGTAGAGCACATTCGACAGCGGCTTGTGCATCTGCATGCTGAACACGCGCGTCTGGTCGCAGGCGATG
>Ga0315336_1005369_pt1 | contig 14058 bp, 15 predicted proteins | sample ASW5metaG_FD_204512 | JGI IMG/M metagenome (GOLD analysis project Ga0315336, IMG submission 204512) | Ammonia-oxidizing marine archaeal communities from Monterey Bay, California, United States - ASW #5 | ecosystem: Environmental > Aquatic > Marine > Intertidal zone | place: USA: California...
AACGCGGCCAGTGTTTGGATGATGCGCAGAACTGCTGAGATCAGGGAAGCACTTGGAGAGAAAGACCAACCCGAGCAGCTTCGGTCCGAGGCTGATGCGTTGGCTCAAGCGGTGTTGGGGCTCTACGCGCCTGGCAAGGGATATTGGTACAGCCTGCATCGCGACGGCAGCCGAGTCGAAATGCGGCACTGCTACGACTTCCTAACTCTTAGCAACTACTTCGCGGAAAGCATTGCCCCTAAGATGGCCGATGAAATGGTCGCCTTCCTTGAACGGGAACTCTTCACGAAGCATTGGATGCGTGCCCAGTCGCTGGATGACGTTGCTGCCGAGCGATCGGACCGCGCCGACCACGGGCCCATGGGTGCCTATGACGGCTGGCTGCCCCGGACCATGGACGGCATGTGCAACTTCGGGCAGTTTGACAAGGCGCTCGCCTTTCTTCATCGCACTGAAGGTGCCACCCACGAAGGGGCCTACTCCCAGGCGCATGAATTGTATGGCCCCAACAAAAGGGAATACGATGCCCCGGTGCGCATTGCGGAGCGCGACAGTGTCTGTCGAGAAGCCAGCTGTGGGGGCAGCTTCGCCAACGCGGTTATCACCTCCTTCTTTGGGTATCGTCCCGAATTCGAAGGCGACAAGCTTCTGCTTTCCCCTGAAACTCCACGTGGTTTCACAGGTCAGCTGCACCATGTGCGCCATGAGGATAAGTTCTATACTATCAGGAGCACCAGCGAAGGTTTGACGATTCATGACGAGCCGATGCCGCCGGCTGGTCCAAAGGGTCGGTCGTCGTCGGACCTCAGTTCTCCCAGCCATACGTCAACAAAATAGGTTGATCGAAACAAAGGACGAACGCGATGTCTGATTCGTTGATGAGCCTGGACGACTTCCAACCCTTTGCCGATGGCCTCGACCACCCTGAAGGCGTGGCCTGGGGTCCAGACGGCTACGTCTACGCTGGAGGTGAAGCGGGACAGATCTACCGCGTCAATCTCGACGACGGCTCGTTTGAGGTAATCGCGAGCACGGAGGGATTTCTGCTGGGACTCTGCCTCGATGCCGACTGCAACGTCTACGCCTGCGATCTGAAGCGGCACGAGGTGATCCGCGCTACCCAGAGCGGCAAAGTGACCGTCTATTCCAAGGGTTCGCCAGAGCGGGAAATGCAGACGCCCAACTACCCGGTGTTTGATTCGCAGGGCAATCTTTATGTTTCGGACTCAGGCGAATTCGATAAGTCTACCGGTTGTCTCTTTCGCATTCGTCCCAACGGCGAAACGGAGCTGGTCAACAACGAGTCGCTGCCCTTTCCCAACGGAATGGCCCTTAATTCCAACGAAACCGAATTGGTCGTCGTCATGTCGAATATACCGGGGGTAAGCAAGTTCAAGATCGACTCCGACGGGAAGATCGGCCCGATGGAGCCCGTGGTTGAGTTGCCGAAAAATATCCCGGACGGAGTCGCTTTTGATGCGGAAGGCAACCTGTATATTGCATGTTACACGCCCGACGTGATCTACCGACTCACGCCATCGGGCGACCTCAACGTGCTGGCCGAAGACTGGCGAAGCGTGATCTTTTCCTCGCCGACCAACGTCGTATTTGCCGGCGACAATCTGTCGACGCTAGTGGTCTCCAGTCTGGCGCGGTGGCACTTGACCAAAGCGAATATGTCTATTCCAGGCCTGCCGGCCAGATATCCCAAACTGTGAAGATATCGAACTATGAAGCAACGCTTTGAGAACAAGGTCGTCGTCATTACTGGCGGCGCAAAAGGGATCGGCAAGGCCTGTGCCCTTGCTTTTGCTCAAGAGGGCGGGCAGGTAGCCGTCGCTGACGTCGATGAAAAGGCCGGTCTAGAAACGATCAGCGAAATCGAGGCGGCCGGTGGTAGTGCCATCTTTGCGAAATGCAATGTGTCCAAGACAGAGGACGTGATAGGTCTGGTCGAGAAAACGGTCGAAGCCTTCGGGGGCGTAGATGTCCTCTACAACAATGCTGGAATTGTGCGCTACGGCACGGTCGTTGAAATGTCGGAACAGGAGTGGGATCTTCTGCTGGGCATCAATTTCAGGGGTTCGTTTCTGACCTGTAAGTACGCTATTCCCGAAATGATCAAACGGGGCGGTGGAGCGATTGTGAATACGGCGTCGGTCCAAGCGTTTGCCTCGCAGAAGAAGGTGGCCGCCTATGCCGCTTCCAAAGGGGCGATCGTCAGTTTCACAACCACGGTGGCTCTGGACCATGCTGCCGACAACATTCGCTGCAACTGCATTGCGCCGGGAAGCATTTACACACCGATGCTCGAGTGGGGAGCCGAGGCGCTCAGCCCGGGACATCGTGATCAAGCGATCGCTGAATGGGGCCAAAATCATCCCATCGGGCGGGTGGGTCGTTCTGATGAGGTGGCCAAACTGGTACTCTTCCTGGCGTGCGACGATTCCTCGTTTTGCACCGGCAGCTGTTATCGTGTCGATGGCGGTCTCTTGTCTCAGATTCTTTAGGGTTGTACCCGAGCGACGTTTGTAGGGGAGTCGATTCGATGAAACTTGGATTGGGACTCTATCGCCAGATGCTCACGCCGGAAAACTTTCGTTTTGCCCGGCAAGCTGGCGCAACGCACATCGTCGCCCATTTGACCGACTACTTCAATGAATCCGACAGCTTGTCGACCGCTTCTGCAGGCGACGCCTGGGGCGTCACCACCAATCAAGACCGACTCTGGACCTTCGAGGAGCTATCCGAGCTGCGCCGCGCCATTGAAGCCGAAGGCCTCGAGCTGGCCGCCCTTGAGAACTTTGATCCGTCGCATTGGTACGATGTGTTGCTCGACGGACCGCGCAAACAGGAGCAGCTGGAAGACATCAAAACCATCATTCGGAACATGGGCAAGGCCGGTATCCCCTGCATGGGCTACAACTTCTCCATCGCGGGTGTGTGGGGCCGAACGACGACCTCTGAGGTCCGAGGGGGTGCTCCCTCGGTAGGGTTCTCTGAGGCCGAGGCTCCTGAGCAAACACCGATCCCCAACGGTCAGGTGTGGAACATGGTGTACGACCCCGAGGCTCCTGCAGGCAGTGTCGGTGCCGTCTCCCATGAGGAACTCTGGCAACGGCTCACCGACTTCCTGAGTGAAATCGTTCCGGTAGCCGAGGAAGCCGGGGTGCGAATGGCTGCCCATCCAGACGATCCGCCGCTGCCTAAGCTGAGAGACACGGCTCGACTGGTCTACGAGCCTCGCTTCTTCCAGCAGTTGCTCGACATCAATCCTAGTATTCACAACGGGCTTGAGTTCTGCCTGGGAACTATAGCCGAGATGACCGAGGGCGATCTGTACGACGTAGTTGACCAGTACAGCCGTCAAGGCAACGTTTGCTATGTCCATTGCCGCAATGTGCGGGGCAAGGTGCCCAACTATCACGAGGTGTTCATCGACGAGGGAGACATCGACATGGTGCGGGTACTGCGCATCCTCCATGGCAACGGCTTCGACGGCGTCGTCATTCCCGATCACACACCCCAGATGAGTTGCGACGCGCCGTGGCACGCCGGCATGGCTTACGCGCTGGGCTACTTGAAAGCTGCTGTCACAATGGTCGAGTCAGAGTAAAGTGGCTAAGAATCGTTGCTGAATTCCTTCCACAGATTCCTATAATTGATATTTGCCGGATGGCCCGGAGTGAATGCTGATGGAAAGTCCAAAGTCCAGGATTGAGAGCCCGAGGAGATTGTGGAGTTTCAATCGCCCCCGACCTCTGACCTCCGACCGCTCCCTTACTTTTGTCCCAGGAGAACAGAGACAAAATGACCTAAAGTCGAGACCTTTTGTCCCGGTCGACTTATACTGCGGACTACGATAGTCGTCGCAAATCAATGTGACGACGGACAGAACCTTTGACTTTTGACCCAAAACATGGGACCCCGGACATTGGGACAAAAAGGACAAGAAACAATGCGGAATTGGGATTTCGGATTGCGGAATGACTGGGGAACGCTGATGGAATGTCGGTGGCGAAAAATGCAGAATTAGGCTGGAGTGGTACGATGAAAGAAATGCAACTCGACTTGAGCGACAAGACGATCGTCGTGTCTGGGGCACTTGGTGCGATTGCCGAGTATGTAGTTCGGACGCTGTTGGATGCCGGGGCGTTCGTCGTTCTGACCGACCTCGTCGAGGAAAACGAAGCGCGTGAAGTGATGGAGGCGCGGGGATACGCACGCGATAACTGCGCTTACTTTCGGATGGACGTGACCGACGCCGCAGCTGTCTCCAACGTCATCGACGCGGTTTTCCAGAAGTACCAGAAGGTCAACGTCGCCCTAGGGCACGCGGGCGGGACAGGCATCGAGATGTTCCGCGATTCCAGTACCGACTCGTTCGATCGCCTTGTGCAGTTCAATTTCCTCGGCCAAACTTACTTTGCCCGGGCGGTCCTGAAGCAGTGGCTGAAGCACAAAACACCCGGGCAGATGGTTTTTACCTCGTCCTATGTAAGCCGTATTCCCTTCGCGGGCATCGCCGCCTACAACGCATCGAAAGCAGCGCTCGACATGTTCGCCAAGACGTTGGCGCTGGAATACGCATCCGACGGCATTCGCTTCAACGTCGTCTCGCCGGGCAACGTAGCGGCCGGTGCTTCCCTGGTCGTCTACGAGAGCGACCCCGAGTACCGAGCTGCGGTCGATCGCATGTCGCCGCTGGGAAAGCGAAACTCGCCGCAAGCGATCGCCAACGCATTCCTGTACCTCTGTTCGTCGCTCGCCGACGAAATCGACGGCCACATACTCAACGTCGACGCCGGTGTGGGACTGCCGAAAATTGGTTAACCGAGAATTAAAAAACGATACACTCAGCGTGGCCTACGGCCGCAACTAAGAACATGGAACATGAGGAAACAAAGGTAACAAAGAGAAAGATAATGTTTTGCGAAGTGATCACACTCTGTTCACTCTGCGACCTCCTGTTCAGAAACATTGTAGCACGTGAAAAAAACTTAATCTGTTGGCAATACATATGGCCGAGTGGAAAAACGATTCCGAACTATTCGCTCTCGTTCGCGACCTGCTTTACACGCCGGTCGTAGGCGACATTCTCGACCAGCTTAGGCGCACCCATCAGTTCCTACCCGCGCCGGTCCAACCGATGCGAGAGCAGATGAAAGTGGTCGGCCGGGCGATGCCAGTCTGGTACGGCGACGTCCATGGGCCACAGCAACGCCCCTTTGGAAAGCTGACCGAAGCGCTCGACCAGCTTGAGCCTGGTGAAGTCTGGATCGGATCGGGCGGCCAGATGCGGTGTGCCTATTGGGGCGAAATCTTGACCGCGACGGCCCGGACCCGTGGCGCGGTCGGCGCGGTCGTCAACGGATATCACCGCGATACACCCAAGGTGTTGGAACAGAACTGGCCCGTGTTCAGTCGGGGCCGTTACGCACAAGACTCCTCCATAAGATCGCAAGTAGTTGGCTATCGATGTCCGGTCGAATTGGATGGTACGTGGATTGAACCGGGCGATTTGGTCTTCGGCGACCTGGACGGCGTGGTCATCGTTCCCCGGGAACTGGAAGCCGAAACGGTGGAGCGAGCGTTGGAAAAGGCTCGTGCCGAGAACAAGGTCCGCAGCGAAATTGAACGAGGGATGAGCAGCTCCGATGCCTTCAAAAAGTATGGCGTCCTGTAGCCCATGCTGACAGGCACAATAAAACCATAACGCTTCAGCCGAATGCAGCAGAATAGAACGCGGATTTGGCAGATGATCGACGATTTTCGACCTCTTGGTTATTTGGGCACGACAGCATGGGGGACGGGTTACCTACAATCAGCTGATCTGATCCGTGAAAATCCGCCCCATCGGTGTTCTTCCGCGTTCTATTACTTTATTTGGCTTAATCGTTACAGGAATAGAAAACGTGACGGCAGATGTTGTTGGGACCATGTCTTAGCGATTCTGGTCGCCGTCGGGTAATTGCCTCATGAAGGAAATCGATATGGCACACTCGCCCTCATCTACACGCGAGACCGGTCCTCCATCGATCGATTTCGATCGCCTTCCGATGCGCGTCGGGCTGGGGTCGTTCATGCATCCCGATCCGGACCGCTTGCAGTTTATTAAGCAGCTGGGCGTCGACGACATCCTCCTGAACATGTATCGCACGCCGCTGATCGACACCGATTATTCCGAGCTCCCGCTCAGCGGAAATCAGCAGTGGACGTTGGATGAGATTCTTGCGCTACGTGGTCGTGTCGAAGACGCCGGTTTAAGACTCAATGCGATCGAAAACCTGCCTCTGTGCTTTTACGACAAGATTCTTCTCGGTCTGCCCGGTCGAGAAGAACAGATCGAGCATGTTCAACAGACGCTAGCGAATCTTGCCCGTGCCGGCATTCCGATGCTCGGTTACTATTGGGACGCGGGCGGGGTCTACCGGAGTTCAACCTCCTATCGCCTGCGGGGTGGCGCCGAGTCGATGTCGATCGATCTGGCCGACTTTCAGAATGCTCCCCTGCTCGCAGGCCGGGAATACTCCGAGCAGGAAATGTGGGAATACTACCACTATTTTCTTGAGCAAGTCTTACCTGTGGCCGAGTCGGAGGGAATCAAATTGGCCCTGCATCCGAACGATCCGCCGATTCCCACGATTGGCGGTGTTCCGCGACTGTTCCGCAGCAGAGAGGCATTCGATCGGGCGTTCGAATTGGTTCCGAGTTCGACTCATGGCTGCCAGTTTTGCCTGGGGAATTGGGCAGCCATGGGCGAAGATATTCCTGAAGTGATCGATCACTATGCTCGGGCGAACAAGCTTTTTTACGTTCACTTCCAGACGATCTCCAACGCACTTCCTGCCCCGCTGCATGAAGTCTTTGTTGATGAACCTGGATACTACGATACGTTCGAGATTTTGAAAAAACTACGTGATGTTGGCTTTCAAGGGCTCATCATCCCGGGCCATGTGCCGAGCATGAGCGGGGATGGCAAGTGGCAGGAGCGCTCACGAGCATTTACTGTGGGTTACTTGAATGGCATCCTCCGATCGGTCCAACAGAACTAGCGGCTTCAGCGTGATCGGTGATAGATGACAATCCTGCTCAAGGGAATCACCTGGGATCATCCCCGAGGTTTTGATCCGCTCGTCGCCACAAGCGAATCGTTCTCGAAGAACCATGGCGACATCGAGTTCCATTGGGCGAAGAGGAGTCTTAAGAGTTTTGGGGAGTCTTCGATTGAAGATCTGGCCGACGAATACGATTTGCTCCTGGTCGACCACCCTTTCATGGGAGAAGCACACAAGAAGCATCTGCTCGTGCCTTTGGAGGAGCAACTCTCCGCCGAGTTTTTAGCCGAGCAGCGGACCAACTCGGTGGGGCCCAGTTTTGATAGCTATCGCTATGGTGGCCACCAGTTCGCTCTGCCGATAGACGCCGCCGCGCAAGTGGCTGCCTATCGCGAAGACCTTCTGGAATGGTCGAAAGTTGGCCTGCCGCAGTCGATCCAGGACATCTATTCACTGGGAAATCGCTTGCAAGGAACATCAAGAGTTCTCTGGCCTCTGGGTCCGACGGACCTGTGGTGTTCCTTCCTCAGTTTGTGTGCTCAGCTCTCCAGAGGAGAGTTCATTGACTTGGCAACAGGGCTCGATATTCAAGTGGGCCGCAAAGTTATGGAGGAGTTCAAAGCTCTTTTGCCGTTGCTGCACGAACAATCGCTGGACTTCAATCCGATCCAAGCGCTCGATGCGATGCAGGAACGAGATGACATTGCTTACGTCCCGATGCTGTTTGGGTACTGTAGTTATTCGCTGCCCCAATCAGAGAGGCCTGTGATCCGTTTCACGAACCCACCGTGCTATCCGGGAGCTGAGAAAACCTCTCTTCTCGGAGGCGTCGGGTTGGCCATATCCGCCCGTTCTGCCCATCGTGTTGAAGCAGCCGAATATCTCACGTTCGTCTTGTCCCCAGACGTTCAACAAGGCGAGTATTTCGCAAACAACGGTCAGCCGGGGCATCTGTCCGCATGGAAAAGTCCTCGCGTAAATCAATGCTGCTCCCACTTCTTCAGGACTACTCTGGAAACCCTAGAAAACGCCTATGTGCGTCCTCGGATGCCGGGCTTCCACGATTTCCAAGAATCGGCCGGGGCGCTGCTTCATGAAGCGCTGAGCAAAAACACTCCAACAGACAAGACGATGAACGCTCTGAACGAGCGATTCTGCCGCCGATGCACTCGATCTGAGTAGAAGAAACTCTTGAAACTGCACGGTCTTTGACAATTCAACGTGAGATACCCAAGGCTGCCTTGCCTGCGAATCGAGAGGCGTCGCCCATCGTTTCTTCGATTCGTAGCAGCTGGTTGTATTTGGCCAATCGTTCCGAACCGCACACCGATCCGATCTTGATTTGGCCCGCGCCTGTCGCAACGGCAAAATCGGCGATGCTGCTGTCCTCAGTTTCGCCAGATCGGGCCGACACGATTGTGCGATAGCCTGCACCTTGAGCGATCTTAATGACGTCGAGCGTTTCGCTGATCGTGCCGATTTGATTCATCTTGACCAGCACCGCATTGGCGGCCCGGATCTCGATGCCGCGGCGTAACCGGTCGGGATTGGTGGTGAACAGATCATCGCCGAGTATCTGGACGCGGTCTCCTAGACGGCCCGTCAGCTGGCTCCACCCGGTCCAGTCGTCTTCAGCCAGTCCATCCTCGATCGACACGATCGGATAGTCATCAACCCACTCGCCCAGTAGTTGGACCATTTCGTCGGCGTCGAGACTACGTCCTTCCGACTGAAAATGGTACCGGCCGTCACTTACTGAATAGAAGTGCGAGGATGCCACGTCGAGCGCGATGGAGATCTGATCACCCGGGATGTAACCAGCGCCTTCGATCGCCTGCATCAGTATTTCGAGCGCTGCACGATTGTCGTCTAATGACGGCCCATAGCCGCCTTCGTCGGCCTTAAGCGTTGATTGCCCACGGTCCGAAATCAATTTTCCTGTTGCACGGTGCACGTCGAGGCTCATTTCCAGTGCTTCCGAGAAACTCTTGGCACCAACGGGAATGATCAGATAGTCCTGGAGATCGACATTGCCCCGAGCGTGCAACCCGCCACTGATGATGTTGACCATTGGCATCGGCAGCATAGCGCGATCGGCCTGATCCAAATGCCGCCACAACGGCAATCGCTGTACCGAGGCGGCAGCACGCAACGTGGCTAGCGACACTCCCAGTAGGGCATTGGCGCCCAGTCGAGACTTGTCTGGAGTTCCGTCGAGTTCCACCAGGCGGGCGTCGACTCCCGCCTGATCCAACAGATCGTGACCCGTCAGAGCTGGGGCTATGACGTCCTGAACATTGCGGACCGCACCGGTGACTCCGAGCCCAGCGTGACGCTGTGGATTGCCGTCACGGAGTTCCAATGCTTCGTGGCGACCCGTCGACATGCCCGACGGCACGATCGCGGAAGCTATGACGCCGTTGGAAGCGGTGACCTCCACTTCAACTGTTGGGCGCCCCCGCGAATCGAACACCTCGCGAGCGTGAATTTGAGCAATAGAATGTGTCAATTTCGTTCCTCGTTGTTTCCCTTGAGTTTCCTATTCAGCCAGTTTCAAACGCCATGCAGAATCCAATTCTTCAAAACGAAAGGCCTCTTCTACCAGCAACCTCTTCGTAAGATCTCGCACGAAATCCTGGTCCGCTGGTTGGGTCAGATACTCGGCTGGCGATTTACCATCGACTCGTGCCAACATCAGCATGAGTGTCAGCCTGCATATCCTGCGTTCCAACTCCTGATCAAATTGTGCGAGCGACTGGGAATAGGTTGTGCGTATTGTATCAATCAGCCTCAGAAGATTCTCCGATTGGGGGCGACGGACCAGAGATTTCAAGTAGAGGAGATTCAACAGGAAGGCCAAGTCGAATGCCGGGTCGCCGTACCAGGCGACTTCCCAATCCAAAACCACCAAGCGGTCGGTGGAAACCAGGATGTTCTTGGCGCTGTAATCGCCGTGGACCAGCGAATATCGGGAGTTCTGCAGACGTTCGACCTCCTCTTCGAAGAGATCGCATACCTCGGGATGCCGGCGGGCGGTCGTAGTCAGATAGGGTTCGAGCCGCAGCGCGTAGAAACTCTCCGTCGTGTCGAACATCTCCTCAGCTTCGGCGTCTCCCCACGTAGCATTGTGAAGATTCGCCAAGATGCGGGCCACTTTGATGGCGGTGGATTCGTCCACGTGCCCTGCCAACAGTTGGCTTTTCCAAGGGGTGTAGCCGGTGCCTAAGTACTCGAGCAGAATGAGTCTGTTCTCGGTATCCCCATGCAGCAATTTGGGAACGGCGTCGGGCATAAACCGTGAGGCAAACTTGATCGCGTTATACTCGGTGATGTTTCGAGACGTGTCGCAGTGCCATTCGTCTTTCACCTTCAACTTTTCAAGAGCCTGTTTGACGACAAATTCTTGATCGCCCGCACAGATTAGCGCGATATCGCTCGATACACCGCCGGAAAGCGGAACGATTTCAATATCACGCTGTTGCGTGATACGATGTTCACGCAAGTAATCAGTAAGCTCAGCTTCGTTCAAGGTATTCAAGGTCGAAGGGGTCGCTCGATTTGGTTGAGGGTTCCCGTTGCTACGGGCGCCACGCGGTCGTTTAAGACACATGGTATCATAAAAGCCGCGTAACCTAACTCCCTGGAATTCTCCCCTCATTATCTGGCCCACGCAGAATACGAGATGCGTCTATTCTCTTGCATTATGATGAGTAGGGCAGTGCCATCACTTCAGCCGCGTCGCTCTGTCGATCGCCTGTTCCAGCTCGGCCGGATTGAAGCCCGAGGGTCCTCGGGCGCCTTTGTAGGCGATCTTGCCGTCGACGCCGACGAGATAGAGGCGATCTGGTTCGGCACTGTACGCTCGATTGATCTTGTCGTCTAGATTGTCGATCAGCGGCGGCATCTTGAGATCGAGCTTCCTGCACATAGTCTTTGCTACGGCGACACGCTCGACGAACGTTGTAGGTTGCTTCACCAGGATATTTTGGCGCTCGTTGGCACGGGACTGGCGACCATCCGTGGGATGCGCTTCGCGAATGTAGACCAGAAAGAACTCGACTTCGTCCTTGTAATCCTCATACATCCTATCCAAGACGCCAGCCTGACGTCGGAAGGGAGGTCACGTATACGAGCCGAACACCAGAGCAACCGGCTTCTCTCCTCGATAGTCGCTCAGTGTAACCGTCCGTTTGCCATCGGGACTTTTCAAAGTAAAGTCTGGCGCCACATCGCCCACTTTCAATCGATCGGCCTGCCGATGGGGACGGAACTGACTGGGCCCGCGCGGTCTGCGATGGGGCGGCTGCGCGAACGCTGTCGAAACTATTAGACAAACCAGCAGCAACGACAAAGTTGCCGTTTGCAGAGACTTGGACATGCCTCTTCTCCGATGGGTGCGGAAGAACCGTATTTATGAAACCCATCGAACCGGCTGAAGTTTCGAATCATGCATCGCTCTGTTTGCATTATTGATATCTGCGCCACGAATGAACCGTAGGGCCGGCATTTTCCGGAGAAATCGCGCGTTTTTCGACACAAGAGAAGGCTCGTGATCAACGCAGATCAGGCGTGGTAATGGAGACTCTCGTTTAGCAGCGGATCACCGCTCGGTACTGGGGCAGCCTTGGCGAAGGACCGGAAGAACAGCCAGCCAAACGTACCGATCAACAGGCCCGCCGCCGCGATCTCCCAGAGTCCAAAAACGGGCCCCGCGGCGATCGTAGCGGGAAAGACCATCAGATAGAGATCGACCCAACGCCCGATAAGCACCACAACGGCGACTTTCATCATCACGCTCTCACTCCGTTTGCAGGGCTTCGGCAACAAGATGAAGAAGGGAGCGATCCAGTTCAGCACGATGTTGACCACCATCAGTGGTCCCCAAGGGCCGTTCGTCCTGAGGATGTAGTAAGACGTTTCTTCCGGCATGTTGGTGTACCAGATCAGCATGTATTGGCTGAACCAGATGTACATCCAGAAGCAACTGAAGCCCAGGAGCAACTTTCCCAGGTCGTGCAGGTGATCGTCGGTGAAAACGCCGCGCAAGGGACCGCGCTTTCGCAGGATGATAGCCAACACGATCATTGCTGCAAGCGTCGCCTGTACCATGCCTGCGAAATTGTAGACGCCCCAAATCGTGCTGAACCACATCGGTTCGAGCAACATGATCCAATCGCAACTAGCTAGTGAAAACGTCGTCGCGTACACCAGGAGAAAAATGGCGGAAATCGCCTTGTTCATGGTCGTCAGGCCCACACTTCCCGACTGGTCTTGGCGACGAGACACGGCAACAAGTGCACGCGACAACAAAATCCACAGCACGACGTAGACAACCGAGCGCAACATCCAGAACGACGGATCGGCCCACAGCTCTTTGAACCAGAATGTGCCGGCGTCGCCCTCGCCGTGTGGATGCCAACCGTATTGTTCCCGCCGCAGGGCCAACACGGCCAGCAAGCCGACGCTCACGGGCACAAGCAGGACGGCCATCGCTTCGGGTATGCGTCGAAAAGCAACATTCCAGGAGGCGTTGCTGACGTAGGCCAAGGCAATGAACAGCGCGCCGCCGAGCCCCAGCGTAACCAGATAGAAACTGACGACCAGCAGATTGCTCCAAATGCGTTCCTCCGGCGCCACCGTAGCGCCGGCTGCAAGGATTAGCGCAGCGACAACTGCCAGCAGAGCCAATCGCCGATTGGTGCTCGAGGATGGAAGTTCCGCTGGCGTCATGGTGTTGGTTCCTTATCTTCCTCTGAGACAGGGTTCACGGGAGTCTCAGCACCTGGCGGCTGCGCTTTCTGCTGGAGGCGTCGGATGTGGTTGATGACATCCCACCGGCGCTCAGGCGTCATTTGGGCAGCGAACTGTGGCATGCTGTTCTGACCATAGGTGAGAACGTGGAATAACTGCCCGTCTTTCATTTCAAGCGATTTGCCCGTCAACAAGGACGGTGGAGGCGGGAATCCTCGTCTTGCCACAGGACCGTTGCCCGTGCCGTCTCCACCATGACACGCTGTGCAATAGGTTTGGAAGACGACTTTGCCTCGCCCGGCAGATGCGACGCCTTGCTCAGTACCAAGATCAAACGGGTTGGCCAACTGCTCACCGGCGCGAAGTGCGTCTTCCGGCGTCGGCTCAAAGTGAAACCTCTGTGAGCCCCGAGCAATCGTGCCAGGCAATGGACCCTGCATGGTGCGGCCATTGGCCATGTTGCTATTGGGCGCATAAGAGGCATAGGCGGGAGAATAGGTCATGTCGTCGCCCAAAATGACCTGGTAATTTGGCTGCGAATTGTCGACTCGCAGCAACACCGACAACGCGAACACCAAAACGACGGCGAGCAGCAAGACCAGATTTAGACGAGAGGGCATCAGCGAGATCCTCCCGTCGCAACGACCCGTTCCTCGACATGGCGTAAATTGAACGGTCTGAGCATCGCTTCAACCAGGGACGTGTCAAACTGTGCGTCTGCCTGGTCGAGAACCAGTACAAATCGATCGTCGGTCACACGCTCCAACACCGGGCGGGCCTGCTTGCCTGGAAAGAGACGAGCGACGCCTAGCAGAGCGAACACGCTCCCAAAACCGGCGAGCAAGACGGCTGTCTCGAAGGCAACCGGAACAGTGGACGGCAGCGAGTTCCACGGCTTGCCGCCGACGTCGATTGCCCAGGCTAACGCGCCAACCCAGTACTCAAACCACAACATTCCCAAGGCTCCCACCATGCCACAGACAAAGCAGACCCAGGTAAGTCGTGAGGGCCTGAGGCCCATGGCTCGGTCGAGACCGTGCACGGCATAGGGAGTGAACGCGTCAATGACTCTGTAACCCTTCCGATGGACTTCGTCGATTGCGGCCAGCAAGTCTTCTTCGTGCTCGAAACTGGCCAAGAGTATCCGGTCGCTCATGCCGCGTCTCCTTGTGTTGAGTCTTGCTCAGGCGCGGGACGTGGTGTTTTCAGCACGCCTTTCACTTCAGCCATCGCAATGACAGGAACAAAG
>Ga0315336_1005370_pt1 | contig 14055 bp, 8 predicted proteins | sample ASW5metaG_FD_204512 | JGI IMG/M metagenome (GOLD analysis project Ga0315336, IMG submission 204512) | Ammonia-oxidizing marine archaeal communities from Monterey Bay, California, United States - ASW #5 | ecosystem: Environmental > Aquatic > Marine > Intertidal zone | place: USA: California...
GCAGCTGATCTGGGACCCGCTCGCCGACGCGATCCCGGACGGCGCTCGGCTGGTGGTGGTGCCCGATGGTGCGCTCGCGGCGGCGCCCCTGGCTCCGCTCCCCCTCGAAGACGGCAGCTACCTGGTCGAGCACCACACCATCGCCCGGCTGTCGTCCGCCACCGAGCTCGTGAGGGAGCGAGCAGAGCCGGGCACAGGCGCCCTCATCGTGGGCGATGTGTCCTACGCCACCGATTCTGCGTCTGATATTCGGGGGACCTGTGGTGGCGGCTCGCTCGTGCCGCTGCCGGGAACGGCCGAAGAGGGTCGCGAGGTGGCCCGACGATTCACTCGCGCACATCGCCGCGAACCGCTCACCCGGCTCACCGGCGCGGCGGCCACCGAGACCGCCGTCGCCCGAGGCATGCGCGGGCGCCGGTTGGTGCACCTGGCGACCCATGGGTTCTTCGCCGACCCGTCGCGATGCCAGTCGGCTTTTGCGGCCGACGCCGAGCTGCGCGGCACGAACCCCCTTCTGCTCTCTGGCGTAGTGCTCGCCCCGTCTGCCGAGCATGGCGACGATGGCATCCTCACCGCCGAGGAGGTCGCGTCGCTCGACCTGCAGCAGACCGGCCTGGTGGTGCTCTCGGCCTGCGAGACCGGCTTGGGTGATGTGCACAGTGGCGAGGGCATCCTGGGGCTTGGGCGCGCCTTCAGCGAGGCCGGAGCGGCGAGCCTCGTCATGAGTCTCTGGGCGGTGTCTGATACCGACACTTCCGTACTGATGCAGTCGCTCTACGCCCACCACCTGGGACGGCAGGGCGTCGACGTGCCCGAAGCGCTGCGGCGTGCCCAGGTCGAGATGATTCGGCAGGCGCGACGAGAGCAAGGCGCGGCCTACCCCCAGACCTGGGGGGCGTTCATCGCCACCGGTCGATGAGGGTTCGCTGATGAGGGTCAGCCGGCTTCTCGAGACCGCGAGGCCTATTTCGGTGAGCGTGGGCTCACTGAAATCGGGCGCCCGTGGCTGTCGACCGAACGAAGTCCACGCCCGCCGCCTCCAGAGACGCCGAGACCTCCTCGATGCGACGGCGGCCACAGGTCCTCTTCGATGTATTGGAGCCCATTCTTCCGACTCCGGGCCATCTCCCGTTCGATCAACCGGGCCTCGACATCGAGGGTCTCCGCGGTGACGACCTCCTTCAGCCGCACCATGCGCTCGGCTTCGAGGTGGAGCGCGATGGGCAGCAGCTCACGGGAGGTCACCACGTACATGGTCTGCAAGTCAGCCGTCCGGATGCCGTTGGACACGCCACCGAGCTTCTTCAGCTCCCCGCGGTTGCCGTCAAAACGGCCGCCGAAATCCAAAGGCCAGCGATCATCCCGCCCAGGCCAACCAAAGCCACTGGTGATGGCTACGACGGCGTCTTTCGCTTTCGTTTCATTCACCCGCAGCCCATCAGACGTTGACCTGCAAGTGGGTGACCAGGAACGTCTCGGCGGAGAACGGATCGACGGTCTGGCGACTCACGCCGACGAAGTCGTCTCCAAAGACGTCGAACAGGTTGCCCGTGAGGGTCGCGGGTGCCACCCGACCGACGAGCTGCCCATCGGCATCCACCTTCAACACCACCTGAGCGGGCATCGCCACGTCTCCCGTTCGGGTGACATCTCCGCCGGCTGAGAGCGCCACGAGCAAGCCCCCCTTCACCCTCGAGAAGATCGGCGAGCGCATCCGCAGTGGGCGTCATTCGCAGACGGCCAAACCCGCTGCTCGGAAGTTGATGCACCGGGCCCTCTGCCGTACCGGTAGAGGGCACGCCGTAGCGAATGGCATCTCGCTTATCTGCCGCCAAAGCCCGCAACTGCCCGTCCTTTACGATGTCGAGGGCGAGCTGGTCGCGCACGACGCCCTCCATGTCGAAGGGACCGGGTTCGCAGCAGCTCTGGATCTCGACACTCCGAGAGCGTGAGTCGATCCGAAAACCAGGCGCGGCCGTCGTTCAGTTTGTTCGCGAACAGGCTGGCGCCGGTGCTGTAGCTCGCCGCAGTCAGATCGGTGCGGACCAGCTTGAGGAGCGTCGAGGCCTCCCCCGTGTCCAACCCCGCGAAAATGACGCGTTGCCGCCCCTCGGCCCGGCCCACGGGATTCAGAAAGGCGCGCAGGTTGGCCCGGAAGGTGCTCAACACGGCCTCGACCTTCGGCGCCGCCCCGCTCGCGACGACCATGGTATCGAAAATACCAGCCGATCCCTTCTCTTTCACCATGAAGACGATGGCGGTCTCTACGGCGGCGTGGGACAGATCCAGGCCGAGGTCATTGCGGATCCGCAGGGCCTCGCGACTCTGCATCACCCCGTGGGAGAACACCAACTGCGGGAAGTCACCGCGAAGCTCCGAGAGGATGGCCTCCGAGAACTCCACCAGCTCGTCCAGCGTCCGCTCGTCGCCGCTATGGCTCGCTGACAAAACACGCGCGCCCTCCGGTTCGGCCGGGTAGGCGATCTCGAACAGAAGCGATTCGCGGGCCTGAGCGGTCAACGCGTCGAGATCGATACGCCCGACCGCCGAAGCCATGCCCACGAGACCGTTGTCGTAGACCCGCACAGCTGTCTGGCGTTCGGAGCGGGTGCGCACGCTCTCGATGTGCGATCCGACCACCCCGAGCTTGATCTCCGAGGTCTCCGACTCGACGATGTCCCGCACCGCGCTCACGCGACACTCATCGCGCGAACACGGACATGGGGGCCGCCAAAACCCACCGACAACGGCCATTGATCGAACTTTCCGCAACCTCCACCCACCAGGAAGGGGCGCTCGATGGTGTCCGACAGGCCGTCGATCTCGCCCATGGTCTCGAACACCGTGCCTGTGAGCACGGCGATGCGGACGGGCTCGGCGATCTTGCCGTCCCGAATTCTCCAGGACATCCCGGGGGCAATGGTAAAAGTGCTCATGCCGCTGCCGTGCTTGATGGTCTCGATGAAGTACCCGTCCTCGACGCCGGCCAGTAGCGACTCCACGGTGTCTGTCCCCGGCTCGATCCAGGTTGTTGTCATGCGCACAATGGGCTCGAAGCGGAACGACATCGCCCGGGCATTCGCGGTCGTGCCCTCTCCCAGGGCTGCGGCGGTGTGGCCGGCGTGCAGGCGGCCACTGAGAACGCCGTCCTTGATCAGGTACGTCCGCCCTGTTTTCTGCCCCTCGTCGTCGTAGGGCATGTAGCCAGAGCCCAGCGGTTCTCCAGAGTCGACAATGCTCAGGAGCGGCCGGCCGATCCTCTTGCCGAGGTGCCACTCCTCGAGCATGGCGGGGTCGCCGAGCATGAAGTCGGCTTCGGATTTGTGGCCAAAGGATTCGTGGGCAAAGACGCCGGCCACCTTGGGAGCCATGACCACCGTCGCCGTCCCGGGCTCAATCGGTTCCGCCGACGAGACGAAGCGCTCACAACGGTCGAGAAAGGTCTGCATCGCAGCGATATCGGCTTCTGCGTCATCGACCAGCTCGTGGAACCAGTGCCCGGCGCGAAAGTAGCTTTCGCTGAGTGTCTGATCGCCATCCGACATCGTAAAGTGCAGGATGATCCCGGCCTCCTGGTAGTCGTGGCGCACGTCCGCACCGTGGCTGGAGACGAAGCGCCGGTCGCGGCGTTGATCGGCCCATCGGGCGGCCCAGGTCCGGATAGAGGGGCGCGTCAGGCTCTGCGCGTACCTTCGGACCAACCTGAGCTTCTCGCCGAGAGGTGCCGCGTCCACGCGCGCGTCGTCAAACCGGCGGGCGTCGGCCTGATTGGCCTCGAGAAGCGTCTCCAGGTCGATTGCATCGCCGGCGGGCAGCGCCGTGGATGCGGCCAACTCGACGAGGATGGCGTCGATGCGATCGAGATCGGTCGTCGAGGCGAAATACCACCGACCCTCCTTGTGGACACGGCAGAGTGCGCCTGTCTCGGTCCGGTTCTGAACGTCCCGGAGTTCACCGTTGCGCAGGCTGATGGCAGAATCGACCGTTTGTTCGAGTCGAACATCGGAATACACGCCGTCGGGAAACGCGACACGAATGTCGTCGATGGGGTGACACATACTATTCCGCCAACTCGGCGATCATGCCGTTTACATCGAGGTCACAGAAGTTTGGAGACACAATTATCGAACGCATGCGCACCCCGAGCCCAGAGTAATATCGGCACCGGCGGCACCTTGCTCGGACTCTCTTGCTGGTCTCATCTCTCGTGCTCACTTGTGCCGAGAGCGGCTGGTGGTCGTCACCGAGGCCGATGCCAGCGTATGATTGTGGTGATCTTTGCGGGGTTGCCATGGCGTGGCTGCGAAGGGCGGTGATGGTTGCGAGCCTGTTCGCGGTGGTTTCCTGCGCTCAGACCGACAAAGACGCCGAGGATGAGCAGACTGGCTGGGTGAGCGATCCGGTTCTCGATTCCGACGCCGAAGTGGACACCGATACCGACGCCGACGCCGACACCGACACCGACACCGACACCGACACCGACTCGGACAGCGACTCCGACACCGACACCGACACCGATACCGATTCTGACAGCGACACCGACACCGACTCGGACACCGAGACAGACACGGGCGACACCGCGGCGGAAGTGGACTCCGGCACCGAGACGGGCGACACCGGTGCGTCGGGAGAGACGGCGGATACAGGAGCCTGCCCGGGTCAGGACGCGGACGGCGACGGGGTCGCAGACGTGTGTGATGTCTGTCCCGGTGGCGACGACACGTCCGATTCAGATGGCGACGGCGTGCCGGATGACTGTGACGCCTGTGGCGGGTCCGACGACGGCGACGACGTAGATGGTGACGGGATCCCAGACGGTTGCGACAACTGTATTGGTGTCTCGAATCCCCTCCAGGGAGACGCCGATGCCGACGGGGCAGGGGACGCGTGCGACGTCTGTCCGGGGTTCGACGACTTCACCGATAGCGACTCGGACGGTGTCGTCGATGGCTGTGACGCCTGTCCCGGCTTCGATGATGGCATCGACGGCGATGGCGACGGCGCCCCAGATGACTGCGACCTCTGTCCTGGATTCGACGATGCGGCAGATGCCGACTCCGACACCGTTCCCGATGGGTGCGATATCTGCGCAGCGGGCTCCGACCTCGTGGACGCGGATGCCGATGGGGTGCCCGACGCCTGTGATGTGTGTGTGGGGGCGGACGATGGTGACGACTTCGATCTCGATGGCGTCCCGGATGGCTGCGACAACTGTGCGAGCGACGCCAATCCGCTGCAAGGGGACGCCGACAGCGACGGTGCCGGCGATCCCTGCGACCTCTGCGACGGGTCTGACGATCTGGCTGACGCCGATGCCGATGGGGTGCCCGACGGGTGCGACGCTTGCCAGGGTTCCGACGATGGCGCCGATGCCGACGCGGACGGCGTACCGGACGGCTGCGACGCCTGCGCGGGCTTCGATGACGCCGTCGACTCGGACTCCGACACGGTCCCCGATGGGTGTGACATCTGCGCGGGCGGCTCCGACCTGGTGGACACCGACGGCGACCTGGTGCCCGACGACTGCGATCTGTGCGAGGGGTTCGATGACGGCTCCGACACGGATGTGGACGGTGTGCCCGACGATTGCGACAACTGCGCTGCGGACTCCAATCCGCTGCAGCTCGATACCGACAGCGATGGCGTGGGCGATACTTGCGATCTCTGTGCGGGTTTCGACGACGGGATCGACGGGGATCTCGACGGCGTGCCCACTGGCTGCGACCTCTGTCTCGGGTTTGACGACGCCGCGGATGGCGACGGCGATCTGGTGCCCGATGGCTGCGATCTCTGTGCGGGTTTCAACGACGGCGTCGATGGTGATAGTGACGGCGTTCCCGATGGGTGTGATCTCTGCGCCGGATCCGACGATGGAGAGGATGCCGACAGCGATGGCGTACCGGATGGCTGTGACCTGTGCCCGGGCGCAAACGACAGCCAGGATGGAGACGGCGATACCGTGCCCGACGGCTGCGATGTCTGTCTCGGTTCGGACGACCGGGTCGACGGCGATACAGATGGAGTGCCCGACGGCTGCGACATCTGTGCCGGCTTCGACGACGCCATGCACTCCGATGTCGACGGCCTTCCCGACGGCTGCGACAACTGTCCCGCCGATTCCAATCCCGCTCAGGTGGATGGGGACTTCGATGGGGTGGGCGACGACTGTGACAACTGCCCGGCAGATGCCAACGTCAGCCAATCGGATGCCGACGGAGACGGGCTCGGGGATGCCTGCGACGCCTGCTCGGCCCCGGATGTCGATCTGGACGGCGCTCCCGACGACTGCGACAACTGCGTAGGCGTGGCAAATCCCGGCCAGATCGACCTGGATCTGGATGGGGTCGGGGACGCCTGCGATGTCTGTGTTGGCTTTGACGACGCCGTTGACACCGACTCCGATGGCGTTGCCGACGGCTGTGACGTGTGTGCGGGCTTTGACGACGCCGATGACGCGGACACTGACGGCGTGCCGGATGGGTGTGATGTCTGCCCGGGCGCTGACGATGCACAGGACGCCGACAACGACTCCGTCCCCGATGGTTGCGACGCCTGTCCCGGGTTCGACGACCTGGCCGACGCCGACCTCGATACGGTCGCCGATGAGTGTGACAACTGCCCGGCCGTCGACAACGCGGCCCAGCTCGATGCAGACGCCGACGGGGCCGGAGACGCGTGCGACATCTGCTCGGGATTCGACGACGCGCTCGACGGCGATGGGGATGGCGTGCCGGATGGCTGCGACGTGTGTGTCGGTTTCGACGATGGGGCCGATGCCGATGTCGATGGGGTGCCAGATGGCTGTGACATCTGCCCAGGTGGAAACGACGGGGTGGACTCCGACGGCGACGGCACGCCGGATGGCTGCGACTTGTGTGATGGCGCAGATGACCGATTGGATGCCGACGTCGACGGCGTGCCCGACGGGTGCGACAACTGCGCGGCGGTTGCCAATCCGCTTCAGACCGACGTCGATGGAGATGGCGTGGGCAACGACTGCGACATCTGTCCCGGTTTCAACGATCTCGCGGACACCGATGGCGATGGCGTTCCCGATGGCTGCGATGCTTGCGATGGCGCCGACGACTCCCAGGACGGAGACCTGGACGGTGTTCCCGACGGCTGTGATGTGTGCGTCGGATTCGACGATGGGGTGGACACCGACAACGATCTGGTGCCCGACGGCTGCGACATCTGCGCCGGCGGAGACGATGGGGTGGATACCGATCTCGACGGAGTTCCGGATGCCTGCGACCAATGCCCGGGCGCCGACGACGCGGTCGATGGAGACACCGACGGCGTGCCCGACGGCTGCGACAACTGCCCGTCCATCGCCAATCCGCTCCAGACCGATGCGGATGCCGATGGGGTGGGCAACGACTGCGACGCTTGTCCGGGCTTCGATGACCTGGCCGACGCCGACGCCGATGGGGTGCCCGACGGCTGCGACGCGTGTGACGGCTTCGACGACGCGCTCGACGGGGACCTGGACGGGGTTCCCGACGGCTGCGATGTCTGTCCTGGCTTCGACGACGGCGCCGATGCCGATGCCGATACCGTGCCCGACGGCTGCGATGCCTGCGTCGGGGGAGACGATCGGCTGGACGGGGATACCGATGGCGTGCCCGACGCCTGCGACCTGTGCGACGGCTTCGACGACGCCCTCGATGCCGACCTCGACGTGGTGCCGGACGGGTGTGACAACTGCGTCGATGTCGCCAACCCGCTCCAGGCCGACGCCGACACCGATGGCGTGGGCGATCTCTGCGACCTGTGTCCCGGTTTCGACGACCTGGTCGACGGCGATCTGGACGGTATGCCCGACGGGTGCGACATCTGTCCTGGCCATGACGACTCGATGGACACGGACGGTGACGGCATCCCCGACGGCTGTGACACCAACACCTTCGTGTATTCCGAGTTGGTCCGTGGGAACGCCGCTAATCTCGATTGGATCGACGGGTACGACTACGATGCCGTCCAGTTCACACAGCTCCTGGGCGCCCCGTGGACGACGAGCGGAGACGGTCGCCAGATCAGCTCCACGTCGGCGATCGACATGTCGCCGGACGGCCGCTGGCTCATCGCCGGACACAACGAAGACGCGCTGATGGACACCTTCGAGATCCTGGCCGACGGGTCGCTGGTCATGGCGCCGACCTCGCCGCACCCGACCGCTGGCTTCACCACCTCTCTGGCGGTGCACCCGTCCGGGGCGTTCTTCTACTCGTCCAACAACGCCGACGTCGAGGCCTTCACCCTCGACGGTGCCGGGGCGATGACCACGGTCCCGGGCTCACCCTGGTATGTCGGCTCGACGCTGCGGGCGGTGAACATGCACGCCAGCGGAGAGTGGTTGTTCTCCACGCACATCTTCGCGAACACCGTGGCGGCTACGGGCATCGACCAGGTCACCGGAGCCCTGACCGCGACCAACTCCCATCTCCTCGCCGGCTCGAGCCGTGTGAAGTTCGTTCGCTCGACCCCCGACGGAAGCTTCGTCTATGTGCGGGACCTCGACACCGGCCTGTTCGGGATGTCGTTTGATGCCGTCAATGGAACCCTCACCGACCTGCCCTGGTCTCCGCACGCCCTCGTGGACTTCGGGACCGGGATGACGATGACCCGCGACGGCCGCTTCATCTACATCACCGAGGGGTCGGGATTCTGCGCGCTGCGCGGCTTCGAGATCATCGGCGACGGGTCGCTCCAGGAGGTTCCCGGGTCGCCGGTTGGCTGTGCGTTGGAGACGCTCTACCTGGAGTCGGATCCGGCCAGCGAGACGCTGTTCGCGGTGTCGCGGGTGGCAGATTCGATCCAGGCCTGGACCATCAACCCGGCGGACGGCTCGCTGTCCCTGGGCCCCGTCGTGTTCAACGGCGGCGGTTCTCGCAACTTCGGCCCGCTGGTTGTGAAGTAGCTTTGAACCGGATCGACAGGGTACTTCGACGAGTCACCAAGCGCAGATCATCATGAGGTCACGGCCGCTTGAAGCGCCTCCGCGGTCTTCTTGATCAACACGTCTTCGCACTTCGGGTGGTGATTCGGCATCGGCGGCGGAGGCCTGAATCGCGAGGAGTGTGGTGGCTGTGATCAGGGAGGTCATTGCGATCGTGACGACATACCGCGACAGCGCGGGTCCGATAGGCAGCGGGAGAGTCACCGACCCACTTCTTGAACGTTCGGGAGACGCGTGCCCAACCCGACATCTCCGAGCTGTGTGTTTCCGGCGGACCCGCGATTCAGCTCGCCGAGAAGGACTTTCGGATTGTCGATGCCGAATTCAGCCGCCCGCAGAGATGAAGGCCGCCCAGTCGCCGGGATGCAGCTCGCCACGGAGCTGATTCGCGTCGATTCGGCGGAGCTGGGCGTCGCGGAGGGCGGTCGCGGGATCTCTCTGCTTTCGCCAGGGCAAGACCCCGCTGTAGAAGTCCTCCATCAGAGCCCGGGTGGCCGCGTCCTCGACGGCCGCGAACACGGGCGGAGCTATCCAGAGCGCTGCGGCGAACCCCAGGGACATTGCGCCTCCGGCGTCAGTCTGACACGGCGACCAGAAACACGGTCAGCAGAACAGCTGTGACGGATCCTCGCATGGCTGACAATCGCCGGCAGACGCAGACATCGTAGTCAGAAAGCCAAGAATAAGAAACAGTCGAGTGAGAAAATACATATCGGAACCTCAGAATCGGAACGCAGAGGCATTCCGACGCCGGAGGTAGCACGGTCATTCGATCTGCGCGACGTCCGTCACTTGTGTAGGCTCGGACTTCTCAAGCGGCCCTATCGCCAGTCTCCCGCAGTGATGAAGGCCGCCCAGTCCGAGGGGCGTCCGTCTCCGTCGATGGCGCGGTTGTGGTTCAGCATCTTCACCTGGGCCAGACGGAGGGCCTCGCCAGGCGGCAGCGGGCCACGACGCCGCAAGATGCTCTGATAGAAGTGCGCCATCAGGGTGGCCGTCGACCGATCGGGAACAGACCACAGGCTCATCACCAGGGTTCGTGCCCCAGAGGCTGCAAAGGCACGTCGTAGGCCGAGAACGCCCTCGCCGGACTTCACTTCTCCCAGTCCGGTCTCGCACGCGCTCAACACGACGAGCTCGGTGCCCGCCAGATCGAGACCGCTGACCTCGGCGGCCGTGAGGATGCCGTCGGCGGTCTCCAGCGAGCCGGGCTCCTCGTTGGCCCCGGCCAGCACGACACCCGAGAGCACCATCGGATCGAATCCGACCCCATCGGTGAGCTGCGAGTCGCATTTGCCGGTGCCGAAGAAGCCGTGGCTGGCGATGTGGATCACCCGCTGGCCCGGCATGGACAGGGCCACCGTGGCCTCGTCCGCCCCCCGGCCGCTCAGACGGAGGACCTCACCTTCCCGTTTCCTCCAGCTGGAAGCAATGGCGTCGATCTCGCTCGCCGTCCCCGGCAGCGGACCGAATGACGCCTCGAGGCAGGCGGCGCCAGGACCCTCCCCATACTCCACGCCCCCGATGAGCAAGAGCCCGCTGGTTGCTGTGGAAGGGACCGTCCAACGGACCAGATCTGTGGCGGACTCCAGGTAGGAGATCTGAATGCGCTCCAAGAGGTAGCCGTCCTCCACCGGAAGGGCTCCGAAGGACACCCCGGTCAGCGGTCCGTCTGGCGCGATCAGGACCCGGCGCGCGTCCCCGATCGCCTCGGCCAATGGCGACCAGATCTCGTCGTGCAGGCGGCGTCCCCGGTCGTCGATTCGTCGGGAGGAGTTGGGGTCTCCGCGCGCATCACGGGAGACGAGCGCTTCGCGATGACTGGCGATCAACCCCGCAATATGGGCCTCGGGTCCGAGGTCGATCCGGCGCACCTCACAGCTCGGGCTCACGACGAAGGCGACCACCTTGCGCTCTCTGTCCAGTTCGTTGTCGTGGGTGAGGAAGTCCACGAGCGCGCTGTCGGGCGGTACGGCGGCGCAGACTTCTTCGGGCGTGGCGGAATACCCGCCGGTGTCCTGCGAGGGGTCGGCCGCGGCCAGGTCGCGCTCCAGGCGCTCCTGCATCTCGCGGAGCTCGACGATCTGTTCGCGTCGCTCGGCCGGTTCGACCCGTGACCGGGCGAGGACGAGATTGGAGAGAGAACGGCGGGTATCGGCCAGCTGTGCCGCGATTTCCAACGCCTTCGGGTCCTGGGAGACGACTCGTCGGCGTGCGGTGACGGCGCGTGCGGTCGCACCCTTCCATCGCAGCGTCGCGGTCCACGTGGCGCGGGCGTCGTCGGGTCGGTCGAAGTGGGTCACGAAGGCATCGAGGAACTCCCTCGACTTTGCAACAGCGGCCAGCGCCTCCCGCTCGCTGAGACCCGCGATCAAGTCCGTGATGTAGGTCGTGCTGGTGTCCAGGGCCTGTCTGCGCATCCCGCGCGCTTTCTCAGCATCGCCTTCTCTGTCGACGATCCAGGCCAGACCGATGAGGGCCGTGGCCACGCTCGGGTGCTCGTCGATGAGGTGCCGCTTCGCGATAGCCAGGGAGCGCTCGTAGGCTCGTTCTGCGTCCTCGTATCGCTCGATCTCGCGCAGCAGATAGGCCATGTTGTGGACCGGTGCCGCCAACGCCAGGTGGTTTGGGCCATGGGCTGCCTCGAGCATCGCGACCGCACGCTCGTAGTGGGCGAGGGCGGTGGTGTGGTCCCCCAATGCCTTTCGCGACGCGGCCAGTGAGCTGAGGCAGTACGCCACATGGGGATGGTCCGGGCCCACGGTGGATTCCAGAATCGTCAGCGCACGCTCGAACAGTGGGGCGGCCGCGTCGTACTTGCGCTGTCCAATCGTCGCCAGGCCCAGTTGGATCAGGGTCTCGCCCACCCACGGGTGATCCGGTCCGTGCGCGTTCTCCTTGATGTGGAGGGCGCGCTTCAACAGCTCCACCGCGCGCGCGTTGTCTCCGTGGGAGGACAGGACGGTTGCGAGGTTGCCCAGTGTGACGGCGACCTTGGAGTCGTTCGGGCCATGGACGTCCTGGCGGATCCGCAGGGCGCGCTCGTAGTGCATGCGGGCGGTCTTGTGGTCGCCCTGTTGCTGTGCCATCAGGCCCAGATTGTTCGAGATCGAGCCTACGATTTCGCTGTCCGGGCCAGCGGAGGACTCGGCGATGGCGAGGGCTCGGCCCATGAGAGCGTTGGCGCCCGGATAGTCGCCGAGCCGGTGGCGGATGCTGGCGAGGTTCTGCATGGGCAGCGCCAGATCGATGTGGTCGGGCCCGTTCAGCTTCTCCAGCAAGAAGACGGCTCGCTCCAACAGCTCCGATGCGGACTTGTAGTCTCCGAGGGCCTCATCCATGGCGGCGAGGTTGTTGATACGGCTCAGCACGTCGGGATGTTCCGGACCCAGTCTGGATTCGCCAATGCGGAGGATACGCTCGAAAAGTGGTCTTGCTGCGGCGAAATCCCCGAGACGGTAGGTGACCATCGCGAGGTCGGTGAGGCACACCTCGACGTCCAGATGCTCCGGCCCGAGCTGGGCATCGAGGAGGCCCAGACCCTCCTCGTACGGGCCTCTCGCCCCCGCGAGATCCCCCTCCTCAGACTTCGCCTTCGCCTCGACACACAGCGCGTGCCCTCGATCTGCGTCTTCGGCAGCGTGGCCGACGTGAACGGCCAGGACGAGGAAGAAGGGGGTCAGTCCGAGCATTGATCACGAAGCATGGGCAAGTACGAAGCGCAATGCATTCTGATCGAGCAGCCGTTTCTTCAGTGCGGCCATCTTGCCAGCGCGAACCAGGCGCTCTCTGAGTGCCGGCAGCGAGCTGGCCGGGTAACCCGCGGAAAGACACGCGCGATCGACGTCCTCGCTGCTGACGGTGACGTTCTCGAAATCCACCAGCCAGGCCATCAGCAGTTCGGCCAGCGCAGATTCCCGTGCCGCGGCGTCCAGCTGGTCCTCCGTCGGGGACTGGCCCTGCGCTTTGTACGCCATCGAAATCGTCGCGGCGGTCGTGGTGATGCGCGAGCTGGGGATGGGAATCGGGTTGGCTCGTACAAGCGCCACCAGCGCCGCCCTCAACGCGCGGGGGTCATCCAGAGCCACACCATTGGGAAGGCCGATCTCGAGGCCGCGGGAGACGGGCCGCCGCCGCGTCGGGTCGACCTCGACAGTCATGGTGAAGACGTATGGCTGCCCCAATTGGGGAGGTTCATCTGCGAATACGGCCTCGGACATCGGCTTCAGCCCATGGGCGCTGATCGCGTGATTGAGAACCCGTTGGCGCAGTTCGAACAGGAAGGTCTGCGCTTTGGACGGGTGCTTTTTCAGATGGGCGGTGACGACCTCGGCGGAAATCGACCCCTTCGCCATCCAGTAGATTTCGTCCTCCAGGTGAGTGCGCATCTCCATCGAGAATCCTCCATGCCGGCGCCCACCCCAGGTGGACCTCACCGACGTGTATGCCGACCCGGACCGCGATGTGGAGGTGGTGGAGGTTTTCACCCCGGAAGATGCAGAGGTTCGCGAGGTGGGCTGCGTGAGCGCGCAAGCCGTCGTCGCGCTGATCGGATCCTGTCCCCAGATTTGTCCTCAAGCTCGGCGCTTGCGAAGCCGAAGTGGCAGTGCTGGTTGGCCGCGTGTTTTGGCGAGGAGTTGGGGTGGCGACGTCAAGGGAAGACCTCGAAATCACCTAAGTTATCCACAGGTATTGGAGCATCAAGGCTGCAATCGGCTGCATCTCAGCGCCCGGCACTGTAGAGCACGAACGGTGCCCAGTAGTAGGGGTGTCGCCAGCCCTCCAGGCCAGCTGGTGCCTCTGCGACGGCGGGCGCGGCGACCAGCGGGCTGCTCCGCACGTCGTCGGGCAGCTGGTCCACGCTGATGTCTCCAGCGAGGAAGGCCGTCTGCACGCGCTGGACCGCGACGGCGCCTCGGGCCGGGGCTGCGACCTGGCCTGCATACAAGGCGGCCATCCACGCCGCCGTGCTGGCGTCGGCGACCGGCCACAGTGTGGCGACTACGGCAGCGGCGCCTTTGTTCTGGGCCACGACGGCGAGCCCCTCGACCTCGGAGCCGTCGGCTCGTGGGGAGTCGCCCAAAGCGGTGTCGCAT
>Ga0315336_1005371_pt1 | contig 14054 bp, 12 predicted proteins | sample ASW5metaG_FD_204512 | JGI IMG/M metagenome (GOLD analysis project Ga0315336, IMG submission 204512) | Ammonia-oxidizing marine archaeal communities from Monterey Bay, California, United States - ASW #5 | ecosystem: Environmental > Aquatic > Marine > Intertidal zone | place: USA: California...
TGGGGATCGGGCACACCGATTTCCGCATATGTGCGATTGCTGGTTTCGCGTGCCAGTTGAAACGTGATGACCCGTGTCACATCGGCCTGGAGTGCCAGCGCCTGCAGTTCGAACATCAACCGCGCGTGGTCTGCATAGGCGGCCGGGACTCCGACCGGTCGATCCAAATCCGGCAGCGGGCGATCGACGGTATTGCGTTCAGCACGCTGAATTCTGCGTTCCACCTCCCGCACGCTTTCCAGGTACTGATCAACTTTTCCGCGATCGCGGGGGCCCAACTGGCGTTGCAACCGCGCCAGGTCTTCCGTCACGGAATCCAGCAAACTGGCCTTGCGGCTCAATACCGCGCGGCGTTGCTTCTTGTTGCCACCGTCACCGAACAGACTTTCGAACACAATTCGGGGATGTGCTTCGGGCGGCAAAGGACTGGTGGGCGATGACCAGGACAGGTTGTTCTGGTAGACACAGGCGTAGCCGTTGTCACATTGGCCCACGGTCGAAAGTAAATCCATCGACAATTCCAGCGACGGTAATTGCGTGTCCTGCCCGATATGCCGGGCGGCGATTTGATCGACGGTCGTGCCCAGATAATAGTCGGCGCTCTCGGTGAGTTTGGCCTTGGCGGCACTGAGAAACGAGGAATTGGAAGTCGCATGCGTGCCGGGGTAGGCGTTCTTCAATTCCAGGTTGCTGATCACCGTCACCTGGTCGGCCACCTTGGACAGCGGGCTGAGGCTGGGAGACAGAGTTTTGAGGTCGTTTCCCGCCAATTTCCAGCGTGACGCGTCACACCCCATCGGCATGTAGACGAAGCCCAGCCGCCGCAGCCGCGCCGGATCCGCTGGAGTGGCGGACAGGGCCGTCATCGACGGAAGCATTGCGTCCAAGAGCGGCAAAGCCAGTGTCGCGCCCACGCCGCGGACAAACGTCCGCCGCGGCAGTGACTTTTTGGAAACGTACATTATTCCGCTGTCCTCATCTGGAACGCTGGGCTGGCGACGATGGCCATCACCAATTCAGAAAAACGATAGTCCCGGCGACGTGTCTGCCTCACAATCTCACGAATCACAGGCGCATCGTCATGCGTCAAACCGCGTCCCAAGGCAAATGTCAACATTTTCTCGGCCAGCGTGGCCACAAACATGTCGGGATGATTCAGCAGCGCCTGCTCGAGCCCCGCGACACCCGTGAATTCCTGATGGCCGAACAAAGTCCCCGTCAGATCGATTGGTCGACCTGCATCCGTAGCCCTCCAGCGACCGACGGCGTCGAATTCTTCCAGTGCAAACCCAATCGGATCCATCAGGCGATGGCAACCGGCGCAAGCGGTCTCTTGACGATGGGCTGCCAGCCGCTCCCGAACCGACAAACCGGCCGCAACCGTATTGTCTTGCAACGGCTCCACACCGGGTGGTGGAGGTGGAGGCGCGGCGCCGAGCAAATTCTTGAGAACCCAATGGCCGCGGAGTACCGGCGATGTGCGTGTGGCGTAGGACGTCACTGTCAATATGCTGCCGTGTCTTAATAGACCTCCACGATGCGTTCCCTGCGCCAGATCCACTCGTCGAAACCGACTTCCATAGACGTGAGGAATTCCATAGTGCTTCGCCAGTCGCTCGTTCAGAAAGCTGTAATCCACATTGAGCAGATCCAGCACGCTGCGATCTTCGCGGACGAGACTCGCAACCAGCAATTCCGTTTCGCGTCGGAAGGCCTGCCGCAAGTTGTCGTCAAAGTCCGGAAACCGCCTCAAATTCGGCGTCGTGGTTTCCAGGAGTCGCAACTGCAGCCACTGGGCCGCGAAGTTGGTGGCCAGATTGTCGGACCGCCTGTCGGACAGCATCCGCCGCACATGTCGCCGCAGCGTACCCGGCTCGCGTAACTCGGATCGCTCGGCCGTCTTCAGCAGCGCATCGTCCGGCAAACTGCTCCACAGGAAGAACGACAGACGCGAAGCCAATTCCAAGTCACTGATCCGGTAAACACTCCCCGCCGCGGCATCCGACGGATCGCGTTCGATGTGAAACAAAAACTGGGGACTGACCAGCACCGAGCTCAGAGCGAACGCGATCCCGTCGTCGAAATCACCCTGCTGCCGACCCTGCTCAAAAAACCGCATCGGCGTCCGCAATTCGCTGTCTTGAATCGGGCGACGGTACGCGCGCCGCATCAACCGCCTCAGAATGCGTTCTGCACACTCCGGCTCTTCTGCGCGGTTTGCGGGCCGACAGACGAACACGCGCCTGCGCGTGGCCGTGTCTCCGGGTCCGTCCGCCACGTACGGCCCGTTAATCGACACCTGATATACCGCCGGTGTCAGACGCGGGTGCCGGTGCCGGTTAAAATGTGCGTGAAACGGCTGGCGCTTCGTCTCCAGCAAGGAGGACGGCCTCTTCAGAAAGGTCACCCCGAGTTGATGAGGACCCGCTTCCACGCGGACACGCACTCGCAAACCGGCATCCACCCGTGCATGGTTTGCATCCGCAGGCGGCTTGATCGTGAACAGTCGCACACGCCGTCGATCCAGTAGCACTTCCAACGCATGCGTTCCGTTCAGACCCTCGACCTCTTCGTTGCGATCTCGAGCCAATCGGACCTGGATGTCATACTCTCCATTTTGAGGAAACAGGTAATCAATGCGTGTGCCACCCCGCGTACCGATCGGCAACCCCTCAACCCGTTCTTCCTGTGTGTAATCCGCGGGTAACCGAAACGTGTCGCCCCCGGGTGACTTGGATGCTGTGCCGATGGCCAGGTGACTGATCCGCTCGGCCGCCGCGACGTAACGGCTCAACAAGGTCGGTGACAATTCCCCCACAGTCACGTTGTCAAACCCGTGACCAGAATCGTCAGGCGGCAACATCCGCGCAACATCCACCCGCAACAACAGCAGGTCACGAATTGCATTCTGGTACTCGGTCCGATTCAACCGCCGCAGCGACGCCGTCCGTCCAGGGCGCGGCGCAGCGGCGGCAGTTCGGTCCAATTCCGCGGTCAACCGGGCCAGGATGCGTCGATATGCGTTCGCTGTGGGCCGGACCGCACCGCTGGGCGGCATCTGCCGCGAACGCAGCTTACGAACGACCCGCTCCCAGACATCCCTTCGCTGCGACACGCTCTGTGCGATCAGCGTATCCAGCGGCAAACCCGCTTTCGGTTCCGGCTGGCTGTGGCAATCAGCACAATACTTGCCCACAAACTCGGTCAGCGGTGCCTGTGGATCACGCTCAGCGACCGGCCGCTCGGACGTAGACGGTGCGTGTTGAGCAAATGCATGCGGGAGCCATTCCGCGTCAGCAGTTGCCCAAAGTAAAACCAACAACACACACCTGCGGCGCTTGTCCCCCATCCCAATCACTCCGCCGAATTGATTGTCGAGCGTCGAGTTTACCACAAAGCCACCGCAGACACGAATTGAGTCCCCGGCGCTCGGCACTCCACCATCCACGCGTGGACAGCATGATCGTCAACGGATTCGGGACTCTGGCTGTCGACCGCATACCGGGTCTGACATTTCAGCGATATACTGGCTATTCGAACGGATGCCGACTGTGCCCTGCGCTGCCCCCGTCAACTCGAGGATGTGTGCCATGTCCGACCCGTTTTCTGCAACCGAACCTCCGGGGAACTGGAATCCATGGTCGGCCCGCCCGGAACTGGCGCCGCGTTGCGAGTCCGACGGGGACACCTGGACCATCCGCTCCGGCGACGGACCTGGAAATCACGGTGGCTGGGATTTGCAATGGCACCACGTGACTCCCGGGGAATGGAGGCGTTTTGGAGTTCTCTGCCGGGCACACGACATCCAACAGTTTCACGACACGGTCCGAGCGGAGTTGATCTGGTGGGACGAGGAGTCGCAACGGCTGGATTGGGCACACGTGCGTCCGCAGCGACTGCCACAGGGCGCGCATGTGTTCGTCCACGAAGGCCCCACACCGACCGGTGCAGTGCGTGCCACGCTGCGCCTCGCACTGCGTTGGACGCTGCGCGGCCGAATCGAATGGCGGGACGCGTTCAGTGAACCGATACCGGAAGCCAAACCACGCACCGTCAACATGGCCGTGGCCACCGGAACATTCCCTGGAACCAGCGTCGAGGCCAACGTGCACTTTGCCACGGACCTGATTGCCCAGGCCGCTCGATCCCAGGCGCGTGTCGTCTGCCTGCCGGAGTGCATCACCACCTGGCGGACCCAATTGGGAGTCACGCAAGGTGCCCGGCCCATGCCCGGTCCGGAAACGCAGATCCTGTGCAACGCCGCGCGACAGCACCAGATCGACGTGGTCTGCTCGATGAACGAGTCGAGTCGCGGACTGGTCTACAACACGGGACTGTACATTGAAGCTCAGAAAGGATTGATCGCGACCTACCGCAAAGTCCACCTGGCGGTCGGTGAGCGGTGGCGTGGCGTGTCGCCCGGTGATCGTTTCCCGGTGTGGGATACGTCTTACGGTCGAGTCGGCATGCTGATCTGTTATGACAATGTCCATGCCGAAGGGCATCGCATTCTGTCACAGAAGGGTGCGGAAGTGATCTTCTTACCGATCATGGGCGATCCGCGCGCCGTCGGAGATCAGGCCCAAACCATCTGGCAGACGATCATGCAGATGCGGGCCATGGATCACCATGTGTGGCTGGTGGCCTGCCGCAATCGCGGTGAGTGGGGCAGTGTCTTCCGCCCGGACGGAAAGATGGTCTCCAGCTTTGACGGTGCCGAGGGTGTCGTCACCGCGCAGATCGACCTCGCGTTCCGTCACGCATCGTGGATTGGTTCCAACTTTGAAAACCGATACTGGGGTGAGCGACGTCCCCATGCCTACGGCGAGCTGAGCCAATCCAGCAATTCCTGACATCGGCGGCTCATTCCCGGTCGGTCTTCCGCACCCTGCGCCAGCGTGGATCCGAGAACATCCGGACCCGCATCCCCACATCAGCGCGCCCAAACGTGCGTTGGGCCGGTTGCACACGGGTTTCAGTTGAGCAGGCCACCCCGTTTGCCGACGGAAAACCGGCCGGGGCCCAGCAACACGATGGCAACCGCCGCCAACAGGTACATTGCGGGAAGTTCCACTCCCCAACCGCCCAGTTCGGTCAGTCGGTTGAACTGGTTGAAGTACATCAAATACATGGCCGCCAGCATGGTCAGCGCCAGCACCACTGCGGCTGGCCGAGTGAACGCGCCCAGAATGATCAGGGCTGGAGCAACCAGCTCTCCCACGTACACTCCATAGGACAACAGTGGAGGCAATCCCTTGCTCTGCAAAACGGCTTGGATGTCTCCCACTCCGTGGGTCACTTTGTACAACCCATGAAACATGATCAACACACCGAATCCCACGCGCAACGTCAATCGGCCGAGATCCTCAAACAGTCCAGCGCGGCTCGCGAATCTTGATTTCATGACACCGATTGTGACCGGACACGCACAGGGCTGCAACCGTCGGCCGGGTGTACCGTGGAGCTCAAAATACGAGCGTGGTCCATTTCGGCGGTCGCCGCCGGAACACAGATCTGCAATCAGAAAAACCCCGAGATTCTCACTCGGCCTGTCGACGGCCGGATCGCACGTCTTCCACTCCGTCTCTCTCCGCCGCGGACCAGTTCGATCGCGCCAGCCGGTAAAGCACATGACGCTGCAGGGGGTGGCCAGCAGGCAATCCGGGATGATCGAAGTCCTCAGCTGGGTCGCGGTGCATTCCCAGTTTTTCCATCACACGCCGCGAAGCGTGATTCTCGGGAACAGTGAAAGAGACGATTTCATTCAGGCCCAAGCTGGTGAACCCGTGCCGCACAACAGCCTGGGCGGCTTCGGTGGCGTATCCACACCCCCAATAGCGGCGGACCAAACGCCAGCCGATCTCGACGCAGGGAGTGAACCGCGTTTCGAACCTGGGCCTTGTCAGTCCGACGAATCCAGCGAATGCCGCCACATCGACGATCTCCACCACCCACAATCCAAATCCATGTTCGGCAAAGTGAGCGGCGATTCGTTGAGCAAATGCATCACTTTGTTCCCGTGACAACGTCTCTGGAAAATACCGCATCACCTGTGGATCGGCGTTCATCCGGGCGAACTCCGCAAGATCGGCAGCGCGCCATTCGCGCACGACCATCCGCTCGGTCGAAAAGATGCGATTGCCGGTCATGCAGACGACACACTTTCTCGGGGATTTCTCGGCAGCGCAGGTGCTGGAGCTCATCTGGATTCGAACTGGCCGACGGAACTCAGCGCGGGGACGCTGATCCACTGTTGGTCGGCACATCCTCGTCCCGCCATCCGGCCGAATCACCGTGTCCGATGTTCGATGGAGAATCCATTGCCTTCCGGATCCCGGGCGTCCACCACACGGATGCCGGCCGCCGGTACGCGTTCAGCTCCCATCGGAACGCCGGCCTGAGCCAGGGATGCTCTAGCCACGTCCAGATCAGGAACGGCAAACACGAATCGGGGACTGTCCTCGCCAAATCGCCGCCGGCCACCACCGTGCAAAGCCAATCGAACATTGCTCGCGTCCAGAGCCACCCAATACTCGTTATCCCGGTCCGTCGACTGGGAGGGTTCGATCACGGGCAGCCCCAGCACATCGCGATAAAATTCGAGCTGATTGCGCATGCTCTCCACATACAGAATCAACTCGTCCAACCGGCCCAACATCAACGCCCCTCGAACTAGGTATCCTTATTCTGTTCGTTGCCATCAACGGGAATCGCATCCCACCCTTCTTTGAGGGGTCCGGCGACAACCAGCAACATGCCCACGGCTCCGATGACGGAACCGAGAACGTAGGCAAACCGCCCGCCTCCGCGCCCGTCGGCCACGACGGCGTCCGCGATCAACGCGGCCGATAGCAATACCGCCCCGGAAAGCACCAGCAACGCTCCAGACAATCCACGCATCACCCACTCCATGCGACAATCGATGACTTGACAATTTCGTTCGCCGAAACGCTGCGAATGCGATCCACAGTGTCAGTACGCTTCGACAAATCACTCACAGATCCCGTAGCGCGCACACGGCAGACATAATATCGACACCCTCAGTCGAACACCACGACATTTCGTTTCATCGCGGAGGCCCGGCGGCCGTAGCGCCCCACGCTCTGCCGGCGACGGCCCCGACTCATCCGTGGGGAGTCATGCCCGGTCGAGACCGATCACCATCAGGATGACACACAGCGAGCTGAGCTCCGCGCCTGCGTTTCAGCGCTCGGTTTCCTTCGCTGATCCCCTCAGTGGGCGATCTCGACCGTCGTCGATGATCTTGACGTTTGGATGGCGTTCCAACGGTTCTTGATGCGTGACGAGAAGTCTGTTGCGCAGCGTTTGCGGATCCATATCCAGGGGCAGCGTCAGCACGGTACCGTCGGTCGTCACGACTGCCGGCGGCTGGTAACGGCTACTGATTCCGCTGGGCGAATCGGCAGCAACGCTCATGTTCATGGAGTCGAATTGCAGGTCACGCGGTTCGAGCCACGAAACACCGGAACCGACGTTTTCCACAACCAGGATCGGCTGATCTCCCTCGGTTTTTTGTTTGCCCAGCTTGTGCGCACGACTCCCGGGCCACGCCGTCTGTCGTCCCACCACGGCGAGATAGTTGGTCTCTTGGGCCTGCTGGCTGGTTTCATCGTGCAAGGCATACACCCCTGGTCGCAGCGGCATCAGTTTCCGATTGTTCGGACCGTTCCAGGGCTCGTCGAAATTGTACTGTTGATAGAGTTCCTGTTGGTCGAGAAACGGCAACAGCAGCACGCGCCAGCTGTGCAGCGGACGTCCGTCTGCGTCCGCGACGTATGCGGGGGGCATCGTGCCGTACAGGTCGTGATAGTTGGCGACCGCCAACCCGATCTGTTTGAGATTTCACTTGTCGGTCAGTCTGACCGCCACCCGTCGTGCGTCTTGCACCATGGGAAACAGAATCGCTGCCAGTACGGCGCAGGTCGCGATCGCGCACGACAAACCGATCAGGATCCGACGTTTCAGCGAACGCCGCGGGCGGGCGATCAGGCCGTCATGGTCGCCCGGATGCACTTCGCCGCGACTGGTCATGAACACTGGCTCCGGACTCTACGAGAAACCGCCGGCAGCTATGGCAGCATCTGCCCACACAAGCTGTGTGCTGCACGCTTGCGGCCACACGGGCCATGTTCGCACTCGAACACAGACCGCTGTGGCCCACAACCTCAACAGGCGCCCTGTGTGCTGAAAATAGCCAACATTGTCCATGCAATCTAATCGAGATTCCGCCAAACGCCAAACAGAATGGAACACAACGGGTGAACCGGGATTGTGTATTGATCGTGCCACCATCGGAATCGCACACGCTGTATCGGCAGAAATCCAATCCGTTGCATGTCTGCAGCGCCCGGAATAGGATCCAGGGACGCGGGTCGCCACACCCCGAACCATTCCGGCGGAAGGCGTGATCTGTGTGTGCAGCGCGCGGCCCGTCACCGCGTTGATGAAACGAAAGATGTTGCATGTTGAACCGACCCCGGCAGCAGCCACCGTTTGGGCGACGGACTCCCACGCCGGGCGCGACCATAGGCCCGCCACAACTGTTCGGGTGAGGAACTGGGGCGTCATGATTCGAAAGGACAACGGCATGCGGAGTCGATTATTCTTAAGGTCTCACGTCGTGCTGTGGCTGGTCACGGCCGTTCTGTTGTCAGGCAATCCTGCCCTGCGGGCTGGCGAACCGGCTCAGCCGGCGGCCTTTCAGCATGCCGGCATCACGTCGGCCTGGAAACAATTCGGTGACCGGCTCACCTTCGGCAAAGGCCAGACGCTGGCACTGGTCGACGATGGATGCAAATTGCAGATGCCAGAATGGACCGCACGGGTCGATGGCCGTCCCAAGGTGCTGGTGGCTTATGACAGTGTGGATGGAGACAGCAATCCCCAACACGAAGGACGCGGTTATCACGGTTCCACAGTCGGTGTGCCTTCATCCCTCAATTACAACGGCAAGTGGGGAGTGGCCTACAACAATCAACTGGCTGTGATCCGTGCTTTGGAATGTTGTCACTGCAAAATCTCGGACGCCAACACGCTGGCCGCGGGATTGCAGTGGGTCATCGATCACCACAAGCCATACCACATCACCACCGTCAACCTGGCTCCCGTAGACGACCAGGCGCATGCCAAACCCGTCACAACAGCGATCGACGCCAAATTGAAACAACTGCGCACACTCGGCATCTGGGTGAGTGCTCCGTCCGGCAATCACAATTACACCAGCGGCATTTCCTGGCCGGCCAGCCAGCCAGGTTGTTTTGCCATCGGAGCGGTGCGGGCGGGAAAGGACGAAGTGTATCTGGACCGACACGCCAAGCTGGATCTTGTCGTCCCAGCCGCCGCGACATCATCCTCCAACGCGATTGTCTGCGGTGCCGCGATGGTGTTGCGGGAAGCGATTGGCAAAACGGGCTACGCCTGGAAGTCTGACGGACCCGACCAAGCCTCGGCCATCATGCGGATTATGCAGAACACGGGCGTGGAGGTGTTTGATCCCGGCACCCGTCGTCATTACCGCAGACTCGATTTGACGGCAGCATTAAGACACATTTTTCGCGACGCACCGTAACTCTGTTTTCCACTTCGCACGGCAGATTGGCATTCCACTCGGAATGATGCCAGAATGGCATGGTTCCCGTCGGCATCTTGACCATGGTTTCTACGGCCGGGTCCGTTCGAGTCCGTCGCCCGAGTATTGCGCAATGTCCATCGATCCGTCCGACGCACAGTCTGCGGTTTCGCAGCGGCCCTTCGCGACAACGCAATGGAGCGTTGTGTTGGCGGCCGCTCAGCATCCGGAAGAGGACAGCCGCCGCGCGCTGTCCCAGCTGTGCGAAACCTACTGGTATCCGCTGTACGCGTATGTCCGAGGCCGGGTTGCCAGCGTCCATGAAGCTCAAGACCTGACACAGGAATTCTTTTCGCATTTGCTGCAACGCCGGACGATCGAAAAAGCCCAACCCGACCGTGGGCGCTTTCGTTCGTTTCTGTTGACATGTCTGAAGAATTTCCTGAACAACGAGTGGCAAAAAGCGCGCCGCCAGAAACGGGGCGGAAGCCAGCGCATCTTGTCGCTCGATTTCGACTCGGCCGAATCCCGATTGCGTCTCGAGCCGTATCATGATGCGACGCCCGAAAGGCTCTTCGAGCGGCGTTGGGTATTGACGGTACTGAATCAAGTGCTCGAGGCGTTGCGAGTGCAACTGGTCCGTGACGGCAAAGCAGCACATTTCGACCAGCTCAAGAACTGTCTCACCGGTGAGGCAACATCCGCTGACTACGACCGCGCGGCCGAGGCCCTCGGTATCACCCCGGCGGCAGCCAAGCAGTCGACCTACCGACTCAAGAAACAGTACCGCCAGTTGTTTCGTGACGAGATTGCCCGCACGCTGGCGGACCAGCGGGATGTTGATGATGAAATGGGGCAGATGCTGAAAAATCTGGCCTGATTCTGAAAAACCCAAAGCCCGGTGTTACCACATGAGGGCGAAGCTGTACTGAAGGCTGGAAAACCCTTCAGCCCGGGAGAAACACAATGACCGCCTGCCCACGCTGCGGCGCTGAATTGACGCCGGATGCTCCTCAGGGACTCTGCCCCCGCTGCCTGGTGCAAGCCAGTTTCGATTCCGATTCGGTGGGAGAGCCCACTGCCATTGCCGAGCAGCCGGCCGAGCAACCAGCCGCACAGCCGGCCGCGTACTCCCCGGTCGGTCGAGAAATCGGAACCGAACCGCCCACGCCGGCGGCACTGGCAACGCATTTCCCACATCTGGAAATCCAGCAATTGCTGGGATACGGAGGCATGGGAGCGGTATACAAAGCACGACAAACCAAACTGGATCGTCCCGTCGCGCTGAAGATCATCCGACCCGAATCAGCCGAGGACCCCGCCTTCGCCGAACGCTTCAACCGCGAAGCACGCATGCTGGCCCGCCTGAACCATCCCCAGATCGTCGCCATACATGACTTTGGCGAAGTGACGATCGAAGACCCGCGTGGAGCCGGCGGCCGGCCGAGTAAGCTGTACTACTTCTTGATGGAATACGTGGACGGCGCCGACCTGCGCAAACTGATGAACGATGGACACCTGAGAGCCGAACAGGCTCTAGCCGTCATCTCTCAGATCTGCGAGGCGCTGCAATTCGCGCATAACGAAGGCATCGTTCATCGGGACATCAAACCGGAGAACATTCTGCTCGACAGCTATGGTCGAGTGAAGATCGCAGACTTCGGCTTGGCGAAGCTCGCCCTGCGTTCGGATCAGGACTACACACTCACCGCCACTCATCAGGTCGTTGGCACACTGCGTTACATGTCACCGGAACAGATGGCTGGTTCTCAAGCGGTCGACCATCGAGCGGACATCTATTCACTGGGGGTCGTGTTCTACGAGATGTTGACGGGCGAAGTCCCCATGGGACAATTCGAGCCGCCTTCGAAAGTCGCTTCCATCGATGACCGGCTGGACGAAGTTGTGATGCGTTCGCTGGCACGGGAACCGGAACGGAGGTTTCAGCAAGCCGGCGAGATCAAATCGAGTCTGGATCTGCTTTCGACACCGTCTCACTCGACCCCGCGCGGCGAACCACACCCGGGCGTTTCCACGGTCATGGAAAATCAACTGGCAGGGGTCTGGCGCTGGATGACTGAACGGCCGGCCGCGTCCAATACTCACTCTTCCGCGCTGGCAGCGATGTTAACGCTGGTGACCTTTCTACTGTCCCTGGCTGGATGCCTGCTGGTACTCATGCCGTGGGTCAGTGTGACGATCCCCGATTTCGGAAAATCCTATGTCGTTTTGGGCTCGGAACGCTGGGCCGGAATCGTCGCGGCCTGGCTGTTTCTCTGCTTGTCCCTGTTTGTGGTCGCGATCCCCCGTGGCCATCGATTGGCGCTGAAATGGAATGTCGTCAAAACCGGACTGGCAGCGCTGGCCTTGCTGTTCGCCTTCCAATTTCCGTACTCCGTCGAGATGTCCTTTGTCAATCTTCGGAATACACCGAGTGCCTCTGCCGCGCATTCGGCAACACCGGGCAACACATTCGATCGTATTCAACGCAATCGGAATACAACGAGCGCCGGACGCCGACCGGACACCTACATGGGCATGCTGACCTCGATCGACCACCGGCTCATCCACACGCACTGGTTCTATATCGTATTGGGGCTCGGCACCGCGACGCTGGTTTCCTGCGGCCTGGGAATCCGCATCGCGCTCAATGCGAAACCAGACACGGGCGCAGCAGGACAACCAACCACATCGCCCACTTCGAACTTATGGCCCCCAGGGGGCCGCCCATCCACATCCCAGCTCAAGCCGCACGATCCCACATCCGGCATGGGCTCTCCCGTTCACGGCGTCCACCCGGGAGACATGAAAATCCCGACAGCAGCCACATCCAAGTCGTCCGGAGACGGTCACTATCTGCTGTTTACCCTGGTGTTCTTTTTCCTGATCTTTGGGTTCACTGTCCTTGTCTTACTGGTCGTCGGCTGAGACGATTGGGTTCACCCAACAGCTGGCGCGCGGGGCAGCGCTCGGAGTCCGCTGAGCCGAAACGGACCGGCGGATGACAGAAACAACCGACTCGTTCCAGCCAGTGCGGCGCTGGCTCGCCATTTTCGCTATCATAACCACACCCGATGTCGACGTCTGCCGGTTTGCCGGGCGGCAGCGGACCACCAGCTGCGCGTGATACGACAGCGATGAAAGAATCCACACTCAAACGACTGCGGCTCCTGCCAGTGGTCGCCGCCCTGCTGGTGGCGTTCATCGTGTCGTGGAGCATGTTCGCTTCCAGCAAATTCGTGCTGGTATTTTCCACGGGTTCCCCCGGCGGAGTCTACCACCGCCTGGCATCTCAAATGAAACAGGCGATCGAAGACGCGCACCCGGATATCACGATCGAGCTGCGCACCAGTCAGGGCAGTGCCGAGAACTTGAGAAGGCTCGGCAGCGGTGACGCCCAGCTGTCGCTGGCCCAGAACGACGGAGTTGGAGGCCCGGCCGTGCGGAGCCTGTCGGCCTTGTATCCGGAAGTGTTGCACCTGGTCCGCCGCAGCCAGGCAGATATCCGCTCCCTGGACGACTTGTCCGGAAAGCGCATCGGCATCGGATCGGCGGGCAGCGGTACCGAATCTCTAACCACCGCACTGTTGGACTTCGCTGGTGTGACCCTGACTCCGAAGCTGACAAAGCGTACCTCTTTCAGTGAGGCGTTGCGGCAACTGCAGGCTGATGAGCTGGACGCGGCCTTCTTCCTGGTCGGTGTCGGTGGTTCCACGATCGACGACGCCCTGAACGACGAGGACTTGCTGCTCACACCATTACACACCCAGCCCGACCCAACGACTGATCCCGAGCACACCGCGCGCGTCTTTACGGATGGGTTCCGTGTCCATTATCCCCATGTCTCACCGCACACCATACCGGTGATGGCCTACAGTGGCCGCCCCGCGAAACCGATTCCCAGCGTGAGTGTCCGCGCCGTTCTGGTTTGCCACGCCGACCTGGAAGCCGATGTTGCCGAACGCATCACACGCACTTTATTCGAACGGCGGGCCGCCTTATCGCGTGAAGATCCCAGCTTTGCGCAGCTTGATGAACAACGCGCCCAATCCCGACTTCAATTTCCGCTGCACCACGGTGCCGAGAATTTCTATCGACGGCGCGAACCAGGCTTTCTTTCCGAGCACGCCGAATCAATGGGTTTCGTTATCACCTTGATGCTGCTGGGTTGGAGCATGCTGGCGTGGGGGCAACGCTGGTATGTGCAGAGCCGCAAGAATCGGATCGACACCTACTACCAGGCTGTAAATGACGTGATCCGACGCTTGCAAACCGATGCCACCCCCGAAACAGTGGACGCGCTGGAAGCGGAGCTGTTGGACATTCGTCAACGTGCGTCGTCCGAGCTGGTTAATGAACAACTGGCAGCCAACGAATCGTACGTCATCTACCAGAACATGGTTAATGGTTGCCATCTACTGCTGTCGCGTGCCCGTGCCAGATTTGGTGCGTCTGATCAAGATGA
>Ga0315336_1005372_pt1 | contig 14042 bp, 6 predicted proteins | sample ASW5metaG_FD_204512 | JGI IMG/M metagenome (GOLD analysis project Ga0315336, IMG submission 204512) | Ammonia-oxidizing marine archaeal communities from Monterey Bay, California, United States - ASW #5 | ecosystem: Environmental > Aquatic > Marine > Intertidal zone | place: USA: California...
GGTCACCAAGGGTTTAACTTTGAAGCAATCAGTGGGTTCCAAACACCTAATGTTAGTGCCAATGATGGCATTCTCCCATTCGGCGCTTAATACACACTAAAGTAAAAATATCATTTAAAAACCGATATATTATGTATGTCAAGTATTGAAGATTTTTTCAGCTTAGATGATTATGTAAATATAATTTTTAAAATTTCAAAGAAAGCCAATAAGCTTGGAGGCTTTTTCTTTGAAGTTTTCCTATTTGACGATTCACCTGAAGAATCAGACTCTGATGAGTGTGAGCTAATAACACTTGGTACAAGATGGAAATATTTAGATTGGGATTCTAAAAAGAATATCCTAGATTCATCTAAAATTTTTGATCCAATAAGAAGTGAAGTTTCTTATGATCCAATCTTATATAAGGATAATTTAATAAAAAATTGTCTTGTAGAATGGAAATTTCACGATATTGATAAAGAATATTCTAAGGTAAATCAGTCTAAGGTAAACGAGCTTCCAGCTGGTGTCGTTGAGAAACTTCTTTATTTTTATGAAAAAGCGATAGAGGATGAGGAGGAGCGCCTGGGAAAAGTCTGAGGGCAGCGGCGGACTTTTACAGGGGAGAAGAAATAACGTCGTTGCCCAAGCTTTTTAAAGAACATTTATTAGCTAAGACATACGGCTGGACGATAGATAACATAAGAAGCATGCCAGACTTCGAATTTGAAAGATTTGCTAGTTTAGCAATGATTTCAGAAAGGCTCGATAATTACGATATGTTAAACGCTGTTTCTGTTGCGTCTTTAGGTAAATCTTTAAGGAGTATGTAATGAATATTTTTGTAGATCCAGATGATTTTTTTGAAATCAATCTATATGTAGGAATGGAGGCTGGGGTCTTATCTTGCACGACTGATGAGTCTGAAGCTAAAAAGAAGTTTGATCCTGAGTATGAGTCTCATTGGGTTAGATTTGAATATCCGACTTATGGAAGTACGTTGAAAATTCAAGAATTAACTTTTAATTTTGATGATGGGGGGACAAAATTTGATCCTGTAGCATTTAGACACCATAGATGTGCCACATTACTAAAGGATTGGAGCTTCGTTGATACGAATAATAATAAAATACCAGCTACAAGAGAAAATATGGAAAACATGAGTGATATAGTAGCTAGTACCATTTTGTTAGAATTAGATAAAATGTAATTAATAATTATCACATTATAAATTTAGGTATATTATGGCCAAACTACCATCTGCAGATGCACTTTTAAAGATAGCAATGGGACTAGATATAGTTGCCAAACGCTCGGGAGCTATGGGTCTATCTATCTCTGCTATGCGTAAGTATTTGGTAGAGTTTAATAATGCGTTGAGGCTTGCTGCTCCTACTCTTAGTCAGTTCGGTATTACCATGGATCAGGTTAGGTTCCAGGCTGCAGAATTGAGTCAGGAATTTAATATTGCTCCTGAACAAGTGTTTGAATTATATGAGGCTCTTGAAAAGGGCTTTACTGTTCCTCCGTTTGATCGGGTCGCTGATGGGCTTCGCGTTGCTCGTGCAATGTTTGGTTACTCAGAAGAAGCAGTAACTAAATTTTTCCAAAAGATGGAGAAACTCGCTGAGCTTGGACCTCAGTTCGAAGATTTTATTGGTAATTTTGTTAAATTGCAATCTATTAGTTTGCAAGATCAAAGTGCAAGTACGGCAGAGCTTGAAAAACATGCCAAACTAGGCAAGCAAGCCCTTTTGATTGCATTAACTACTGGAGATATAACTAGACAGCAATATACATCTCGTGTAGCAATGTTTAATTTAGCTCAGCAGCATAACGCTGTTGATGCAAACCGCGCTCAAGTTGCGGATACGCAAATGCAGATACAGACTCGTGCTGCAGCTTTGCAGAAGGCTTTTTTGCTTCAGTCTGGCGGTGTTCAGGCAGTTATGGAGGTAGAAGCTGCCATTGCTGGAGAGATATTAGAGCTTGCCAAAAACACAAACTTAACAGAAGAAGATAGAAACAAAATTGCCGATGAGATGAACGCAAAGATAGAAAACATGAAGTCTAAAGGTGGCGAGGCTGCTGAGGCAGCTAAATTATTAGAGAAAAATTACGGCGATATTTTAAATACTGAAAGTGAGGCTGATAAATTACTTGAAGAGATGAAAAAGAAGGAGATGGAGCGTCTTGAAATTATGCTTGCGAGTGGCGACATCACCGCAGAAGAACTACAAAAACAAATGGATCTAATGGCAACTGAAGCAGCACGTAATGATGTTATTGCAAGAGGAAGTAGGACGTTAAGTGCAGTTTTAGCTACGTATAAGGCTATATCTGAAGAATCTAAATCTCAAATTAGCTTACAAACTGAGCTCAATAGATTTCTAAGCAAAGTTGGAGAAACAAGTTCTGATATATTCCAAAATATGGGAATGAGTAATGATGAGCTAATAGCGACTCATATGGAATCAGTAGCGCATGCAGCCAAGGCTGTTAAAGCTAATGAGATGATGTTAAAAATTATAGGTGACGTAAATAGCGGAACTAAGGATGGGTCACTGGATAAGGACGAGCAAAATAAGAAAATAGAAGAGGGAGTAGCGGCTCTAAGAAGTATGAATCGTCCTCAACAGGAGATTGATGATTTGATAGCCTATGGAAACGCCTTGAGAGAGAATGACGTAGCGATGCTGGCTGAGAGCGAGGCAAAGATGAATGCTCAACTAAATGCGAATAAACAAAATCTTGTAGTTGAAGGCGAGCGATTTAAGATTGCAGAGATGAATGCTGCTGCGTATGACTATCAAAGACAAGTAATAGATGTTGCCATTCAACAGGCGGGTCTTCAGGTTGAGTTGGCGGATAATTTAGCCAAGGGCGTTGGTGCTTCAGTAGAAGCCAGGCTCAAAGAGGCTGATGCCATGAGCGCTCAGATTAACTTATTGCAAGAAGAAAAGGCATTGAATGAATCATTCATTAAGGATCTTAAGGAAAAAATGGCTACGGAATCAATGACCGATGAGCAGAAAACCGTAGCCTTAGGAAACCTTAAAGACCTTCGTCTTGCGAATCAAAAGATTGAAAACGATACACTTAGTCTTCAAATGAAGCAGGTCGGTGCACTTAAACAGTTAAGAGATGGATTTATTGATGCCATTACAGCCATGACCACTGGAGCGGGCGTATTTAATGAAATAGTTATAGATCAAGACCAGAATCTTGGTGCATTTATGCGAACGACAGATGAAGCAGTTAGCGTTTTAAGGACTGGTTCTTCGAGCGGTAAAGGTGCAGGTATGAGTAGGCATGGAATTGGAGGATTCACAAGAGGGGCTGCTCCTAGTGGCGATTATGATATAGCTCCTTCCAGTGTGCAAGACCTTATAGATCAGGCTACGGCATCTAGAATCTCAATGGAAGAGAATGCTGAAGCACTTGGTGTTATTGGTGATATTAATGATAGGCAACTTCAGAGTCTTACTGCCATTGAAACAGCCCTTGTCAATACAGCAAGCCCAGAAAATGCATCAAAAATTGGATCGTCAATAGCTGATCTTATCAAGAAAGCAATCGTTCAGGCTCAAAAGAAGTTGGTTGAAGATGGCTTTATGTCGGCAGGTTAACACTCATGGCTTTAACCATAGGGCACATAGCATATAATTCTAAGGATTTGGAGCCACTTGGGTTCATAGATCCCATCATAAGAAATGTAGATCCATTGGATATGCCAAAAGGCACATATTCGTGGGGTTGGGGTCCTTCTGAAGGTACATTTATCACTAGCTGGGGGGCTGAGTTTTATCTTGGTGAATTTACATATTCATCAGTTAATGATGATCTTTCAGCCTCAGGTGACCCAACGATATATGTAGTTTTATTCAGTTTTATTTATTATGATATTGAAGGGGTTGAGCTTGCGAAGCGCACGCGTGTTGTTCGTCTTATAGTCGATACTATTCCTCCAGGTGTGGAGGAGGCAGATTTACCGCAAGACTCACTTAATACTTATTATCTTTTCCCTGATTCAGAGACAAGGAATTACATCTCTTTTGAGGTTAGAGGTACTTTGCAGCTTGATCCAGATAGTCCTCTGGCTAGTCAAATTGTAGGTCTTCAATATGATGACGCTCCTGTATTTGGAAGAAATAATCTTAGGTTACTTCCTTCAGATCGTCTTGGCATACAGTTGTTTTGGGCCAACAATGTAATGCAGCCTTCGCCCCAAGGAAACATACCTGGTTCGGGCACGTCTTTAGGCGGCATTGGTGGAGGGCTCATGGGGTCTCTGATCGGGGGTGCTACTCAACTTATTGATTTGGCTTTTTCTCAAAACGACGTGAGCATAGCGTTTCAGCTAGTTAATTCAAAAACTATAGTTGATAGAAAAGTTGTTGTAACCCAAGCTATGCTAGATACTCCAAGAATAGATGGGTATATGCCTGTTAAGTTAACTGCTGACGATGAGGGCATTATGAAGGTTTTATGTGCTTGCGATATTCCTCTTGATTTGAATGCAACAGAATTAGAGAATTTAGGAACAAATCCACCCACTAGTACAATAGAAGCAAACAATAATAGACTTGGGTGGGGAGCAGGCGAAGAAGGTGTGGTTTGGAACCAGAGATTAAAGCAAATTTATAGAAGTGATTATGTTGGTCAGATGGATGTGGTATGTCAATCTACTCCAAACAATAGAATGGAAGATTTAATTGCCAATACCATATTAGTTAATAGTTTTAATGAAGATGATGATGAGTCTGAAATCGAAGCTGGTCATGAATTATATATCACTTATACACATGTTTTTGATTTTCACTTAAGACAGCATGTTGAGGTTCACCAGGGGTTCCACTCCATGTTTATTGGTGGATTTGCTATGAATTTTGAATTAGCTTATCAAAGAACAGATGTTTATAGCTGGCTTCCTTCTACATTCTGGGTTGCCAAAGATCAGACAGAGGCATATTTGTCTGGAGGTGACACTCAGTCTGCTGGGCAACAAGGTGGCGGAGATGGAGGTGATGGTGGCGTAGGCGGTCTCGGAGGAGGCGGAGGAGACGGAGGAGACGAAGGAACATCTCCGCCGCCATACATGCCCTTTGCCCTACCAGGAATTAATCCTTTTGCTCCTAGGTTGCCTAATGCTAACTGGTCTAATTATATAGAAGATAAAGAACTTCTTAAGCAAGCAGCAGAAGATGGGGTTCCATCTTCACAAGTTGAAACTCAATTGATTAAATATTTTGGTCATAGACAGATTAACTCTATGAGGGGAAACATGGCAACGAATGTACCTTTCCCAAATGGAATTATAGTTGGAACACATACTTATGAGGGAGGAAACCCAGGCGGAATATTGTGGATAGATCCATTTTATAATGCAAGAGTTTTAATACCCAGGGATCAAATACGAGATCAAGAATGGTGGAATGAGTGGTTTGTAGAAAAAGTTATGAGCGAAAGGATTAATGGAACAGATCTTGATGTTGATGCCTTTGCTGACTGGGACAGAAATTCTTGGGACGTATTTTTTGACCAGAACATTTTTGTAAATTCTTTTTTAACTGACAATCAAAAACTTGCTTATGACGACTTTACTGCTGAGGCTTTTAACAATTGTTCAGAATTTGATATTAATGATGATACAGAATCCACTGGAATTGGATTTGCAAATTTGGATTTTTATATACCAGGGAAATTAGATTCAAGAGTGACTGGTCTCCCCGAAATGGATAGTGAATATTATTCTGATGCTTCTAGTTCATTTTTTGTAACCCCTCCCAGGATGAGCCCCAGTCCAGGGGTTTGGGATCCAATAATGATACAATCTCTTCCTGGAAACTTTGGGGGTACAGCTACAGTCACTCAGCAAGCTACATATCTTTATTTTCAGCCTTTAAGCTTGGACTTAAATGGAAGAATATATTTTGAAGTTAAACCTCCTGTACTAATAAATCAACCTTTTATATGTAGAGTTGTTACCAGACCAAGCGCAACTAATGTTACAGGTACAAACGTTAACTTTGATAGGACAAAGGGATTGTATTGTACTCCAGACAATGATGGAGTCCATTCCAGAATGTTCGTTACAGATTCTTCTGTATTGAATGATGTCTATTCAATGAATATTATTCAGTCTGGCTTTTCACATGATGACGTAGAGGAGTCTGCGGTATATGCTAATTTATATTCTTTCAGAGGTCTCGTCGGAGATAATATAATTTATTCTAAGGGAATTAGAGTTGTGCCAAGACCAGCACCAGAAAATACTAATTCAATTTTGGATGTTAATATACCTAAAGGATCTGGGGGCTTTGAATTAGAGCTTCCAGGTTATGTTGAAAGAATTGTCTTATTTTATGAGATTGATGATTCTGATATTAATCAAGCTTATTTAACCCTATCTATTATTGGGGACTCTTCAGAAACTGAAATTATAGACATAATAGGATTATCTTCTGCAGGTTATACTGAGATATATTTAGGATACGCCAATGGGTCAATTATTATAACTTCCAATATGGAAGACTCCATAGATAGCATGAAAGCACATATATTTTATATTGATGAAGATGAGATGGAGAGAATAACAAAAGAGAGCACATCCAGCTTCCCACTTATAGATGAAGCCGGTAACTACAATATATTTGAACTTCTATCAGAGAATTCTAAAACGAACATGTCTTTAATGAGATCTGGAAACATGCACGGTCCATATTTTGTTTTTCCTTATATTTTTCCATCTATAGGAAATGATGTAATATCAAATCTTTTTGTACGAAATGATTTTAAAAATAGTTATGCGTATGTATTTTTTGTTTTGGATGGTTCTTTATTAGTGAAGAGGGTTTCATACTCAGATTTAGATGTGGCACAGATAAGTAGTATTGATGAAGGATTTTTTGAAGATGGTATAGATGAATCGGCTTTTGTATATGCTGGCTATGCAGACTCAGAATATCCCCTATTGTCTTATAATTATCTTTTGGGTAAGTTTAATCAATGTAGGCAAATGGCTAATTTGTATTTTGAGCCATCTTATTTGATTCAAAGCGACGTTATTGACAATTCGTGGCTGAATGAGGAGATGTTGTCATATGCTGTATCTAGCGCCTATTCTGTTGGATCATCTAATATTGGCAGCTATGATTTTACAAACCTATCTGATGATGATGAATATACTTCTAGGGTTGTAGTTACTCAACCTGTTTTTAATGCATATTTAAGTAATGACTCTGATTACCTTGAGTCGAACGGGTACTCTTTCCCAGTTGATGGTGGATTTACAGCAGAGATTCTTTCTAATGGCAACCTGGTTGTGTTTTACACTCATGAAGGCAGAGTGTATGGAAGGATTAGCTCAGGCTTGAATGATTGGGCTCCTTTGTTTAACATAAATGGTAAAGTATCTGGATTCAAGCCTGTGAGGGTGTCCAAATTGTCTCCTCAAGAAGTCGGTTTTCCTTTAAGTACGAACATGGATGATATAACAATTGAGGATTTGACTGAAGATGAGTTAGATATCGACTTGTCTTTTGATTCTTTTGATGTAAGTTCAATTAGTTCTTGTTATGACCCAAAATCTGATTCTTTATATTTATTTTATGTTTTAGATGGATTTTTAGCTTTTAACAAAATCAGTGGCATGTCTTTGGTCGGAGACTCTGGACTTGGAGCTTTTTATAAATTAGATTCAACAACTCCAAGGTCTATATTAAAGTCTAGTATTTATGAATATCCCAGTTTTTTAGTTGGTTCTTTTCCTGATGGGCTCTCAGATGCAATATCTATTGAAGGAAATAATTATTTACAATTTAAATATTCTATAGACTCTATTGATAAATTTCAAACTGATGATTTGTCTGTGCAGGAATCTCCAGTTTCTGCATTCATATTAAATAATGGAATAGTCAGATTTATGTACTCAGACTCTGATGGAGGACTGCGCGGCGGAGTTCTATCTGGTTTGAGACCAGAATTGGACGTGCAATTAAGAAAAAATGTCTAATAACCAACAATATATAGCAGGGTTGAACAATCCAAGTTCTGGTTTTTTTGGTGGAATTTTATCGGGATCTTCTGGTTTAGGAGAGCCCGAAGCTGCACCATTTAGTGCTGGAACCATTAGGTTAAGCGCAAGAGTTTTTGAAAATAAACCCATTAGGGCCAGGACCAGGCAAATACATGAGTTTTTCTTTAATCACGTTACTGTGAAAAATATTAAACAAAGTGCCTTAAACGATTTTGAGCCAGTATTCTCATTAGATAGTGAAGATTCTAGTAGGGGATTAGCTCTAAAGAAAATGAATCGCATGTGGCATACTTTTTTATCTAGACCCAAGATCAAAAAAGACAATGAAGAAATAGACAACGAGGCAAGCCATACTGATATTGTTGCTGAAACCGAAAATTTTGGAAGCCATGATAGCGTTTATATTAACTCTCTTCCTGTTGAGCCTACAAGAGGCATTACACCAAAAGACAAGTTGGTGTTTTATGTAAGTGAATATCGTAGATATACAACATTAGAGTCAGAGCAATACCATAGCTGCTTCATTGAGTCTGGAAGTATTTTTAATACAAAGAATGTGCGTGATATCGCTTCAGAATTATTGAGCCTACCAGATGCCCTCCTGAGCGATGATGAGAAAGTGAGAGCATATTTTTTGATGACCTTAGCTCCAGACGTGACAATGCAGGGCTTTGCTCCCGTTACCCAAAGACAATCACAAGAAGTTGCAGATAGTGAAGAGGACCTGGCGGATGCTAAAACTTCTCAAGATGTTTGCTATATATCCGTTAATTGTTCTTATCCTGGTAATTTTTACCAGGAGATGAAATCTCTTTTATTATTAGAACATTTTGAACACGGTCAAAGGGCTTACACAATCGGCAAACACTTAGCCGAGACTCAAAAATCATACTCTGATATTCCCCCCGGAAAGCATGTAACTTTTAAAAAGCTTACTCCTATATTCCCAGGGGAAGACTTCTCTATTACTTTTAGAAAGGGGTCTCATGATGAATCTACTTGCACTACTCAACCCAAAGATGGAAAATCAGTTGCTTATAGACTTAAGGATGAATTAAAGTATATTGATCCATTTTATAATCTTGAAGGATTAAACCCTTATAATTTAACTGAAGTTCCGCCTAACTTTGGAGTAGCAAAATATATTCCTATGAAAAGAGAAGAGACAGTGGTACAGGGGAGTGAGGGAGAAGGAGAGTCCCTCAAGCTATCTAACAAAGCTTCAGATCTTGGTTCAGAGCCATACATTATAGTAGAAATAGATGGCGGAGTGAATAACTATTATATATTGGTTTTAACTTACGGGGAAACAGCTAAGCTTTATGAGATTCATGACGATCCTGAATTAGTTAATGTTTATAGCACAGCTGGTGTTTTTGGTGGTGGCGGACAGATCGTGGAGAGGGTAGTTGTGCCTTCTTCCTCTGATGGGCATAGCAATCTTATATATGAATTTGATTTTAATGGAGAAAAAGTATTGAAACATGATAGGTTTAAAGTATTTTTTCAACATGCAAATGGTGGTTTGCAAATATCTTTTGATGTGATTGATAAGATTTATACGATAACTCGTGATCGATTAAGTGATAAATTTAAAACAGCAGTTCAAAATGATGAATTTGATAACGAGACTATAGGACTTGAAGATTTTGATAAAATTGAATATGAATTTGCTCCAATTAAATTGAGGGGCTACCCCAGCATTAGCATGGGGCACTATTCCGCTTCTTTTAATTTTTCTCCTATCACCTATCTAGATTCTGCTTCTATTGAGCCCAACATAGGCATACCTGTTCTTGGATTCTTTGATGAACGATATAGCGCCTCAACGAACTTCGGAGCAAGCACTTGTCAGCAAGGCGGAGATCTAGCAACCGGTCCTGTTTTATATAATGGAAGTTCCTGTGATGATTCGTCATCGTCATCCGGCGGAGCCGGAGGAGTGTTGGGTTTTGGAAATGTAGGCGTTGATCAGCCGAAAGCAGCAGGAGGCGTAGGGGAAGATGTTACAAGTGTTCTTTTGAGGAGCAGAGGAGCCCCATATGACGTAGATGAGGATGGGACATCCGGATCTGGAGCTAATGCGTCTGCGTCTTCGGACCCATCAGGAGATAAGGATAAAAAAATAGATGGGATGGAGTCATTGTATTATAAGCAACAGGCAACCAAGTTTGTTGAGATTGTTAATGGTGAAAAATTTGAATTCCCAGCAAAAGAATTGCCGTATAGCCAAAGGCAGTTAATACCTGGTCTTTTTGATAACGAACCTGGTTCTATTAATGAATTTGATTATGGAAAATTAATAAAAGACTCTGCGCTGTCTACTAGAAAAACTCCAAATGTCCCGAATGAGGCTCAAGAAGATCAATATTCGTTTCAATATAATGGTTCTGTAGGTTTATCTGCTGGTTCTGTAAGTCTTGATAATCCTTATGATGATGGGGGGCCCTCCTGGCAGGTAAGGGACTGCATAAGACCTGTATCTTATGGATTTACGTCTTTTGTTGCTGAAAGTCAGACGCCAATTTATCATCATGAGGCAAAGGAAGTTGGGCAACACGCTATGAGTTTCTCTGATAGTTGGTCAAGAAACGATAGAACATTTATTGATCACAGCGGAAACATAAAGTTTTATTTATCAAAAGGTCCTGCTTCTAGTGTTTTAGAGGGGCTTAGCGTATCTCCGTCTCCAGGTAGCTCTGCTCTTGCTCAGGGTCTAGCTGATGACTCTCCAACTTCTGGCATCAATATGATGGATGATCCATCAATTCCCATTGGTACTCCAAATTTAATTGAAAGCGGAGACGCTCCAGATGAAACTGAGTTTTTAGCCAGCCTCCAGGATAAAACTTTTTATATTCGAATATATGCATGGAGAGAGTCTTCTCATTTTTATGGAACGACTGATAATTCCCCTCCTGATGAGGGTTCTAAAAACCATTTAATATTTACTGGGCTATGCGATCAGAGCAGTTTTGATATTTATGACAGTCACGTTGCAATGACATGTGAGCTTAGTGACTATAACAAAATATTAGAAGATACTTTATGGTTTAATAGTCCTTACTATGACGCAATGAGAGATGTCAATGTTGTATATGATATTGTTGTTCAGGCTGGACTATTCGCAGGAGAATATGATGGAAGCTTTGATCCAGCTAGTTTAGTTAAAAAGTATTCTGATCTTCCTACAGCTTCTGAATATAGTGTAGTAGAACATAATGGAGATTGTTTTTTATATAATGATTATGTTCTTCCTGGTCATTACGATCCATTGCAAAATCCATTATTTAAATTTGAGCAGGGATCTTCGTTTTTTGATGCGATAAAAAGATTGGCGGGGGTATCTGGTAAAACAGCATATTTCGATAGGCTTGGTGTTTTACATTTTGATGTGCCAGAGGATGAGGAAGAATTATACAATATTGATAAGGCAGACTCTGGAAGGGTATTTGATAGACCTCCAATCAAGGCTGCTTTTTGGTGGACATCACATCCAGGAAGGACAAATGCTCAAGAAAATGCTGGTTCAGGAGGTATATGCGGTGACAATTCTTCATTTTCTATATGGAATACTGTTATTGGAGAATATAATTTTAAGAGACTTCAGGCCGATACTGTTAATGAGATTAGAGTTGTATCTTCCACACCAGAAATGAAGCTACTTATAGGGTCGTTTGTTAATGTAAAATCATTATATGATCCAACCGCACAAGGATTTAGAGGGTATAAAAAGGTATTCTTACAACAGAGCGGTTACTTTGGATCTAGAGATGCGGTAGAAAAGACAATATCTAGATATTCAACAATGTTTACACCGCCCAGTTATGCATCTTTTAAAGTTTTAGGAAGATCTGGTCTAAGACCTATGAACACCATTACGTTAGACGGGATAGGTATGAGCACTCCGATGAGGCTTGTATTAGTAAATGTTAGTAATTCTATCGATGCGTCTAAGAATGAGTGGACAACTGACCTAGAGGGCAGGTATTTCTATCCAGGTCAAATATTGTCTTTCAAGGGAAACACAATTAAATTAAATCCATAATTTTAACAAATAGGAGTTTTATATGGCAAATATAAGTGATATTAAAGGTTTGAGTTCAGTTTTAGCAAAAGGGGTTGCAGCTGAAATTTCTAAGCAAATAGAGAAGTCCCCAGGTTCTTGGGCACTAAAATCTAGCAATGAAGGTTTCTTGGGCGGAGGAGCCCAATGCTATGCCGCCATAAGTGATAGTTCTGTAGCTAAGATAGGTCTAAAGGGCTCTCCAATAGTAGGAAAGTAAGTCTATAGGTAATATTAATGGCAGGAAAGACACCAAATTATGGTTTAGCGTTTTTTGACTTTAGAGATAGATTGGATTCTACTATAAGTGTCAAGATGGAGACTGATAGATTCTTAACAATAGATAAGCAGCTATATGGTTTATATTCTATATTTGGTGATGGAATAGTTGAGGGGTTGAGGGCAAGAAAATCAACAGATGATCCTAATTCTGTTGAGATAGACCCAGGCATAGCGTTTGTTAATTTGTTATCTGGGGAATTAAAGATTCCACAGAGAATATCTAATTTGCCTCCAAATAAAGTACTATATCTTTTTTGCACCATTACGGGTGCCACTCAAAAAACTAGAAGATTGAGATTTTTTACTTCCGAGGCGCCTTCTCAAGCCATGTCGATTCGTATATCTAAACTGCAAACAGTAGGTAGCGAAGTAAGGGTCGTTGACAATACTTATAGGCAAGACATATCTTTTAGACAACTTGTCCAAGAAGAGGTATCAGCTCATAGGCACCGTGGAATTCCCTCCAAAATAGACTTGTCTAGAGAAGTTAAAAATCAACTTCCAGGTGCTAGGGTAGAAAGTCTAGATGTTAAGCAGATAAGGTCTGGTCGATTTGGATTAGACAGAATACCCCAGCTAGATCATAAGAATCTAAAAAACACAGGGCTTTTGTCTCACCCTGCTTTAGACTCATTGGCTAAAAACCTTCAAATTAGTAATAGACAGTTATTGGGAGAAGTTGCTTCTGTAAACCTTTTGAGACAGCAATTATTTAATACTACAGTCTCTGAGGATTATATAAATTCTACCATAAACACTATATCTGTTATTCCTAATAAAACTCCAGACAGCTATATAGATTATGATGCCTCTACTGTTAGTTTTAATTCCGAGGGAGAAGGCTGTCCAAATGGTGGTTTTGTTGGAAAGACAACACCTCCAGGTAAAATTTTTAATATTGCTTACGACGATAACCAGTCTTTTAATTTAGCATACGAAAAAGAAAATGTAGTTATTTCTCAAAATACTGTTAGTTTGGGCTCTGGTGCTGACTTCAATATTCCAGTTGAATATTTTGAGGACGTTGAGGGTGCAGGGGAACTCTATCCGGGTATTTCTATAGAAGAGACGGTATCGACTTCAAATATTTCTGTTGTTTCAGATGCTACTATTTATGTGCAAGGTTTATATTCTGGAAAATTTAGCAGTGGCAAATCATCTCAAGTAGTTTATAAAAAAACTATTACTCAGAACAAAGATTGGACACCTTATGAATTGCTTTCTGTAAAAGTGAATTGTTCGTCTGGGTCTCATCCTGCTGTGGGATTTGCTTTTGCTCATCAGAATGCAGATGGCACTGAAACCCTGTCTGAACAATTCTCTTTATTAGAGTCAGACGAAATTACAACAAATCAAGATCCATCACAACATAATTTTAAACAGGTTTCTGTTGACATATCTTCATTCGACAGAGGCAATGTGGTTGGAATATATTTTTATGTGTCTGATTCTTATAAGAGTTTTTCATTTAATATTGATGATATAGGTCTTGCTACAACTGCCAACTATCTTCCTGTTGGGCTGATTAGATTTAGGTATACTTCTGGATCAATAGTCACTTTAAATACTATACTTTTTGATGTTAGCACTGAGGGTAATAGTGCATTTGAATTAAGGGTAAGAACTGGTAATAATTTGGTCGAGTTAGGACAGGCAGAGTGGAGTGGAATATTG
>Ga0315336_1005373_pt1 | contig 14037 bp, 16 predicted proteins | sample ASW5metaG_FD_204512 | JGI IMG/M metagenome (GOLD analysis project Ga0315336, IMG submission 204512) | Ammonia-oxidizing marine archaeal communities from Monterey Bay, California, United States - ASW #5 | ecosystem: Environmental > Aquatic > Marine > Intertidal zone | place: USA: California...
GGTAGATTCCCACATGTTACTCACCCGTGCGCCACTAAGTCCGAAGACTTCGTTCGACTTGCATGTGTTAGGCATGCCGCCAGCGTTCGTTCTGAGCCATAATCAAACTCTTAAGTTAAGTAAATAAGACCGAAGTCTAAAATTTACGGAACGACCGTACTTGCGGAACACTTTATGTATAAATACATAAGTATCTGTTGATACGTATTCCACAATTGATCGTAATTATTAAATTACGAATTGTTGCCTACGTATCTCTTTATTGTCTTATAAACATTTCAAAGAGCATAGCAATCTATTGCAAAATGAAAATCCAGTTTGCAAAAAATCACACTTTTCTTAAGTAAGAGTTAAGGGCTATAATAGTATTAAAATTCCCTGTCAAATCATAAAAAAAATTATTTTTTCCTAGATTTTCAACATCCTTTAGTTTGTATACACCTTTTTTACAATAAAAAGGGGAATCTGCCTTCATATATCAATATTAGAATTATATTTTACTATGAACAATTTAAACTTTCTTTACTTGGTTTATTCTAAAAATAAAGATCTATTTTTTAAAAAATTTTCTTTTAAAAAAACTTTAATAGTTGTTTTCAAATAACTATATACTAAAGGTATAAAAATTTAATGAAGAAACAAAAAGCACTTATTACGGGAATCAATGGTCAAGATGGAAGTTATTTGGCTGAGTTTTTACTAAAAAAAAATTATGAAGTTCATGGTATCCTTAGAAGAAGTAGTAGTTTTAATACAAAAAGAATTAATCATCTTATTGAAAATAAAAGCTTAAACAATAATAGTATTTTTTTTTATTATGGTGATGTTATTGATCACACAACAATTTTTAATTTAATTAAAAAGATTCAACCTAATGAAGTTTATAATCTTGCTGCGCAAAGCCATGTAAAAATTTCATTTGAATTACCTTTGTATACAACTCAAGTAAATGGAGTAGGTGTATTAAATATTTTAGAATCAGTAAGATCGCAAAAAATTGATGCAAAGATTTACCAAGCCTCAACTAGTGAAATGTTTGGCAATCCCTCATCTGAATTTCAAAATGAATCAACTCCATTCAAGCCTTGTTCTCCCTATGCGGTTTCTAAGTTATATGCTCATGAACTAGTTAGTAATTATAGAGATTCTTACAATATGTTCTGCTGTTCTGGAATTCTGTTCAATCATGAATCACCAAGAAGAGGTGAAACATTTGTTACAAAAAAAATTTCTAACGCAGTGAGGGAAATAAAAGAGAAAAAAAGAGATCAAATATTACTTGGAAATATACACTCTAAAAGAGACTGGGGCTTTGCCCCAGAATATGTTGAAGCAATGTGGTCGATGTTACAAAATAACAAACCGATTGACTATGTTGTTGCTACAGGTGAAAATTATAGTGTAAAAGAATTTATTCAACTTGCCTTCAAAGAAATAGACATTGAAATAGAGTGGGAAGGAAAAGGTTTAAATGAAATTGGTCTAAATAAAAAAAATAAAGACGTCTTAATTAAAATTGATGAAAAATATTTTAGACCTAGTGAAGTAAATAACTTAAAGGGCGATTCTTCAAAAATTGAGCACGATTTAGGTTGGAAGGCAAAAACAAAAATAAAGGATTTAGTTAAGTTAATGAATATTAACTATTCATGAACTTAATTTTTTTTTATAATCTCTAATAGTCATTTTAATTCCCTTTTTTAGAGAAATTTTATTTTTAAAACCCATTTTTTTAATTTTACTTAAATCTAATCTTTTTCTTAACATTCCGTCAGGCATTTTTTTATCAAATAAAATTTTTCCATTAAATCCTACTTCGCTAGCTATAAGTTTAGCTAGATTTTTTATAGTTAATTCGTCTCCAGAACCAACATTAATTAATTCATAATTGTTACAGTTCTTAAGTAGAAAAACTATAGCTCTAGCTGCATCATAAACATGAATAAACTCTCTTTTGGGTTTTCCAGATCCCCAGATTACAACTTCTTTTTTATTATATTTTTTTGCCTCTACAAACCTTCTAACTAATGCAGACAAAACATGACTTGTTTCAAGATCAAAATTATCATTACTTCCATATATATTAGTAAACATTGGACAGATAATTGGTATTTTGTGTTTTAATGAAAAATATTCAGAAAGTTTTAAGCCTGATATCTTTGCAAGAGCATATCCTTCGTTTGTTGGCTCTAGTTCACCTTTAAGTAAATCTTTTTCATTTATTTTTCTAGTAATGTTTTTAGGATAAATGCATGAACTACCTACAAATATAGCTTTATTTGTTTTTTGAATTTCTAGACATCGAAATGCATTTATTATCATTTGTAAATTTTCATTTAGATATTCATACTTTTTTAATGAATTATCTTTTATTCCGCCAACTTTGCCTGCTATCATTAAAAAATAATCTGGCTGTATTTTTAAAAAAAATTTTTTTGCAAGATTAAAATTAAGTAAATTCATTTCTTTGCTCGAAGGTGCATAAATTTTATATAATTTGTTTTTATTTAAAACTTTAACAACTTCAGAGCCAAGCATTCCATTCCCTCCTGTTACTAAAATTTTTATATTTTTATTAATCATTTTAATTTAATTTATGAAATTATTAATATTTTTATACCACTTAAAAAAAACATAATATCTCAATAACAATCCTGAATCAAAATTTTTCCTATTAATTTTATGTTTTTTTAGTAAGTCTTGAAAGTTTATCAAATTTGTTTTTTCAGAGCTTTGTTCTAAATATTCTAGAATATGTTTTTTATTATTAATAATAAACTCATTTTGTCCGCCTGGAAATTGTGATTTTGATTGCCTGCTAACTATTTCCTTATTTAAATTAATTAAAGGATTATTTCTTAAAAACGATTTTGTACCATGAATAAAATGTGATTCATAATTAACTCTTAGTGAAAATTCAAATAAACGATGATCAGTTAATGGAGTTCTGAAAACAGTTCCATAATAACCTGCTATTTTATCAAATATTGAAGTAACATTGGGCATTACCCAATTATTTATTGTATTATAAAAACTATTAATTATTGGTTCTTTGCTATAATAATTTTCAAAATGCAAAAATCTATAATTAGATTTCAAAACATTATTTGATTTATTTTCATGTTTTTTGTACTCATTTTTAATAGATATTGGTAAAAAATGATAAATAGATTTTAATAAATAAAACATTAAACTTTTATTATTATAATTTTTATATTTAGATAAATATATAAAATACTTCATAAATTTTCTATCCGACAAAAGTTGTGACAAAAAAAATATTAAATGATGTTGATGCCCAAAAAATGCCTCATCCCCGCCTCCTCCATCAAATAAAACTGCTTGATGCTTTATCTTTGATAAATGATCATTAATAAATAAATTAAAAATAAAAGACATATCGGGGGCTGGCGTATCGCAAATTATTGTTAATTTTTCAATCAAGTAATTATAATCTAAATCATCGTACGAAAAATAATTTTTCTCTATATTTTGAAATTTTGAATCTTTTTTTATATTTTCAATAATTTTTTTTTCCAATTCATCTCTCTCATCAACAAAAGTATAAGTTGATAATTTTTTATTAGTACTATTTAGATAATTTAAAATTGAATTAGAATCTATTCCTCCTGATAATGCAATTGAATAATTATCATAGATACATCTTGATCTAATATTGATTGAATCTTTTAAAATTGAAATCAATTCTTCACAATTTTCAGAAAAGTTTATTTTTTTATTTATATCTTGAATGCACTCTAATGTTTTATTCCAATAGTTAGTATATTCAATAATCTTAGCTTCTGAGTTTACCTTAATATATGATGCTGATTTAACTTGTTTAATTTCTTCAAAAAAATTATCTGATCTAATAGGCATATGGTTTAAATTTAAATAACTAGCGGTAATTCCTAAATCCAATTTAAATTGAATTTTATCTTTTAAAAACTTTCTTATTGATCTTGATTCTGATGAAACTACTAAGGTATTTTTAAAAAATGTATAAAATAATGGTTTGTTACCAATTCTATCTCTAGCCAAATAAAATAAATTCTTTTTTTTGTTATAAAAAACGAATGCAAAATCACCAACTAAATAGTTTAAACAATCAATGCCGTATTTATCGAATAATTTAATAACTACTTCTGTATCGGTATTTGATGTAAAATTATAATTAGATAAGTGATTTTTTTTTAATTCAAGATAATTAAATATCTCTCCATTAAATACTACAATATTTCCAGTTTCTTTTGAAATAAGTGGCTGTGAAGATAAGGTCAAATTTTTATCAGTAGTATTTAATAATGTATGACCCAAAAAATTTTTTTCAAATTTAATGAAATTATTTGAAACTCTACCTCTATGTTTAATTGTATCTAAGAAATACTCTTCATTATTAAAGTTTTGATTATTTATTAAAGCAACTATCCCACACATATTCGTTGCATTATATATACTTGAAATTAAACTAGAAGATTAAAATATAGATTTTTGGTTGCGGGAGTAGGATTTGAACCTACGACCTTCAGGTTATGAGCCTGACGAGCTACCGGGCTGCTCCACCCCGCGATAAAAGTTGTTATTATTATTGTTTTAGTAGAAAAACAAGAAAATTAATTGATCCAATTTTCTGCGTACTTTATATCTGTCATAACAGCTGAAGGTTGAAAAGATAAGGCTTTCATTTGTTTTTTATATTTCTTAATATCCTTCATTCTACCCCATCTTTCAGGACATACTAAACAACTTTTAAAATTTTTTATTATATTAAGATTCTCTTTATTAATTGGAAGCTCATTTACAGTATCTATCCATATCCATTTGACTTTTTTTTTAAAAAACTGAGCATTAATAATATTTTCGTATTCAGAAAATCTAACGGCTAAATTGCCAAAACCTTTTTTTACTGACTCATAAAAATATGGCATTTCAACATCGAGCAAAAAATAAGAATTAACAGAAAAAGATTTTATTATATCTATTACGTCATTTTCTATTCCTGATTCTTTAATATTTGCAACTAATGTCTTATGTGAATAATTTTCTAGATAATCAGATAATAAATCTCCTTTTGAAAAAGGCTCGTGATTTAGTATTATTTTTGATCCTTCTGTACGCAAATCTATTTCTACACCATAATTTAGCGGAGTTTCTTTCAATTGTGAAATTAAATTGATTCTGTGAGCTATAATTTCCATTTGTATTTAAGTTTTATTATATAGTTTATAGTTCTAAAAACTAGTTTCATCTTTCCTTTAATTGAGCCGCCTCCCTTAGCCTCTCCTAATAATCTTTTATTAAAATATACTGGATATTCTATGATTTTTATCTTATTTTTTTTTGCTATTAAAAGCAGGTATAGATCTAATGAAAAATCCAAAGGTGGATTTTGAAAAAAACTGGTCAATGATCTATTAAAAATTTTAGGCTGTGCATTAATATCCGAAACTTTATAACCAAGAAACAAAAAGACAAAAATACTCATAGCTTTTGTAAAAAAAGCATCAAAAATATTTCTATTAACTCGCAAACCTTTTACTAATATTTTTGATTTGATTAAATCTTCTTTATTTTTTTTGAAAGCATAAATTAAATCTTTAAAGTCTGTTTGATTATCTGCATGAGTCCAGCCTATACACTGACCTTTTGCAATTCTTATTCCTTCAATAATCCCATTTCCATAACCCTGATTAACTTCTATATTTAAAAATTTAATTAATTTTTTTTTATATAAATTATGATTTAATATAATATTTTTTGTCTGATCATTTGAGCCATTGTTAACCAAAATTATTTCAATGTAATTTACCAAATTATAATCTTGTTCATAAATTTTTTCGACATTTTTTAAAAAAATTGGTAGGTTTTTACTTTCATTATAAGAAGGTATAACAATGCTAATCTCAACATCCATAATAGCAAATATTATTTTTAAGGTCTAAAAACAAGGTATTTCTGTCCTATATAATTTATCAATGTTGAAAATCCTGTTGCTATAATAAAAGCAAGTATTTTAATATTAAATATTAATACAACAAAATCATGCGATATTGAATTTATAATAAAAGAAGAAAAATACAAAATTGCAAAATACAATAACTGTTTTTTTGTTTTATTTTTAACTTTAAATACAAATTCTCTATTAGCATAAAAAGCAAAAATAGATCCCAATATAAAGCTTATACGCTTACAGTTATATATTGTGAAAAAATTAAGATTTATTAACAAGAAATAAAAAAAAGCATCTAAACTTACTGTTATTATTCCTACAAAAATAAATCTATAAATTTGAAATAATTCTTTTATTTCATAATTTAGTATTTTTTTTAAATTTTTCCATTTCACTCGGAGTGCCCCAACTATAATATTTATCAACTTCAACTATTGAAATTTTAATATTTTTTTTTAAAGCTTCGCTAACAGCCATATCTAAATAATATTCGTCATTTACTTTGATTTTATTTTTTATAATGTTTTTTATTGAATTAATAAAAATTTCTTTATTTTTAAATGCAAAAGTTCCAATAATAATCTTGTCATTCTTTGGATCATTGCTCGCAACTTTCTTACAAGTAATTTTATTTATGGAATCATCGATAATGTTAACCCAACCAAAAGAATTTTGATTCATCAAGTGAAACTCATTAGGTTTAGTGGTAAAAATTAATATATCGTTTGAATTTAGTAATTTATTAAATAATTTTTTGTTAAACTTAATATAAGAATCACAAGAATGTACAAATATTTTATCATTATCGTTGATATAATCTTTTGCCAAAAGACATGTAGTAGCCTGTCCATTAGAAATCTTATTAACTTCAATTGGACAAACATTCTGTAAGGAAGATAATTTTCCTACATTCTTTTTAAAATATTTGTCGTGAGATTTGAGATAAAGAAATATATTTTTTTCTGCCTTTGGCATGCAGAGATTTGATAATATAAACATAGGCAAATGATTTATTCTAATATAAGGTTTAGGAAGCTTATATTTTTTTATCAAAAATCTCTTACCCTTACCAGCCATAGGCATAATATTAACTAATGTCATTATCTATCAACGATATTAATCGAAGAAATTAATTCGTGTTTGTCATGAATGATTTTATAAATATATACTTTTGAAATATCCACGTTATATTTACATTTTTTATCAAATAATTTTTTAAAATATAAATCATTAATAAATTTATTTTTAATTGATGCAATCGTAAAATGTGGCATCCAATTTTTATTGACAAATGGATAGCCATATTTATCATAATTTCGTTGCATATTTTTATCTGAGAATTTAATAAATTTATTTTTACCTGAAATATAAATTGAAAAAATTTTGACTATTTTTTTTTGGAATAAATTCAATTGCATATTTTGATTAACTCTAAAGAAAATTGTATCTTTACCAGTTAGAATATCCTCATAAAAAAAATCTAACTTATTTACTCTGATATTTAATTTTTTTTTAAATTTAATATTTTGAATTTTTTTTATTTGTTCTAAATTAGTTTTGTTCGTATTAAAAACATAAATAGTACAATGAGCCGGATGTAATAGATATGGTTGATAGCCATAAATTTTTTTAATTTTTTTCTTATGAAAATTGATTGCTTTAAGTAGCTGATTTTTTGGCAGGATAAATATTCCCAGTTTCATTTAATTCCCTGACTTGGTGAGTTTTTCTAATTTTATTCTTGAAATATTAGGAATAATTTTTTTATTTATTATTAAAAATTCAAAGAAATCAGAAAAATTGATTTGGATTTTATACCATTCATGAATTTTCATATCAAATACAGAGCCAAGTAAACTTCTTAATAAAACATTGTGAGTTACAACTAATATTTTTTTATTATAAAATTTTTTATTGCTTGTTAATTTTTTTAAAAACACCTGCAATCTATCAATTACATCTTTATTATTTTCACCAGAAGGAAATCTAGGATCAAGATTACTATTCCACATATCTATAATTTTTGGATATTTTTTTTTCAACTTAGTTAAATTTAAACCTTCTGCCCTTCCATAATTTATTTCTTTCAACTCATTTATTTTAATAATCTTCCTAGTTGAATAAATTTTAGATGTCTCTAAAGCTCGCTTTAAAGGACTAGAAAAGCAAATATCAAATTTTTTTTTGATAAGTAATTTATTTTTTTGTACAGTTATTTTATTCGTATCTCTTCCTTGACCAAAAAAAGTTCCATCATTATAAAGTGTTTTGTTGTGTCTAATAAAGACAATTTCATTATTTTTCTTAATCGTTATTATAAAATTATTAAAATGATTTAAAAATTTGATCACTATTTCTTTTACTTGTTCAATATTATTTTTTTTAATACTTCTATATGATTTGATTTTAATAAATTCATTATACAAATTTTTATTGTTAGTAATTTTTAAAAATAATTTTTTTTGCTCTTTTGAAGATATTAGTTTATTTATATTATTTTCAAACTTGTAATAATTAAAAAGTAAATTTTTTATTATGTGATAAGCATAATTTATTTTATTGATTTCATTAAATTTATATTTTAATTTCTTTAAATAATAACCAGATTTATTAAAATAATATTTTCTATATGAAATAGAATTGGCATCTATATCTTTAATATAATCATTAGGACTTCTTCTTGATGAAATAAAATCTTCTAGAATGAGAAATCTTACAGGATATATCTCCTTTAGAGAAAGTCCTTTGTAATTTTTGCTTCTTTCCCAATCAAAGCAAGTAAAGGGACTGAGCAAAACATGTTTTTTATGCGATTTTTTATCATAAATCATTAAATGGATTACTGTAAACTTATTATAATCATATTTTATTGGTCCTAAAGTATTGTTTATTAAAATAGATTTCTTAGTTTTTTTTAATATAAAATCATTCAAACTATTAATTTTTTTATTACATTTATTAAAATTTTTTTTATTTATTTTATTTAATATAACTACGACATCTATATCTCCTATATGCTGTAAATCACTTCTGTCATTAAAAGACCCTACTATAGTGACTGATATAACTTCATTTATTTGAAATAATTTATCTTTAATTTTTTGACTTATATATTTTTTAAACATTTACCTTTGATACCTAGATAACGTTTTTAATTTTATTATTTGTATTTGTGGACTTGGGCTATTTAAAATTTCGGAACTTGAAATAGCTCTATCCGAATTAATATACGGTATAAGAGAAACAGTGACTCCGCCATCAACTGACAATTTAAATTTACTTCTTAAAGGATGTTTGTTTAATTTTTTCAATATTTCTTTTGAATTTTCAAGAAATTTTTGACCTGAAAAACCAGGTTTTTTAATTGAAAGAATTAAATATTCATTAACTGAATTAATATAATTTTCTATAGAAAAATTATCTTTAACCGAATGTATTACTAAACCTGGTACAGCTTTTATAGATTTTATTTTCTTTATTACTGAATTTATGTTTTCATCTATATCTTTGTGAATGAAGACAATGGATTTTTCCATAGTTGTTTTATCTAATAATAAGGAAGGATGTCTAGACATTATATGGAATTGTATCTCATGATTTGGCCATAAGTTTCGTATTTGTTTAATTTTATTATAATCAATCAAGTTTGCATTTTTTTTAATAGTTTCATCAACCAAATCAATATGTATGAAATCAGGCAAAGTTTTTATTTTTTCATATATTAAATCTAAATTTGTTTCTGAATTAGGATAAATTGCTATGCCAATCTTTTTAATATTTTTAAATGAAAAATTAATATGTAAAAAATAACCAAATATAAAAAAACAACCCGAAATCAAATACCTTTTGAATTCAAAACTTAAATCATTTAAAAAATTAAAACTAGAAATAAAGTACTGGAATAAATATGAGGCAAGAGAAATAATAAAAAAATATGAAAGAGATCTAAAAAAATAATAATTTGGTACATTAAAATTAAAAAGAAAGTTTAAAAAAAAACATATTAGTACACCAAAGATAAAAGGTGCATAATATGATAAATATTCTTCTCCTAAATATAAAAATAAAATGTTTTTAAAAAATAATTCACAGGATATTGAAAAAATACCAATCAATATATAAATTATTAGATGTTTATTTTTGTAAAAAAGTAAAATAAAATTTTTAATTGAGAATCCTTGGTCTAAATTTAACTTCACTTTTTTTGGCCGTAATAAGCGGCGATGCCATTTTTCCTATTAAAATGTTTTTCAACTATATATTTTGGAATACTTTTTTTAACTTTGAGCATATTTGAATAATATGCAAGTTCAGCTATATATTCTATAATTTCTATATTTTTAGTTGATGATGTTATACTGTTACCCCATGCAAAAGATCCATGCCCAGCTACTAGTATGCCGGGGAAATGGTTAATATCTAATTTTTTTTGTTTAAAAAAATTAACTATTAATTTGCCTGTATTTAATTCGTAATTTTTTAAAACATTTTTTTTTGATAAATATCTTAAACAAGGTATTTCTTTTTTACAAAAATCTGCGTGAGTTGTTCCATAAATAGGAATGTTTTTTGAAGTTTGAGCCCAAGATGTGGCAAACTTTGAATGTGTATGAGATATGCTATTAACGCTAGAAAAATTATTATATATGACTAAATGCGTCAACATATCAGTAGGGGTGCTAAATTTCCATAAATCTGTAAACCTTTTTTAATATCTATGACAGGAATATCTTTATATTTAATTTTAGATAAATCTACACCGCTTGGTTTTATTGCAAAGTAATCATTGTCAATTTTAATACTAACATTACCAAAATTCTGAATAGATAAATTCTTTTTAATTAATTTGATATTTTCTGATATGCATAATTTTAATAATTTAATATTCATAATATATTAAAATATTAACATTATTATTACCAATAATGTCAATAATCTATTTTGTTAATATAATTGCAAAAAATAACTATTTATTTGGTAGCGGAGGAGGGATTTGAACCCCCGACACAAGGATTATGATTCCTCTGTGTTACTTACTCTGCTAAGTAAAATGAAATATAGCTTTATTTTTGAAAATTGGAAATTGTTTTATTGAAAACAAAAGGATACATAAAGAATCCAAAATGTTAAAGGTTAGTTTAAATAGTTATATTTGAAGAGAGTTTTTAAATGTCAGATAATAATTTTTTATATTTCTTTAAAAAAAATGAAAGTTTTTTATTCAAAACTTCAGTTGTTTTTTTATATATAATCGCAACGATTGTTATTTTTTATATTCTGTTTGTAACTTTATTACCGTTTACACTTAAAAAAATGGGAGACTTAGCTGTAAATCAAATTAATGAAAATATTTATAAACAACTTCCAGAAGAGTATTTTTTAGAAAAAGATGAAGAATTAAAAAAAAGAATTTTAATTAAATATATAGTTAGTGAAGTTGAGCCGTATGCAGATGAGCTTCGGCCTTTATTTACTGATAATGGCAATTAATTGCAATAATATTCATAATAAAAAGTATCCCATTTTGTTTCACCTTTGTGGTTACAAAAATCCAATGTGGAGACCATTCTATCTATTTTTTTATAATTAATATTAATACTTAATAAGGAAAAAATTATTAATAAGGAAATAAACCCAAACTTTATTAATCTCAAAGAATATTTTTCAAGCACGAGTGTATTTCTCATAGTTACTAAAAAAGAAAAAAATAACATTGGAATATAAAAAATTAGATAATGGGAATGGGAAGGAAGACTATAAACTTCTCCTCTAAAAGAAAGTGGAATTTTTATTAAATAAGCCGCAACTAAAAATAAGATAGAAAGTAAGGATATTGATATATTTTTTTTATGTATCCATATTATAAAATTATTAATAATTATTAAGATTAACAAAAATAACTCTGCAATAGTAAAACTTGAACTTTTTATATTTAAAAGATAGTTGAAAATTCTTTCAATCAAAGAAAAATTACTATCAACCTTATCTGAATAAAAAAACATTTGATCTATTGGATTAAAAATTATAAGTGCATTGTATAACTGACTAGAAGGGTGAATAAAAATAACAATTAGGCCAAGAAAAATTCCTGAAAAAACAAATAAATTTAGTTTTAAAAAAAAAATAAAATTCAAATTTGTAATTCTAGTGAAAACAAATAATGAAAATACAATATAACTAAAAAATATAAATTGATAAAATGGTAGACTATCAAACCAATTTCCTGGATATACAACCAAAGTATTTAGAAAAATTGTTATTAAGAAAGCCACACCTATAAGAAACAATATAATAAAATTTATATAAATATATTTCGGAAAACTTTGATTAAAATCTTTTTCACTAAATTTTTCGTTCAAATTTGCCATAAGAATAAAAATTATTGGAAGAAAATATATTAACATCACTATTTGGATTTTTGCTGACATTGCAATTGTTGAGAGAAAACTACAAATAAGTAAGTAAAATAAAATTCTTTTGTTGTTATTAATTATTTTAAAAACAAAATACAAAGAGACTATAAAAAAAAGAAAACTATACTCTTCTGTTCTTATACGAATTAACAAGCCATATATACTTGCAGAAGCAATAAAAAAAATTGTTACAAAAAAAGAAATAGATTTATTTTTAATAAACAGATTGTTTATTTTATCAAATGCCAAAACTATAAAGTAACATACAAACAAATTTAATATTCTTGCATAAAAAACTAGTTCGTTAACGTTAGAAATATCAGCTTTTGATTTAAATTCATTTAAAGATGAAAAGGAAATTAAATTTATTATATCTAAAATTTTGAACCATAATGAAAGTAAAAAAAAACATATGAATCCAGGATGGTCAAAATAGGTTTGATTTAGAAGGTTATTAAAAGCAAGAGCTTCATAAATATGAACATAATCTTGATCAGAAAAATAATAAAAATCTGATATATAACTGTATTTTAATAAAAAAATAAAAAATAAAAAAATAAAAAAAAAAGAGTATCGGGGATAATTATTGTTCATTTAATAAAAAATAGATTAATCATCTTCAATAATATTAAAAAACCATCTTTAAAATCATTAACACTTTTTTGTCCAGAAATCCTTTTTCTTTCATAGCAAATTATATCACTATAACTTTTATTTGATCTATGAATTTTTATTGGAATTTCTACACAGATGGCAAAATTATTTGAACTAAAGTTTAAATTATTAATAAGTTCTTTTTTACATATAAAATAAGTATATAGAATATCACTAATTTTTAATCGAAAAAAAATTTTTCCTATAAATGTAAAAATTTTATTTCCTATAAAGGTTATAAAAGTGTCATCTTCGCTACTATTTTTTTTTAAATACCTTGAGCCAAAAATGCATTCATATCCATTTCTAATTTTTCTGAACATTTCAAAAATATCACTTGGCATAAAAGCTCCATCTGCATTAAAAACACAAACATAATCAAATTTTGAATTTTCAAAACCATATTTTAATGCTGCTCCATAACCTTTTATATTTGGATTTATAATTTTAATTTGGTCTTTGATTTCTTTATTAAGTAAATCTGTGGAATTGTCTTCAATATTTTTTACAACTATAATTTCATATTTAATTTTGTTTTTTAGTTCGAAAAGTAACTCTTTTAAAACTATAGGAAGATTATCTTTTTCATTTTTTGCCGGAATTATAATAGATAAATTTTGCATTAATTTAATCTATTAGTTTTTTTTTTTAATTTTACTATTATTTTTTTAAAAAAATTTTCAAAATTTTTCAACCCCTACAAGAAAACAAGAACGATAGCGCAAGAAGAAGTAGAATAAGTTTTGAAAGCACTCTTGAACCTGTACGTTTAACTTGCACTCGATATGAGGTTTTATTCTTCCACTTTCGTTTCAAAATATAAGCCATAAACACTCATTTTTTGAAACCGAAATTATCCGAATGTTATCCGAATATATGTTTTGAAGAATTATTTGGTAGCGGAGGAGGGATTTGAACCCCCGACACAAGGATTATGATTCCTCTGTGTACCCTACTCTACTACGTAATTTGAAGCAGAGCATTATTTTTGAAAATTGGAAGTTGGTTTTTTGGAAGTGA
>Ga0315336_1005374_pt1 | contig 14034 bp, 10 predicted proteins | sample ASW5metaG_FD_204512 | JGI IMG/M metagenome (GOLD analysis project Ga0315336, IMG submission 204512) | Ammonia-oxidizing marine archaeal communities from Monterey Bay, California, United States - ASW #5 | ecosystem: Environmental > Aquatic > Marine > Intertidal zone | place: USA: California...
CCGCCCGTGCCGCGGCCCGGACATGCGCTCCCCCGCGCGCGACGGCGCTCCGTCGCGATACAGGCGTGCGATCCAGAACAGGATGGGGCCAACTCCCAGCGACAGAAAGCCGACGAAGTGATTCTGATTCCAGAAGCTGCCCTTGGGCCGGTCCAGCGTGTCGCGAAACGGATTGTCGTGGAACCAGAAGAACTTGCCGTTGCTGGTCAGAAACTGAATCAACCCGAAGATGGCCATGGCGATCGCCCCCACGGCAACAGCCTTCAACAGAAAATGCACGTGCTGAACCTTGGTGATCCGCTGGGTGACGACGAGGAACACCAGGACGTAGGCCAGCAGAATCGCCAATCCGTCACGTGTCTCACTGGGTGCCAGGCTGAGGTACGACCAGTTGCCCATTGCCTGCTCGGCTCCCGGCGCCCAGGTGGGTAACAGGCGGAACAACTCCGGCGAGATGATCTGGATCCAGGTCGTGGGCAGAGCGATCTGCTGCACCACGACCAGCGCCACGGCCAGGACAAGCAGGATCTGGCACGGTGAAGCAATCCACGCGCGATCAGGAGACCGCCACAGGTGCACAATCCAGACCATGGCGACTGTACAGGAACCTGCGACCAGCAGCAGCTGGCCTAGCGCCTGTCGGCCCCCCATCACAAACGGCACGAGAAACAGCAAAGCCACGATGCCGACATCAACGATTTTGAGCAAGCTGGAACGCGGCCCGTGCATGCTGGACGTGTCCGACGGATGCGAGACGATGGTATCCATGCCGTGCTCCCTGTGCGCTGTGGAATCCAATCCGCGCGGCCCGTAATGGCTGACGGCTCAGGCCACTCGAGATTCGTCTTCGTATCTGGACAGCAGTTGACCTGCCGTTTCTGGCTCCCCGGCCACCTCGAACGCGTCCAGCTGATGTTCGGATTGCGGTTCGTCGTGCCCGTAGCCCTCGCCGTAGCCATATCCGTACCCGTAGCCGCTGTCTCTGTTACTCGACACTTGATTGGCGATGGCACCGATCAAGTGGCACCCCAGAGTCGTTACGGCTTCGGCAGCCTGAATCACCATCCGACGTGAATTGAATTCCGGTCGCACAACGAGCATCACGGCGTCGACAAGCCTGCCGATAATCGAGGCGTCCGTCACAGCCAGAACCGGGGGAGCATCGACAAGCACCTGTTCGTAGTTGGTTTCGGCCCAGGCCAACAGTTCTATAAACCGCTCGGTAGATAAGAGTTCGGCTGGATTGACTGGACGGGGACCCGAAGTGATCACATCCAGGTTGGGAGTCACGTTCGCAATCCGCGACTCATCCGCAATCGTGCCAACCGGTCGATCTGACGACAGCAGCGTCGATAGTCCGTTTTCGGAACGCAAGCCGAGTGTGGTCGTCAGTCCGGGGCGCCGCATGTCGGCATCGATCAGAATCGTTCGTCGCCCGGCCTGTCCGAACACCACCGCCAGGTTGCCGATGGTGGTCGTCTTTCCATCTCCGGGCTGGCTGGAAGTCACGACAACGCGGCGGGTGTCCCGCATGTGATGGACCAGGGCGGTCCGCAACCCGCGATATGCCTCGGCTTCCACACTGCTGGGTCGCGCCACCGTGACCAGCGAGTTGACAGCTTTACCTTCCGGGATTGCCATTTGCCGTACGGTCGACAAGACAGGCACCTTCAGAATGGCCTGCAGTTCGTCCAATGAGCGGAAGCGATCGTCGAGCACATACATGATGTAAACGGCAAACAAACCGATGCCCAATCCTCCCACCAGAGCGGCCAGAACGACAATGGAAAGCCGTGGGGAGACGGGCGAGGTCGAAACTTCCGGTTCGCCCAGAATCGCAATGTTGACGCCCTTGTCCTTATTCAGGTCGACATCTTTCATCCGCGTCAGCAGCACATCGTAAAACGAGTTGAGTCGCACGATGTCCGCGTCCAGTATCCGCAGCCTGGACATACGCCCATTGAGTTGCAGTGCAGCCTGCTTTTCTCGTTCAAACTCCAGACGCACGGAATTCTCACGGCCCATCGCCTCTTCCAATCGCTGCCGAGCCATGGCCAGCAGGCGCGGAGCGAGCTGCCGATTGCGGACCTGACCGACCCGCGCACTCTTGATCCGCGGCTGATCCATCAACCACTGTTCTTTGAGCTGAATGCTGCGGGACAAGCGTTGGATCACGGGGTGATTTTCACCGTATCCCTTATTTCTGGCGGCAAACAACAGCGACCGGTCATTGAGTAGCTGATCGTTGATACGGGCCATCGCGTACTGGTCGTCGTTATCCAGTCCAAACTCGTGCCGCATCAGTTGTTTGCCGATCTCATCCACCGAACGCATGGCATACTGCAGAACATCTTCGCCGTTGCGAATCGCGGTTTCCATCGCCATCAGCCTGGCCCGGGCATTGATCGTTTCCTGCCCGACTTCGGCCAGGGACCGATTGAGGCTGATCACACGCTGCACGAGGATATTGACACGATTGCCATCTTCACCGTTGTCAAATTCCTCGAGGTTTTCTCGAAGTTGAATCAGTTCCGTGTTCTTGACGGCGATGGTGTTTTCCAGCGAGGTCTTTTCACGGGTCAGAGTATCCAACACTTCTCGGGACGTCCCTTGGTGTGTTTCGTCGATGAAGGCGATATAAGCCGACACAATGCTCCGCAGCACGGTGGCAGCCATTTCAGGATCGGCCGATCGATATCGCAGCTCCATGACATTGGTGTCAATCGGGTTGCGGACCGTCAACTGCGACCCCAACCGCGCATTCCAATCCTCGCGTCGTTGTCCGAGATGCCGCAGGTGCACAGGGCTCAGATCCTGTACGACACGAGAAACGACTGCGTCACTCTGAATGACATTGACGTAGCTCGGCATTTCCTTGAGTTGCCGTGAGGCCTGACTGGAGCCGTCCACGGCATGCGACCCGGCATCAAGCACCTGGATTTCGGCATTGGATTCATAAATCCGGGTAGCCGTCGCATAGTGCGCAGCCGCCAGCAGACAACTCACGATCAGGCAAGCCGTCATCAGACGGTGGTGCAGCCTGACGGTTCTGAGGAATCGGGCCACATCGTGCAAAACGCTGACTTCAGAGTCACTCGCATCCTGAACCGTCGCCGGTCCCGAGTTACTCAAGCCGTTGTCGCTCACCATACACGCCGCCTCAGGTGCACTGCTTTACAAACGGAATCTGGGACCACGATGGAACATCTCCAGCACCCCACGTCCGCGGGCGACTATCGGAAGACTCCCTGGCGGCGTATCCACCGCGCATCGCTCTTGCGACGACCCGCTGAAAACCGGCTGCGGGTCTTACTGAAATGCTCCGCGCAGGTCAATGACGATTTCCTCGATTCGCGCCTCGAAATCCCGGCCTGCCTTGGATTTCAATCTTGCAGAACTCGTCGCCGCTGTACTACAAACCCGGCCGGAACAGTCCGCCGCATCGTTTGCGTCCGCCGCTGAACGCCGCGACCGCTGCCCGTCGGTCATCGCCCTGGGAACGCGCGACGGGCCACAGCAACCCCAATCGCCTTGTGGAATCGTCTGAGACCCATGTGGAAACGACTTTTGGACATCATCGCGAGTGGCTGTGGGCTGTTTGTTCTGTCTCCGCTGCTGTTGCTGATCGGCCTGGCAATCAAGCTGGATTCGCGGGGGCCGATCTTTTACCGAGGTCAGCGCGTCGGCTGGTTTGGTCGAACGTTTCGCATCTACAAATTTCGCAGCATGGTGGTTGATGCTGAGCGTTTGGGACCGTCTTCGACTTCGGCAGATGACACACGCATCACGCGTGTTGGAGCATGGATCCGCCAACACAAGCTCGACGAACTGCCGCAGCTCATCAATGTGATTTTGGGCGACATGAGCTTGGTGGGGCCTCGGCCCCAGGTCAGTTGGGCGGTCGACCTGTACACGGATCCCGAACGGCGTTTGCTCGACGTACGCCCGGGGATCACAGACTATGCCTCACTCAGATTCCGCGACGAAGCTACGATTCTCGCGGGTGAAACGGATCCTGATACCGCTTACCTCGAGTTGATTGCTCCGGAAAAAACGCGACTGGGACTGTATTACGTGGACAACCACTGTCTGTGGACCGACCTGAAAATCCTCGCGTTCACCGCACTCTGTGTGTTCTTCAATTCCGACCTGAAACTGGAGGTTCCTGGTGCCAACCAGCCAAGCGGCCGAGGGATTTCTGCGCACCAATAGTGAGCAGCAGGCGACCGAGTTGTACGCTCAGTTGTTCGATGACTGCGGCGACGACACGTCCACCAAACTTGCCCATTTCGCCAAATACGTCCGTCGGCAGGACATGACGCGTCTGTTGTCACGTTACGAGATCTTCAAACGCGTCCTGGCAGTCAAGGGTTCGATCGTGGAATGCGGCGTGTTCCGCGGTTCGGGATTGATGTCCTGGGCCAATTTCAGTGCAATTCTGGAACCGAACAATCTGACCCGGCGTATCTACGGTTTCGACAGTTTCGAGGGTTTTCCCAGCGTCTCGGACTCCGACCGCAACGACTTCCGCCAACCGCAGGTCGGCGACCTGGAATCGGGGTCGCACGACGAACTGCAGGAGTTGATTCGTGCCTACGACATGAACAGATTTCTGGGGCACGTCAACAAGATCGAACTCATCAAGGGAGACGCGGCCCGGACCATTCCGGAATTCGTCGACCACAACCCCCATCTGGTTGTCAGCCTGTTGTTCCTGGACTTCGACCTGTACGAACCAACCCGGGCAGCCATCGAACACCTGGTGCCTCGGATGCCAGCGGGAGCGGTACTGGCCTTCGACGAACTGGACAACCCGGCCTGGCCCGGTGAAACCGCCGCGCTGCGGGAAAGCCTGGGAATCCGGTCCTTAAAACTGGAGCGGCTGGACTTCGATCCCTATGTGGCGTTCGCAGTGCTCGATTGAATCGACGGACTCCGCCGCAACGGAATCGTGAACCGACGATTATTGTCAGCGAGACCATTCATCATGACCTCCAATCGCGGCTATCGCGTCAAGTACATCGACTACCCGCTGCAGTACCGGAACCTGCAATCAGAAATCCAGCAAGTGACGCACCAGGTCTTGTCGGCCGGCGACTTGATTCTGCGGCAGCAGACTGAAGACTTCGAATCGCGTCTGGCCGAGTTCTGCGGCACGCGGTACGCAGTCGGCGTCAGCAATTGTACGGACGCGCTGTTTCTGTCCTTCAAGGCAGCTGGTTTGGGACCGGGAGACGAGGTCATCACGGTGGGCCACACATTTGTGGCCACAGTCGCCTCGATCGTGCACACCGGAGCGACTCCGGTTCTGGTCGATGTCCAAGACGATCACAACATCGACCCGGATGCTGTCGAAGCGGCCATCACATCCAACACGCGGGCGGTGGTGCCGGTCAGCCTGAACGGCCGCACGGCCCAACTGGACGTGTTGGCTGAAATTGCCCAGCGGCACGGGCTGACAATGATTGAGGATTCCGCCCAGGGACTGGGCGCGACTCTGAGCGGAAAGCCGGCCGGCAGTTGGGGACTGGCGGGCTGTTTCAGTTTTTATCCGGCCAAACTGCTCGGTACGTTTGGAGACGCCGGGGCCATTGTCACCGACGATGCCGCACTGGCCGACCGTCTGCGACTGTTACGTAACCATGGCCGGACGCCTGACGGCGACATCGCCTGTTGGTCATACAACTGCCGCATCGACAATCTGCACGCCGCCTGGCTGGATCTCAAGCTCCAGAAACTACCGGAACAGCTGGAACGCCGCCGTGAAATCGCCCGGATATATGTCGAGGAATTGCAGCTGCTGGAACACATCCAGCTGCCTCCGGGCCCCGATGCGGATCCCACCCGCTACGATGTCTTCCAGAACTTCGAAATCGAAGCCGATCAAGTCGACAAACTCATCCAGCACCTGACGCATCAAGGCGTAGAGACGCTCAGACCCTGGGGCGGCCGGGGCGTGCACCAGTTTGCCAACCTGGGCCTTCAGCACTATCAACTGCCACGTACGGACCAGGTCTTCGCCCGTTCCGTCATGTTGCCAATGTATCCTGAACTTACGGACTCTGACGTCAGATGCGTGGCCAACGCCGTGCGAACATTTTACGATGCGCTGTACCAGAAGTCCGCTGCGTGAATTCCGGGACCGGATACCGTGATGTCAGAAGATTATTCGATCATCACTGAGACTCCGGGGGTGGGAGCCACCACGGAACAGCTTTCGGCGATCTACACCCGCTACCACTTCGCAGCGCGGCACGCGGCTGGCAAGGACGTCCTGGAAGTGGCCTGTGGAGTCGGCAACGGTCTGGGCTACCTGTCCCGTTTCGCGCGACGCGTGGTGGGCGGCGACATCGACGATGCGAATGTTCAGATCGCACAGGACACCTATCGTGACGACGAGCACATCGAAATCCACAAGATGGACGCTCACAGCCTGCCGTTTCCGGACCGCAGTTTCGACTTGGTGTTGCTGTTCGAAGCACTGTATTACTTGAGCGATTCTGAAAAGTTCCTGTCCGAAGCGTTCCGCGTGCTGCGCCCCGGTGGAAAGTTGCTGCTGTCGACCGTGCATCCGGGATGGCCGGGATTCAACCCCAGCCCACTGAGCCACAGGTACTATACCTGTGAAGAACTGCGTGAACTGTCACATGCCGCCGGACTGGAACCCACGCTGTACGTCGGATTCGCGGCGGATCCCCAATCCGGACTTGAGTCCGCCATCAGCCTGTTACGTCGCCTGGCGGTCAGGCTGAAGCTTGTTCCCCGCAGTCTGCGCGGCAAGACTCTGCTGAAGCGGCTGTTCTACGGGCGGCTGCAACCGATTCCAAGCATCGTGGACGAATTCACGGGAACACTGGAACCGCTGCAGGTCGTGGATTCCAACACAGCGATCGAAAGTTACAAGTTTCTGTATCTGGTGGGCCAGCGGCGGATGGCCACATCCCCACAGTCCAGCCGAGGGGAGCCAACCGAACAGGCGTCTGATTCGCGGGATGACTCGGCGGATTATCCGAGCTCAGCCGTTCCGCCCAAAGGCTAACGGTTGGTAAGACGTTGGTGATTCTGAGCGCGGCTCACTCGACACGCCGGAGCCAGCCCCAGAAATCCGATCGCCGCGAACACCGATCGGTTATCGACCAGGTCGCCGCTGAACATGGTCCCAGCCATGCTGCTGACGACGAACATCAATGCGATCACGCGCAACGGGTCGTTCTGAATCGTGCTCCAGCCTCCCAGGTTGCGAAAAGCGCTGATCAACATGGCCAGGAATAGTAGCAGACCAATGGTCCCCAGTTCAGCCATGATCTCCAGAATCAGGTTATGGGGATAAGTGCGGGCGTCGGCCTTGCCCAGTTTGATGGGATACGACCCGATTCCGCCCCCATAGGCGGGATGGTCGAACCAGATCAAGTAGGCGCTGTAGTAGTACTCGACGCGGATTCCGGCGGACCGTCCAAACGTGTATCCGCGGCCACCGTCGAACAGCAGTTTGAGTCGCTGGATCGTGCGGGGGACATTACCGGTATAGCTCATGTATCCCGCCACGCTCCCCAGGGTGAGAGCCAAGGCCAGCACAGCGTACAATTGACCAGACTTCCATCGGCGACTGGGTCTGGCCCGCGACCGGCCGATTCGAATCTGCAGCAACAGACACATCAGCAGGCTGATCGACGTCGCGACCAGGGGCCCACGGGCTCCCAGTCTCAAAAACACGGACAACAGCGCCAGTAACGCCAGTATCGCCAGCGCACGCTGCAGGGCATTCCTGGCGAAGAACAGAAAGTAGCTGAAGGCGACCAGACTGCCAAGACCCAGCACATTTCCAATCGAAATGTAGTTTGCACCGGCCCGCGCCGCGTCAAACATCTCGCCTCGGACCAGGTACTTGCTGTGCGTGCTCCAGGCTAGAAAGACTGCCAACAGAAACTGCACGATCAGGAACCGCTGAAACCGCGCCCGTTCGCGCGAGATGATCAGCGTGGTCGAGAACAAGCACCACAAATTCAGTGTGCAGAGCCGCAGGATCTTGTATTGGGCATACTCGACGCTCGGAGACCAGACCATGCTGACCGTGGCATAGACCAGGAACAGACAACCCAGAGTCATGATCGCCAGCCCATTGGCAGCAACCCGATAGCCGCGCCGCGTCACGATTTGTATGGCCTGCGCGATGTTTGTCAGCAGCAACAGCAACGTCAGGTCAATCTGGACCCAATACAGATCGACATTTGTCTTGAACGTTCCAGCGAACATGTAGAGTGCAAATACGCACTCGAACGACACGGCCATCTGAGCCAGATGCCACGGCAGCGCCAGGGGACGATCCGCAAGGCCATGCATGGCTTTGGGAGTCAATTCCGCCGACAATGTGGTGCTGTGAGTCATGTGTCGCGGTGCGGGTTGCTGGTCATGGTCTTACAAACCCGTCGACAGGAACCGGATCAAGCAACAGAGCGACCCGACAACAACGCCTCGTCCCGCGATCGAGATCGATGCAGATCCCTGGTATCCCATCCCTGCAATCTCGTCAATACAGCTTGTCTGGCCGGCCCCATAGCCACTCAAACTCGTCTTGACCCCTGTGATGGGTTGTACTGAGATACTGCCACACGCAAATCCACTCCGGGATTTCTCCCGTCCCACCCCCGTTTCACGACGGTCATCCAGCATCTGATGATCTCTCACAAGCCTGCCTTATCCACTCCGACCGGCACTGCGCCCGTGACATATCACGGACTGGAATACCACTGGCACCCAGCAGCGTTCTTGAACCGTCGACAAGCAAAATACGCACTCCAGCAACTCTGGAGGCTCTGTCATGCTGACCAAGATTCATGGGATCGCCATCAAAAGTTGGCCATCCCAGCGGCTACGGCGGCGGACGTGGAACGACTGTTCGACACACCCGTCGATGGACTACCGTGGTTGCCTCTGCGTCAGATCGTGAAACCCGGAGTGGTTCTGGATTTGGACACAGCGCACTTGCCGGGCGCCGTGGTGGTGGAGTCTCGGGCCACTGGCCAAGATGCTGATCAACGATTCGACGGGCGGAGCCTGTTTCCGATCGATGTGGTCGCATTGACCTTCCTGATGCTGACACGCTGGGAAGAATCCACGCTCCCGCTGGAACGCGATGTCCACGGACGCTTCGCGCGTCGAGCGATGCTGGCCAGCCGTCAGTCATTCCATCAACGGCCGGTTGTGGATGAATGGGGTCTGGTTCTCGGGACGTGGTTGAGACGTGATGTGCAGGACCCGCATGCAGCTCCGCATCGCACAGCGCGCATCTTGATGACCCATGACATCGACCATCCGTACCGCTTTGGCACTCCCATCCAGGTTGTCCGGCATGCGGCGGCGGAGCTGATCCGCCACAGTCACAGTACCTACCGGGCCTGTCGTGAATTGCGCCGCGGCTGGCGATCCTGGCGGAGTGGCCAGGGCGACCCCTATCAGCAGGCCATCGAATGGCTGATGCAGCTGGACGAATGGCTGGGACTCAGCGGGCACTTTTTTTTCATGACGGCCGATCCCAGCCGCTTTGACGAAGGCTACGATCTGCGCCAGCCGCGGCTGCAACAGATGCTAGCCGCTATTGAAAAGCGAAAGCACAAAGTCGGCTGGCATCCCGGTTACCGCACGGTCGCCGATCCGACCGCGTTCGCTCGCGAATTGAACCGATTTCGTACCGCGACGGGTCAGGGTCCACAGGCCGGCCGGCAGCACTACCTGCAATGGGATGCCAACGCGAGTTGGGAACGCTGGTCGGACGGCGGAGTGTTATTCGACTGCACTCTGGGGTTTGCCGATTGCTGCGGGTTCCGCTGTGGAACATCGCACCCCTACCCGGTGTATTCTCACAAACGGGACCAAGAGTTGCCGCTGATGGAGCACCCGTTGCAGATCATGGATTGCGGCCTGCACAGGGAGTGTGGTGATCGAGGGTCTGCCGAGCAAAAAATGATGGAAATCCTGCAGCGAGTTCGCCAGGTTGGTGGGGAAGCCGTCACGTTGATCCACAATTCCTTTGTGCATTCCCAAACGGTGGAGGCCATGGTCGGACCGCTGAAATGGTTGCAGGAGTCGAGCAGCAATCCGCCCGCGGGGGCACCTGACGTGGCCGACCTGGCTCCCTGGCCGGCGGTGCGCCGCTGTGCATGACTCCAGCGGTCTGAGCGTCCATTCCAAATTGGCATTTGCGGTCACGAGCGGTCCGCTACAATCCCAGCCTCACGGCTCGCGACGGCCCTGGCCCCCCGGCACCGGGCCCCAACAGGAAAGTGATCGCACGCATGTCCGGATCCAGCTGGAAGTCGCACATTCCCCACACGATGCGGATCATGGCATCCGCGATCCGGCAAGCCTGCACTCGGCGCGACTACGACTCCAGCCATTACTGGAAGCAGCGCGCATCCCGGGAAGGCCAATCGAGCGTGATGTGGAACAACGCCTGTTACAACGACATGTACCGACTCCGACAGCGTGCAATTCTGGCCAGCTATGTCCATCCTCTGGACAACGGCGCGGAGATCCTGGACGTGGGCTGCGGTATCGGTGTGGTGGCCAAGATGCTGGTCGACCTCAACCCCCACGTCTCGGTAGATGCCGTTGATTTTCCGGAGATGATCGCCGTGGCCCGCCGCGCATCGGCCGTTGACCGGGTGCGGTACATCGCGTCGTCAGCCGAAGCATACTCCGACCCAGGTAAGCGGTATGCGTTGGTGGTGTCTTCCGGATGCTATTCGGCAATCCGGGATCTGGCCGCGATGAAACGGGCCATGACGAATATGGCCGGCATGACGGCCGACGGTGGCCGGGTTCTGATGATCGATCCGTTCCATCGCTGCAATCTCCTGGCCCGGGCCAAATTCGGAAGCCGGGATGTCGTGCAGTTCATGGAAGACCTGGGCTTCCAACTCATCGAAAAAAACGGAGTGCTGTTCTGGCCGTATCGGATGTGGCTGGCCAACTGCAACTATCCGGACCGGAAAGTCCAACGTTGCTTCGAGACGGGTGAGCGCTGGCGACGATGGATGGGGCCACACTTCTGGGCCGATTACAAAATCCTCAGCTTCCAGAAACACGTACAGCCATCGGAAATTCCCCACGGCCCGCGACCGCAACCGATCGCGGCCTGAACGACACGCCACTCTCCCTTGCCGGAGCCGTTGATTTGGTGCTACGCCGACTCATCCCGTTCGCGACCCATCACCTGCGCAACCGGCGAAGCCTGGCGTGCCAGTTGCAGCGAACGTTGCAGACCGGCGCGCTGCAGTTCACTCCCAAATTCTCAGGACGTGTGGCGATTCACGACATCGCGCGCCAAATCCGGAAGCACAGCAGCGGAAGCACGGCCTGGATTCCGGACTACATTTGCAACGTGGTTCCCTTGGCCCTGGAGCGGGCCGGGTTTCAGTTGGCTACCTATGCAACCGACGACTTCCTGGAACCGGACGCGGATCAACTTGTCCGCATCGTCACCAACCCGGACTGCGGCCTGCTGCTGCTATCCAGCATCTATGGTTCCTCGGCTGGCCTGGACGTGTTGCGGAGTGCCGCGTTTCGTCAACGGGTACAGCAACATCGAGTGCACATCCTGGTCGACATCTGTCAGGACATCACATTGAGGCACCTGTTGCCACAAGATTACGGATCGCACTTGTCAGCGGCGTTGAGTTTCAACCACAAGAGTTTTCCGGGGGCCATGGGCGGTGGCGTGCTGACGGCGATGGAACTGCCCGATACTGCGCACAGGATGGGGAACGCTCAAGCCCGAACACTGTACCAGCGACTGGCTCAACACACGGCGGGCTCCTGGCGGCGGCGGTTGATCTGGCGGCAGCGACCACACAGCTGTGAAGTCCCCGCTCCGGAGTACGCCAACTGCCGGCAATTCCCCTTCGAATTCACGAATTACCAGCTGACACGTCTACAGATCATCATGGCTCTGCTGGGACTGAGAAACCTGCCTCGCTACTATCAGCGCCGGCGACGGCGGCTCGAGCGACTGGGACACGTACACCCCATGAAGCATCGTTCCGGCAGCCCACTGCTGGTATTGCAACGTTTAGACAAATCCGCGGTGCACCGCATCAAGCCGCCTTATGCCCGTCACGGCGCCCCGCGACAATCGCTGCGGGCCACACTGACCGTGGTCCACAACAACGGTTTTGACGACTGAATCTTTCAGTGATCACCTATCCCCATGTCACGTATCCGTCAGAATTCGATCACGGCCATTGAGGCCACCCACCGCATCCAGAAATCGAGTATGTCACAGGACAGCCGACACATCGTCTTCAGCGATTACGTCAACGCCTGGTCGATCCGGCGTGGACTCAAACAACTCGGCAAACGCCTGCACCACGCGGTTCCTGGAGACACGACCGCAGGGGTACCGCGCGCAGGTGACGTTCTGTATTTCACCGACGAGCGGTCATTGCAGCAATTCCTGCCCAGGAACGAGTTGCAGTTTCTGCCGCGATCCAGCGGTCTGGTCATCGACGACAAGCTGTGGTTCTACGACTGGTTGTCGGCCTTCGGGGAGCAAACCATCCCCTATAGCGGGGATTTGAACAGTCCCCGCGTGTGGCCTGCGCTGATCAAGGCGCGGCACTCCTGGAAAGGTGACCGCAAGCTTCCCCGCGGTTTCGTCTGCCACACGACACTGGAATTCCAACACGCTCGGCAGCAGTTGCCCAGACTGGGATTGAGCGAATCCGACTTTTGTACGCAGCAATTTCTGCCATCCTGCAGTTTCGTGTATTCCGTCTGCGGGCACTTCGACTCCCAAGACAACCAGCGCAACGCGATCCTGGTCACGCGCAAGACCTTGACCTGCGATCAGGACCTGGGCACGGGTGCCGTGGTCGACACGGTAGCGGACCCGCAGGATCTGTTGCGGCGCACGGCACGCATACTCAACGCGCTGCGGTACCAGGGACCGTTTGAGTTGGAGTTCCTGCACGACCCGAACACTCAGACGTATTACGTACTCGAACTCAACCCGCGTTTCTGGATGCAACACGGAATCTTCATCGACGGTTTTGAGAATATCCTCATCAAGCGCTATCTGGGAATCGACGACGGGGTACCGCAGAAGCCGCAGCCGGATCAAGCAATCTGTTGGCTGTGCCGCGTGGATCTTGTGACAGCGGTGCTCAAATGTGATTATCGTCTGGTATCACGCTTTGTCGGCCTGTGGTGGAATCGCCGACGGCGGGGAGTTCGCTGCCTGTGGTGTCCGGACTGGCGGACGACAATTCGCTACGTGTTTCGCATTTGCCGCCAGAAACTCCGCCACCGCCAAGCCGACGCGGCGGTCACTCCGGTCACGGACAGCGAGATTGCGGCGGCCGCGTGACGACCAGGCGTTGATGTCGAGTGGCTGTCCATTCAGGGCTGCTTGAGCGTCCCGTCGTCCAGCCGCTTCCAGAAGTCCGCTGGCCCCATGCGCGTTTCGAAACTGGTGCCCAGTTCGTTCAGACTGGCCATGTTCCGCACGATGTCCATGCCTGTGCGAATCCGCTCCGGCGTGAACACCAGTCTCTGCAGTCGCAATCCCTCGAGTGGAGTCAAATCGGTGATCTGCGAACCGGCGATATTGAGCCGCTTCAGCGAGTCCATGCCGCTGAGCACCAGCGCGTCTTTGACGGGAGTGTCCTGCACATCGAGGCTCTCGAGTTTCAGAGCGGCCAGGGGAGTCAGGTCGACAACCTGTGTTCCCGGAATCCACAGTGTATTGAGCGGAAACGTCTTGACGATTTGAATGTCGCTGACCGGTGTGTTCATCAAGTTCAGTTTGCGAAGTTGCATGCCTGTCAGTGGTTCCAGGTCGGCGACTTTGGTGTTTTGCAGCATCAATTCCTGCAACGGCATGCCTTGCAGAACACTCAAGTCGGAAACCTGCGTATCTTCCAGAATCAAATTCTCCAGCGGCATGCCTTTGAGCACATCAATCTCGCTCACGGGCACACCTCCCAGATCGAGTTCGCGGAGGGGCAGACCGGCCAAGGCGGAAATATCCGTCACCCC
>Ga0315336_1005375_pt1 | contig 14031 bp, 10 predicted proteins | sample ASW5metaG_FD_204512 | JGI IMG/M metagenome (GOLD analysis project Ga0315336, IMG submission 204512) | Ammonia-oxidizing marine archaeal communities from Monterey Bay, California, United States - ASW #5 | ecosystem: Environmental > Aquatic > Marine > Intertidal zone | place: USA: California...
GATCGCGGCGTGGGACACGCCGATGGCCGCCGCCGCCTCGCCCACGGACTTCGGACCGAGCTCGGCAAGTAAGCGGTAGAGCGGGAACCAGCGCGGCTCGAAGTCGCTGCCGCGGTCTTTGTAAACCTCGACGACGCTGGACATCATCTGGTCGGAGAGGCGTCGAAGTCGGCTTCCGAGGGCGATCAGGCCGAGTTGCTGTACGAAGTCCATGTTCTCTCCGAATCCATAGCGTTGTAATATCTGTAAGGACTTACATAAATGGTGTCAAGGATGCGATCCCGTCTGCTTGGGGCGGAAATCTACGGGCGCTAGTTGTCCGACTCCGCCAGCGGGGAGCTAGCTGGGCGGCGGAGGTGAGATGTGTGTGCTCGATGGGGATCTGGCGCGCTGATCGCGGTGGCGATCTGTGGTTGTGATGGGGAGGTAGAAGAGGTGTTTACAGTCGAAGCTGTGTTCTGCGACGAAGTCTGGGTGCTGGATGGTGACGTGCTCGTGCACGATCTCGAGGATCTTGTGGGGCTGTCCTGCGTGACCGGGATCAGGGGCGATCTGACCATCGACTCACCGGATCTGGCCCACCTCGGCGAGCTGTCGTCTCTGAGCGAGGTGGGCGGTTCGGTCCAGATCAGCACCAGCGCCGCTCTGGTGGACCTGTACGGGCTGGACTCTCTCGTGGCGATCGGGGGCGATCTGTGGATCTACGGCAACAGATCCCTGATCGGTCTGGGCGGCCTGGACGCTCTACAGGCGATCGGAGGAAATCTGAAGGTCGATTTCAATGACTCTCTGCGCCATCTCGATGGGTTGCAGACGCTGCAGACCGCTCGCGGGGTGTTCCTGTTCGGGAACCCAGCTCTCGAGACCACGGACGGACTGTCCGGCCTGAAGGGGGAGCTCTCGGGGCACCTCCTTATTCACCAGAACGATGCGCTCTCCAGTCTGGACGGGCTCTCCGGCATCGCGTCGATCGGCGAAGAGTTGTCACTGTGGGACAACGATCGCCTCGGAGATGTCGATGGACTCTCTGCGCTCGCGTCTGTCGGTCGGACCGTGGCTATCTCCGCCAATGGTTCGCTGACGGACATCGGCGGACTGTCGGGCGTCGCGGCGGTCGGCGGAGATGTAGACATGGGTGACAACCCCGTGTGTGAAAGCCTGGTCGAAGCGTGGCTGGCAGGGGTCGATGTGGGCGGTCGAGTGTGGGCGACGGGTGACGATTGTTAGTGTTCGCACTCTATTGTGGGACGAGTTTCACGCCGACCATGACCTGAAAGGGGGCCACCGGTCTCGCGCCGAAGGGTCGCCAGGAGACCACCGCCCTCGACCCGGTGAGGTTCGTCGCCGTGCTGTAGACCGCCAGGTGTCGCGTCGCCTGCCCCTCCATCGCCGCGTTCAGCGTCAGGAGCGAGGGCACCAACGGCACATCGGTTCCGTCTCCTCCGGCCTCGTCGTCCATTCCCGAGCGGTAGGCGGTGGTCAGTGCGAAGCGAAAACGCGGATGTTCGACCCCGACCGTTCCCGAACCCTGGTGCTCGGGAAGGTAGGGCAGGCGGTCGCCGGCCTCGACGACCCCGAACTGTGGAAACGCAGAAACGAAGCCGGTCTTGAACGCCGACTTCGTCCAGGTCCAGGTGCCCGACAGCGGGAGCGCGAACTTCTTGGGGAGCAGGAATTCGTGGCTCGCCATGCCCTCTGCACCCCAGATCGCGACCTCTCCGCCATTGAACTGTTGATCGAGCTGTTCGCCGGTGCAGCCACCGGAGATCGTGCAGTTGCCGGTCAGGTTGTCGTACGCGCTCGCGAACGCCGCAGCTTCGAGGCGGCTCTGGCCCGCACCACCGATGCGCATTCCGCCCTCCCAGTTCCAGGCGCGCTCGGGGTCGACTTCTGCGGGTTGGCCGGGGATGACCGGGCTGAAACCGCGATAGACACCGCCGTAGAGGTCGAGGCCCTGGGCCACGTCGACCAGGACACCCAATGCCGGCAGAGCGATAGATCGAAGGATGGCTGGATCGGACGCTTCTCCTTGCACATCGAGGCGGGTGAGCACGGTCTCGCTCCGCAGCCCCGGCACCGCGTGCACCGGGCCGATCCCGAGATCTTCCTGGATGTGAATGGCCAGGGCTGTGGCCTCCGCATGGGTGTTCAGGAGCTTGACGCGGTCGCCGCCGGTGTCCTGGAGTCCGCCGCCAATCATCGCGAAGGGATCTTCGGTGTGTTTGCGGTCGACGCGGTCGAGGTGCACGCGGACGCCGTACTCGAAGCGGCTGGTGATTTCCTGGCTCTGATCGGTGTTCCAGCGGCCGCGGTGCTGGATGCCTCCCGAGTGAAAGACCCGGTCGTTGGTGCCGATCATCAGATTCTGGGCTTCCGACGTCGTGTCCTCCTCACCGCGAAGGATGGCGAGGAAGACCGCCGATTGCCCGCCCTCGGGCTGCTGGAGAAGGTCGTGCAGGTCGGGGCCGGCGGAGAACTGGTTGAGCTTGGTCCAGGCCCGGTCGAGGTAGTGGTGGTAGGCCACCGTCCTCGCCTTGAACCGGCGATCTCGCTCCGCGTTCCAGGCGAGCTCGACCTGGGTTCGCCTCCAGGCCATGAACCCCTCGGAGCTGGCGGAGTACCTCCGATACGGGTTGGCGTCGTAGTCGTTGACGTGCAGCCCGAGGTAGGTCTCGTGGCTAGCCTCGTTGGCGTAACCGAGCTTGAGCTCGAGCTCGTCGCTGCCGAGCTTGGCCATGAGCTCGGTTCGCTCGAAGCCCGTCGGCCCGCCGGTGTCGAGCTCCTTGAATCCGCCGCTCGCCGCGCGCACCCCCTCCAGGAGAAAGCCCTTTGTTCCAGCCCAGACGTGGATTTTGGAGGTGTTGCGGAGGCCGTAGGCGATGTCCGCCGCGGCGTCTGGTCCGTCGGGTCGCTGCCGCGTGATCAGGTTGATCGCCCCGGCGATGCTCTGCGGTCCGTGCTGAACCGCCGCCGGCCCCTTGAAGATCTCCACCCCGACGAGGCGGGTGCTCATTGGAAAATAATAGGCGGCGGGAGCCGCGTATGGCGCTGGTGCGAGGGGGATCCCGTCCTCGAGGAGGGTGATCTTGGCGCTCCGATCGCTGTTGGCGCCGCGGATGCCGATGTTGGGTCGCAGCCCGAAGCCGTCCTCGTCCCGCACATTGGTTCCCGTGGAGGTCTGGAGGACTTTGGTGAAGTCGTCGTGGTTGGCGAGGTCGAGATCCTCCTCGTCGTAGACCTGCACGCCGCCCGTCTCCGGCATGCCGTCCTCGCCAATGACCACGATCGACTCCGAGGCGTCGTCTTCCTCGAAGTCGTCTTCGTCCTGGGCCTGGGCGCTGACCGAGAGCAGGAGAAGGGCGATGGGTATCCAGGTCCTGCCGAGGGCGATGAAGGGTCCAAACCACGCAGAGATGAGGTCGTTCCCATGATTTCGGATCTCGTCGGGGATGCCGAACTGTCGGACTGGCTCGGGGTCGGAGATCCGCAGCGAGCCGATCGCCCGATCCCAGATGGCGAGCCAGGTGCCGTAGTTGCTGTCGTACTCCGACGGGTCGAGGCCGTGGTGGATCTGGTGTTGGGCGGGGCTGATCAGCCAGTTTTCGACGGCGGGAGGGAATCGCAGCCAGATGTGCGTGTGACGCAGGTTGCCGTGGGCGACATTGAGTGTGAGCCCGATCCCGTGTACGCCGAGCACTGTAATGTCGGCCGCGGCGCCCTGAAAGAGCCAGAAGAACACGCCGCCGAGGGTCCCGGTGACTCCGACTCCGCGCAGCTGGTAGAGGGCCGACTCCAGCGGGTGAACGCGGTGAAAGGTGAGGGGAGTCAGGACCTCGGCGGAGTGGTGGACTTGATGGAAGGCCCACAACGCCGGGATCCGGTGCGACAGCCAGTGCACGACGAATCGGCTCGCGTCCCAGACGACGAACAGGGTGAGCGCGTAGGCGATGGACGCCGCGAGAGGGGGAGCGCCGAGCTCGACGATTCCGAAGGTGCCGTTCAGCCACCGACCGAGGTGGGTGGCCAGATCCCAGCTGCCGAAGAGGGCGACCGAGGCGATGAAGAACGCCAGGAGCTGTCTGCCGAGAACGAGCTGGACGTCGAGGAGATTGGAGCGGTGTCCGTACACCTCCCTTGGGAACACCGCTGCGGGAAGCCCTGCGAGATTGCCCCTTTTCACGAGGTGGAAGATCCCGGCGACCACGACTGCGACGATCAGTGCGAGCCACCACGTTCGGCTCCCCGGATCGAGGAACGGCTGGAGGACGAACTGAACCACCGGGGGCAGATCAGTCGGCGTCACCCGCGGCCTCGCTGGGGATCTGCAGGGTCAGGACCGTCGCCAGGTCGCCCTTGACGGCGTCGGTGATCTGCTTGACGGCGTCGTGAAGGCCTGTCACCGCTTCGGGGTCGGAGACCAGCAGCGCGTCGATCGGGTTCGCCAGCGTCTCGGTCAACGCGATGGCGGCGTCGGTGTCCGCCAGAATAGAGGTCGCCAGATCGCCGTGACCGACCTCTTCGAGGAGATCGTCGAGACCCTGGCCGCTGCCGCCGGTGAACAGGATCTTGAAGCCGACGAGGTTGGCGCGGATGCGCTCCACCGAATCTCCCGCTTCTACACCCTCGACATCCTCTGGGGACAGGTCCGTGAGCTTGCCGTCTTTGGTCGCCGTCTCGAGGTAGAAGAGCGCGTCGTAGACGGCGTTCAACCCCTCTTGTCCAGTCTCCGCGAAGAGCTTGTCGTAGCCGCCTTCCCAGGCACCGAGGAGCTCGTCGGCGCGGTCAGAGACGTCGGATGCAAGCGCTGCCGCGAATTGCGCGCGGTTGATCTCCAACCCGTCTGCCCCCAGGGCGTCCCAGGTCCCGTCGGCGTTGATGTCGATCTGACCCGGGCAGGCGTTGTCGGGGCCGGCAAAGAGCACATGCTCCAGCGCGTCGAGGCCGTAGCTGTTGACCAGGTTGACCTGGAAGAAATCGGCATCGTCCCAGTCGCCTTCGACCGTTTCCTGGTCCACCCGGCAGGGGTTGATGGTCGGCCATGAGTAGATCTCGTCGCGCAGATCTTGCCCGTCTACCGCCGTCAGAGACGATCCGGCCGGGCCGATCTGGTGGACTTCGGCTTGCTGCCAGATCTCCATCGCGGCGGCGAAGGCGTTCTGGGCCACCGCGCGCGCCGCTGAGGTATCTCCTCCGCTTTCGGCTGCGACACGCCAATCTTCGATGGCGTCTTCGAGCTGGTCAACGCGGGTCTGGAAGCCGTAGACGGTCGGGATCACGACTTCGGGACCCACCGCCGCGAGCACGTCTTTCACCGCACCCGGGTCGAGGCCATCGTCGTCGTCGGGCGCAGTTCCACAACCGAACGGGTTGACCGACGCCACCAGCGCGAGGCCGGCGAGTGCGACCCAGCCCGGTGCAGCAGAGCTACCAGCCGCCTTCGCCAACGTCATCTCCCATATTGGCCGCGTCGAATCCGTAGGACGTTCTGAGGATATCCTTCGCGTCGAGGAGCGCCTCCGCATAGGCGTCGCGGTCTTCGATGGGCGCAGTCTCGAGGACGGGTGCCGTTCCGAGCAGATCGTGGAGCGCGGCGAAGTCGCCGTCGGTGACCGGCGACCGCGGGTTGAACTGCAGGGACAATGCGAAGCCTTTGAGCTCGGACCAGTGCTTGGCGTGGCCGGCGAAGTCGTAGTCGTCGGTGTCCATGGCGCTCATGTCCTGGAGCACGTCGTTGATGTAGTGCACTGCGGTGGAGGCAATGGCCTTTTCCCAGGATTCAACGGCCTGATCTCGCCACATCTGCAGCTCGGTCATCTGGTCGTCGGTGAGGGCGCCATCGGTGTTGGCGAGGAGCTGGCGACCGCGGGCAAAGCCCTCCCAGGCGTCGGCGGTGAAGTCATTGGGTGCGGTGTCGGCGCTGCCGCGGTCGCGCTTGGCGGCGTTGACAGCGTGGCCCCAGGTGACCTCGGTCTTCAGGTCGATGTGGCCGTCCCCGTCGGCGTCGAAGGTGCCCACATCGGCGATCTCGTCGTCGGTCCACTGGGCGTAGTCGCGGGCGGCTCCGAAGTAGCCGAAGCCCTCGTCCCAGGCGTGCTCGAGGGCGGTGTAGTTCTTGCCCTCTTCGGCGACGGTGTGGTCTGCCAGCAGCCCCTTTCCGGGGGTGTCGTCGTCGAGGTAGTCGTCGGCGCCCTGACTGAAAGCGATGGAGCCGCGAAGGAACTTCTCGAGTAGCTGCTGCAGATCCTGGCCTTCCGGGGTCAGGTAGACGGCGGGGACCGGAACGCCATCCGGATCGAGCGGCGGGTTGCCATTGCTGAAGTCGACGGCCTGTTGGTCGACGCGCTCGCTCCAGTCGTCGATGAGCGCGAGGGGCGAGGTGGAACCGGGCTCGCCCCAGCCGATGAAAGCGGTGTTCCAATCGACGTGCTGGCCGATCTCGTCAGCCCCCGCGATCTTCTCTTCGAGGTTCTTGTCGCTGGAGACGTCGTTGTAGGTCAGCTGCAGCGTGCTCGGCGATGCCGAGAAGAGGTGGGGCAGGTCACCCGAGGTGCTGCTGTCGAAGTCGCAGTAGAACTCCATCTCGCCGTCGATCTCGCCATCGACTGGGAAGATGTCGCCGGTCTCGATGCGCCCGGTGACGCCGCCGAGATGGGTCTTCATGTCGGCGATGAGCAGGTTGCGGAAGGCCTGCCCGCTGTTGGAGACCGAGTCCTCGCCGTCAAAGCGACTGGTGAAGGCGTAGACCAGCGGCAGGTCGGTGTCGATTGTGGTCGTGCGATCGGTGTCCGATGTGTCGGGTCCGTTGCCTCCGCAGGCGACCAACATCGCCACCGGAATCATCCACCTCGTCATCTCTGTCCGTCCGCGTCTCTAAATGAAAATGATTTTCATTTTCATTAGACTACCCTGACTTGGGTTCGACGGCAACGGAAGATCCCAATTGTCCTAGAGGGAGAGCGGCACGAAGCGGGGTGTGTAGTGGCTCGGGCCGGTCGCGCAGGACGTGGAGAGCTCGTAGACCGGCTCCGCAACGATGTTCTCGGCGAACTCGAACAGGATTCCGTCATTCGCGCAGGTCGCCACGGGGTTTCCGGCTGCGGTGTGCCAGGCCGATCCCTGGATGAAGCACAGGCGATCGAGCTCATAGGCGAGGTCGACGTTCGCGGTTCCGGCTTGTTCATCGAGGTCGATGACGAGCACACGGGTCCGCTCGTACTGGCTCTTGCGGTTGTCGAGCAGCGCCAGCCGGCCATCGGGGAGGGGATGCGCGTTGTGCTGATAGACGAAGCCCGGGTAGCTGCCCATCGAGGCGGTGAGGGAGAAGTCGCTGCCAAAGTCGGTGAACGCCGCGTCGCCGGACAGGCGCCAGAGGATCTCTCCGAAGTCGGGGGCGGTCCAGTCTCCGCGGATCTTCGCGACCGCCGACATGTGTCGGAAGGAGATCATGATGTCCCCATCCTCCTGCACGAAGAGGGAGTTCGCGTGGGAGTAGTCGACGAATCCACCAATTCCGACTGGGGGAATGGGCGGGGTGAAGTGGTCGATGAGCTTCCAGGTGGCGACCAGCTCTCCCGCCGCATCGTGAATGTAGAAGCCGTCGAGTTGGGTGTTGTCGCCGCCCAGATCCATCGTCTCCTGGAACAGGGTGAAGGTGTGCCCGTCCCGACGGAAGACGTCGTGATGGATTTCGGTGCCGTTGTCGAAGCCCGGCGTCATCACCAGCAGCTCCGTCCCGGTCCAATCCACCTCGACGACGTAGGCGCTGGCCATCGCCATCACCGTTTCGTCCTCGGTATAGGTGACGACGTCGAGCAGCGGCGGGATGACTCCTTGTTGGGCGATGTCCTGATACCAGAGCAGCGTGCCGTCCGGGTCGAGAGCAAGGATGTAAGCCCCGGAACACGGAGAGCTGGTGAGGAACATCGACGCCGTCGAGGTGCCGGTGGGCGTCGCGAACACTCGCGCTTCTTCAGGAGGCAGGCCGGTCTTTACCGTGCCGGTGGCCTTCATCGTCGGGTCGGCCTGTGACGTGAGGGTCCAGTTGTAGTCGGTCTGCTCGGCCATGAAGTACATCCAGACCTGGCCCTCACCGGAGTGGACTCTCGCCGGTCGGCTCCCGTCCGACGGTTCGAACGTCAGATCCACCGGTCCGGGGGGCTGAAGCAGCACATCACAGCGAAATCGAAGGGTGTTTCCGGAGGGGTCGGCGCTGCAGACGGCGCTGATACCGGGCTCCGTCGGCAGATCGGTCTCTGTGAGCGCGTCGTCGTCGTCCCCGGTGGGCCCTGGCTCGCCTTTGCAGGCGATCAGAGCCAGAAGGGCGAGGACCGATCGCATCAGATATCGATCAAGTAGGTCGTGGTCAGCCAGGATTCGAGCCCCAGATCCCGCCATTCCTGGCACAGGCTGTCGACATCCTCGGACACAGCGAGGACCTCCATCTCCGGGTAGATCCTCCGTATCTGCTTCTGGGGGATGGCGTAGGGCGGCCCGTCTTTCAGGGTTTCGTCGTACCCGAAGGCGCTCAAGAGGATGTGTCCAGGGGACGCCAGCTCGCGAATCTTGGCCACGTAGGCTTCGCGGACCGATGGGGAGAGCGCAACCATCGCTGCGCGGTCCCAGACGCGGTCTGGATCGCCCACATGCTCGCGTCGGACCTTGAAGATGTCACCGCAGATGATGGTCAGATTCGGCCCTTCGTAGAAGTTGAGGCCGTCGCGTCGGCGCATGCTGAACGCCAGGCCGTTCTCCTCGAAGACGGCCTCGGCGGCGATGGGAGACAGCTCGATTCCCACCACTTCGTGCCCCTGCGAGACCAGCCACGGCATGTCGAGTGTCTTGCCGCACAACGGCACGAGTACGCGGTGCTTGGCCTTGCCCAGCAGGCGTTTGGAGTGGCGAAGCAGATCTGGATGGACCTCGGCCTTGTGGAATCGGATCTGTTCGATTTCCCATGTCTCGAGCCAGTCGCGCGCTTGCATCAAACCTCCCTGCCACCACTTTGCACGGAAGCTGCACAGCTTCCACCCACAAAGCGCGCGATCGATTGGCGAGATTGCTCTTCATGGCTCGTGTCTTCGTCGGTATCGGTCTTTTCGCTCTTCTCATGGAGCCGGCATTCTGGCTGCTGCAGACCTGGATCCATCCCGGCTACGACAGCGATGGATACCTGGTCGCGCTCCTCGTCGTTGGCCTGATCCTCAAGTCGGTCTGGAGCGGAGAGAGCCCGGCTGATCCGGTCGGGGTGCGGCGTGCGACCTGGCTGCTCCTCGCCGCCGCGAGCCTCCGGGTGCTGGGTCGGGTCCTCGACATCTCCCACATCGGCGCGCTGGCGCTCGTTCTCGACGTGATGGCGCTGGGTCAGTATCTGCGCCTCGGCCACCGTCCGTGGCCCATCAACCCCACCGCCCTCGGGCTGCTCTTTGGGCTGAGTCTGCCGGTCGAACAGGCGCTGCAGCATTTTCTCGCCTACCCGCTGCGGCTGGGGTCTGCGGCGGTCGCACACGGCGTTCTCTCTCCCTTTTTCCCGGATCTGACTCGGACTGGAACGCTGCTCGTCTACCCCGGTCAGACGCTCTCCATCGACCTTCCGTGCAGTGGTGCCCAGGGCCTCTTCGCCCTCGGAGTACTCGCGTTTGCGGTGGCCACGCGGCGCGTCATCGGCCCGCGCGGTGCCCTTGTCGGGACCGCGGCAGTGCTCGTCGGCGCCCTGGTCGCGAACGCCACCCGAATCGTTCTCCTGTTCGCGGGACCGACCGAGGTCCTCCTCCAACAGCCGCTGCACAGCCTCGTCGGGCTCGTTGCGCTCTCGGTCGGTTCCGCGTTCCCACTTCTGTTTGCTTCCACACTCCAGGACCGTGGGCCCTTAGGGGGATCTATCGGGCCCACGGTTTCCTGGTCTGCGCGCTCGGCGGGCGCTTTCGCGGCTGTAACCACCGTTGTCGCCTTGTTGCCGCACTCCCCGATGGACATCTCCGAGGAGATCACCGAGGCGGCTCTGCCCCTGAATCTCGGCACCCGCGTGGGCGAGTCCCTGCCATTGACCGACGAGGAGGCCGCCTACTTCGACGCCTATGGCGGACGGGTCGAGCGACGTCGGTATGACACCCACTCGGCACTCCTCATCCAGACCACCCAGCCGGTTCGCCACCTGCACAGCCCGGCGAACTGTCTGCGCGGGACGGGTCACGCGGTCACTCGCCTCGGCATCCGGCCCGACTCCCTCCCCACCACGGTGTGGAAGACCGTCGATCCTCAGGGATTGGCCTGGCGCGTGGAGACCAGCCTGGTCTCCGCCGGAGGCATCGGCGCCGAGACCGTGAGTGAGGTCGTCTGGCACTGGATGCGGGAGCCGCACACCACCTGGATGCTTGTCGAGCGCGTCTCCCCCTGGGAGCTGTGCGAGGCCGAGCCCACCCGATGTTCCGCCTTTGACGCGGAACTATTCGCAACTATTGATCTGGAGATCCGATCATGATCGCCCTGCTGTTGATGTCCATCTTTGCACCTGCGCACGCCGCAATAGTGCAGTCCGCCACCATTGAGGCCGTCTCCGACGGGAGGGTTGTGCAGCTGCCCTTGCTGCGGAATGAGGTGTCGGTGGACATCTCCGGAGACCTGGCCTCGGTCGAGATCATCCAGACTTTTGCCAATCCCCAGGACCTGGCGCTGGATGCGCGCTATCTCTTTCCGCTTCCCGAGGATGCCGCGGTTCACGCGATGCGATTGGTCGCCGGTGACGTGGTGATCGAGGCGGAGATCAAGCGCGTGGAGGAGGCCCAACAGGTCTTCAACGAGGCCAAGGCGAGCGGCAAGCAGGCCGCCCTGCTCACCCAGCACCGGCCCAACGTCTTCACCCAGGACATTGCCAACCTGCCGCCCGGCCACGAGGTGCGGGTGGAGATCGAGTACGCCCACGCGATACCGAAGCAGGATGGCGCCTACAACTTCCACTTTCCGATGACGGTTGGTCCGCGCTATGTGCCCGCAGACCGCGAGCACAGCGGCGATCCCGAACCCCTGGCGATGGGGGAGTGGAACGTGAAGTCCCAGGAAAACCCGCAGTTCATCGCGCCGGCCCGCATGAGTCTGGACCTCCATCTGAACGGCGGCGCCGCCATCCACTCCGTCCGCAGCCCGAGCCATCAGATCGCCGTCACCGGAGAGTCGTCGACCCGTGACATCCGCCTCGACGGACCCATTCGCAACGATGACTTCGTGCTCCGATATACCCTCGCCGATGACGAGCTCGCGGCGAGCCTCACCGCCTACGCGGATCAGGGGCGCGGGGTCATGAGCCTGCTCATCGATCCGCCGTCCGACGTGTTGGATTCCCGGCTTACTCCCAGGGAGATGGTCTTTGTGCTTGACACGTCGGGGAGCATGCGGGGAGCGCCGATGCAGTCGAGTAAAGCCTTCATGCGCAAGGTGCTCGAGACCCTGCGACCGACGGACTCCTTCCGAATCGTGCGCTTCAGCCGCAACGCCTCACAGCTGAGCAGCACGCCACTTCCGGCTACCGCGGCCAACCTCGAGAAGGGATTCGCCTATGTCGACCACCTGGCGGCCTCGGGCGGAACCGAGATGCGCAGCGGCGTCGAGGCTGCCTTCGGGCCCAAACCCATACCCGGCACCGTGCGCAACGTCGTCTTCCTGACCGACGGATACATCGGAAACGACGTCGACGTCATTCGCCTCGTGGAGGCCAATCGGGGCGAAGCACGGTTGTTTTCCCTCGGAATCGGCACATCGGTCAACCGCTACCTGCTCGAGGAGATGGCCCGTGCCGGCAAGGGCACCGCGCGAGTGGTCCTGAACATGAACGAGGCCGAGACCAGTGCTCTGGAGCTCGCGGAGCGACTGGCGTCTCCCTACCTCACTGACATCCGAATCGATTGGGGAAAGGCGCCGATCCGCGACGCCACTCCAAGGATCCTGCCCGATCTGTACCTCGGAGAGCCGCTACGGATCCTCGCCAAGTTCGACAAGCCGGGGTCCTGGGACATTCTCGTGCACGGGAAGATCGCCGGCGCGGACGCCACCCTCCCGCTGCACCTGGAACTGCCCGAGGACGACACCCGGCCCGACGCACTGCCGATCACCTGGGCGTCGAGCCAGGTCTCCGATTTGATGGTGGACTACCTGAACCCTCGGATCGACACCCCCGCGCGCAACGAACTCCGCGAGAAGGTCACCGTGCTGGGACTCGAGTACAAGCTCGCCACGCAATGGACGGCCTTCGTCGCCGTGGCTCCGGAACTCGCGCCGCAAGTGGCCAAAGCTCCGACCTACACCGGCTCGTCGGGCGTCAGCTGGGGCGGAAATGCCGCTCCGGAGCCCGGCGGTTGGGCAGCCCTCATCTTGATGGCATTGGCGGGCTTCGGGCTCAAGCGGGGCGGCCCCAGAGGAAACCCTGGCCGTAGGCGATTCCGCACGCGATGACCGTCTCGAGGTCGAGCTCCGTCTCGATGCCCTCGGCCATCAGCACGCAGTCGAGGGCGCGGCCGACGGCGACCAGCCGCTTCAGAGCCTGGAGCTTGACCGGATTGGAGTGGGCGCCGTGGACCCAGCGGCGGTCGATCTTGATCACGTCTGGAGGACGACAAGTGCCTCCACGCAGCTCCTACCGCAGCCCACGTCGTCGATCGTCGATCGCGACGTGCATACCGGCCTCCTGGAACCCACGAACGCTGTGAACGAGGCTGCTCGGGTCGCCGACGAAGCGCTCGGGCGTTCACCGCTCACCCGATCGGATCCGCAGCTATTTCATTGAGAGGCGAGTGGCGTGCACTGGCTCAGATAGCGCGAACGCATGCCGCTCTGGCCCGCTGGGACTTGTCGCCATCGATGCTGTTCGCCTTGGCTCGGCCGCCCAGCTGGTCAGTGATGAACGACGCCATATCGTGGGCTTTGGCCTCGGCTTTCGCCTTCACCTCGCCATCGAGTGGGTCGAATCCGCGAAGGATGATCTCGGCGGCGTCGAAGTCCCAGGCCCACAGCCCGATCCACTGCCCACGGTGGAACACCGGGCGCTGGAAGACCCACCGGCTGGTGCCGATCTGGACGATCTTGTTGCCCATCGACGGCATCTCCAGGGTCTGGTGCCGCGGGTCCAGCAGCTTCGACGGGTGATGCAGAGTGACCATGTTGTCCTGTGCGGGGAGCAGGTAGACGTCGTCGTCCTCGGGCGGTTCATCGGCTGTGAGTTGGTACGCGGTCTGGCCCTCCAGGTCGATCGTGGCGGCATTCAGCCTTTCGAAGGCTGCTTTTGCGGCCCGCTTGCCAAGTGCGCTCCACTCGACGAACTCCTCCAGGGTCGCCGGGCCACACCAACTGAGGAACCGTTGGGCGAGGGCGGCGTCTGGATCGTCGACCGCCGGGCTCGGGGTGAGGGTGTTGATTGCCGCAAGCTCCCAGGCGTACCGGTTGGTGTCGAGGCGTCCATTGTCTTGTCTGCGGCGGATCTTGCCGTCCCACTCGAGCAAACGCAGCGCAGTGGGAAGACTGGTCGTGTGGCCCTTCTTCTTGCCGGCGTCGCCGAGGCTGCGCCATGACCCCTCGGGCAGCGCTTTGCGGAGCTCGGAGGGTCCTTTGGGTCCAGCCGCCAGCGTGTCGAGGACCGCAGACCCCAGCGCCTCCAGCTCGGCAGCGGGCACCCCCAGTTTGTCGAGCTCCCGTAGGCTGCGCTTTCGGGACTGGGCATCGGAGACCCTCAGTGCCAGGGGTACGTCGGCCTTCGGCACCAACCAGATGCAGCCCCGAACCCCGGGAACCACCCAGATCTCGTCCTGTGCCATGGCACCGTCAATGTCTTCGCGGCTGACGGTTGCATCTCGCGCGTGGAGGGCGAGGTAGGGGTCCACGCCTCCGAGGGCCCGGCTCCAGCCGCCGGGCACGGTCCGGAAATCAGCGCCGGTGTTCTGCTTGCCATTCCAGCGTCGTCGCGCCTGTTCCAGGTTCATTCAGCCTCCCCAGGGCGCCGATTGTAGCTCTGTGGGGTCAGGTATGAAGGAACAGAAAGAGACGCGCCGA
>Ga0315336_1005377_pt1 | contig 14030 bp, 12 predicted proteins | sample ASW5metaG_FD_204512 | JGI IMG/M metagenome (GOLD analysis project Ga0315336, IMG submission 204512) | Ammonia-oxidizing marine archaeal communities from Monterey Bay, California, United States - ASW #5 | ecosystem: Environmental > Aquatic > Marine > Intertidal zone | place: USA: California...
TGCGAGGCGGCTCTCGAGGCAGCCAACGACGGGATGAACGGCGAGGGCCAGCCCGGATCAGGGCAAGCCGGGGCAACGGGGGCCGATCGCGTCGTCGGTGGCTCGGGTGGTGGCCTGGCTGCGGTGACCGCCCTGCCCGCGCCCGGGTCGGGCCTCGAAGTCGTGATGATCGAAAACTGGGTCCCCCACGGCAACACGACGATCGATGGCTCAACCATCCAGGTCGACGCTTCGGGTCCGTGGCCCGACACGACCCGCACGGCGCGAGCGGCGAGCGCCACCGCGTACTCGACGGCGCCGGGCGATACGTGGAACGGAGCCGTCGCGCTGTCGCCGGGAGTTGCGTTCCGCGCTGAGCTGCGGTTCTACGCCGGCAACACCATCGTCGAGACGGTGATGAACGCTCCGCTCGTCCACTCCGACGATGGTCCGTCGGTGGTGCGCGGCGTCGCTCCCGCCGGCGCCGACAAGGTGCGGCTCAGGGTGCATCTGGCCGGCGTTGACTACGGCGAGTCCTACGACGTCGAGTCGGCGGGACTGCTCGTCGAGCCCGGCACCGAGGCGCCGGTCGGCGTGCCGACGCTCGCCAACTGGACCCCGCTCGGCAACACCGTTGTCGATGGCACGATGCTTGCCGTCGATCAGGCGGGTCCCTACGCCGATGACTCCCGCACGGCGCGGGCCGGCACGACGCCGCACCTCCCGGCCGACAAGGGTCAGGAATTCCGAGGGTCGGTCGTCATGGCCGAGGGAGTGGACTTCCGAGCCGAGCTGCGGTTCTTCTCAGGGTCACGCATCCTGAAGACCGTCACTTCGGCATCGATCATCTCGTCCGACGGGCAGACCGCCTCGGTCGTGGAGGGCGTCGCTCCGAAGAACACCGACGGTGTGATTCTGCGGGTGTTCCTGTCCGACGTCGACTACGGCGAACGGCACCAGATACTCGCGGCAAACCTCGATCGAATCGGTGGCGAAGCCCCTCCGGCACCGTCGACGACCGTCCCTCGCGCGACGACGCCGACGACTGTGCCCTCGACGACTGTGCCCTCGACCACGGTGCCGTCCACCACTGTGCCTCCGACAACTGTGCCTCCGACCACTGTGCCGCCCACGACCACGGTGCCGCCCACGACCACGGCCCCTCCGGCCCCCGGTGATCGCACCGTGGTGGACGCGAGTTCGTGGACGGGCACGATCGTTCTCGATCAAGACGACACGATCTACGACTTCGGCAACGTCAGCGCCGGTCGCGACATCACCATCGCCGGAGACAATGTCGAAGCCCGCAACATCCGGGGATCGGGCGCCCGTCGGGTTGGTCAACGCGACGGACACGACTACGTCGATTCCGGCTTCCGAAACTTCGAGTTCACGTACGTCGCAACCGAGAACGGAAGTGGCGGCGAGATCATCCGGCCGTTCTTCATCGGCGGTACGGATGTGAACCCCGACGGCCGGATTGGCGTGGGCTCTCCCGTCCACATCTATGCCTACGGCGGTGACGTGATCGATCCGCTCCTCCAGGACTTCGTGGTGCGGGGCTGGAAGCTCGACAACAGCAACCCCGACCCGCACAACGATGCGATTCACTTCACCGGAATCAACGGCGGCAAGGTCCACAACCCGACACTGCGCAACGTCGACGTGAAGACCGGCGCGGCTCACGGTGTGCTGATGCGCCACGTGTGGGGAACGGTGACGGTCGAGGATTCGACTTTCCAGCGCAGGTATGGCGCCTACTTCGCCTTCTTCGGCAACGCCGAGGACGTGAGTGCCACCGCCGAGGTGATCTGGCGGAACAACACGCTCCCCGACGATGCTCCCGGCAGTAGTGCGGCGGCCTTCCGCAACGGCTGGACCGTCCACTCCTCCTCGGACATGTCGCTTGGTGGGGGCGGCATCGTCGTTCTCGACTGATTTCGCGACGCTCCCTGGAATTCGGCCCCTCTCGAGCATCGGCTCGGGAGGGGCCACGTCGCGTCTGAATGGGCCATACGGCACTCCGGCCGTACGTGCCGGGGTGGGTACAGTGTTCGATGGTGGACTTCGTAGTGCGCGCGGGACGGAGACCACGCCCCACCAGGCTCAGAGATCGGCCATATCAGCCGATGTGTAGACCGTGCGAGAGGAGCAAGACTTGACTACACCATCACCCGATTGCCGCTTCTGTGGCACGGCACTCACCGAGACGGTCGTCGACCTCGGCAAGTCGCCACTGTGCGAAACCTTTCTGACGCCCGACCAGGTGCGAGAGATGGAGTGCTTCTACCCGCTTCACGCCTTCGTGTGCTCCGAGTGTTTCCTGGTGCAGCTCGAAGAGTTCGTCGCTCCCGCCGAGATCTTCCGTGAGTACGCCTACTTCTCGTCGTTCTCCGACGCCTGGCTCGAACACTGCAAGAGCTACGTCGAGACGATGACCGACCGACTGTCGCTCGACCGCGACTCGATGGTCGTCGAACTCGCGAGCAACGACGGCTACCTGCTGCAGTACTTCGTCGAACGAGGAATCCCGGTTCTCGGCGTCGAGCCGGCCCTCAACGTGGCCAAGGTGGCCGAGGAAAAGGGCATACCGACCCGCACGGAGTTCTTCGGCAAAGAGTTCGCGGCATCGCTCGCCAACGAAGGTGTGCAGGCCGACCTCGTCCTCGGCAACAACGTGATGGCGCAAGTTCCCGATCTCAACGACTTCGTCGGGGGGATTCCGATGATCCTCGCGCCTCACGGCACCGTGACGATCGAGTTCCCTCACCTCATGCACACTCTCGACGAGAACCAGTTCGACCAGATCTACCACGAGCACTTCTCGTACTTCTCGCTCGTCACGACCGAACGAATCTTCGCGGCGCACGGCCTCCGGCTCTACGACGTCGACGAGCTGTGGACACACGGCGGCTCGATCCGCATTCACGCTTGTCACGAGGCTCACGATCGGCCTGAGACCGACCGTCTCCGCGCCTTGCGCGCGAAGGAGATCGAGATCGGCACGGAAACGCTCGACTACTACCGCAGCTTCGCTCGCCGGGTCGAAGGCCTCCGCCGCGACATCTTGAGCTTCTTGATCGCGGCGAAGAACGACGGCAAACGAGTGGTCGGCTACGGCGCTCCGGGCAAGGGCAACACGCTGCTGAACTACTGCGGGATCCGGTCTGACCTCATCGAGTTCACCGTCGATCGCAACCCCTACAAACACGGACGATTCACGCCGGGAACTCACATCCCGATCCACCCTCCCGAGAAACTCGACGAGGAAGATGTCGACGTGGTCTTCATTCTCCCGTGGAATCTCACCGACGAGATCATGGCGCAACTCAGCCATCTCGCTGATCGCGGCACGACCTTCGTCAGACCCGTGCCAGCCCTCACGGTCCTCGAAGCATCAAAGGTCGGCTCGTCGTGAAGGTCGTTCTCTTCTGCGGCGGACGCGGCATGCGCATGCGCGAGTTCTCCGAGACCATTCCGAAACCGATGGTACCGATCGGCCCGCGGCCGATCCTGTGGCACCTCATGCGCTACTACGCACACTTCGGCCACACCGACTTCGTGCTCTGCCTCGGCTACCGGGGTGACAGCATCAAGCGGTACTTCGTCGAGTACCAGGAGTGGGAGTCGAACGACTTCGTCCTCAACGGCGGCAACCCCGACATGCTGAGCACGGACCTCGACGAATGGAACATCACGTTCGTCGACACCGGACTCGATGCAAACATCGGTGAGCGACTGCACGCCGTCCGCGAGCACCTCGACGGCGAGGAGATGTTCCTCGCCAACTACGGCGACGGCCTGTCCGACGCCGACCTCTCGGTGATGGTCGACGACCTCGAGCAGTCCGATGCGGTCGGCAACTTCATCTGTGTGCCGCCGAGCCAGAGCTTCCATGTGGTTCGCGTCGACGACAACGATCGTGCGGTTGCCTTCCAGCCCGCCGATGATGCGGGGATCCTGGTCAACGGCGGGTTCTTCGTCTTCCGTTCCGAGCTGTGGGACCACCTCAATCCGGGTGAAGAACTCGTGCAAGAGCCGCTCCAACGGCTCATGGACAAGAAGCAGCTGATTGCCCACCGCCACGACGGATTCTGGATGGGCATGGACACGTTCAAGGACCGCCAAGTGCTCGACGAGCTCTACCAGTCCGGCAACGCGCCGTGGGAAGTCTGGAAGGGCCGCTAGGTGCACGCGCTGACGTTTCCCGCCTCCGGTCAACCGTTGCGGGTGCTGGCGCTCGGCGCCCACGCCGACGACATCGAGATCGGTGCCGGCGCGACCCTGCTCCGTCTGGCCGCCGAACGGCCGGTCGTGATTCATGCCGCCGTGTTCAGCGCGACGAGTCAACGCCAGGACGAGGCCCGCGCGAGCGCCGCCGCGCTGTTTGCCGATGCGGTCTCCTACGAGCTCGAACTCCACGACATGCGTGAATCCTTCTTCCCCGACCAATGGGCGGCGGTGAAGGAGCGAGTCGGAACACTCACCGAGTTCGAGCCCGATGTGATCTTCACCCACCGCCAGGAAGATCGTCACCAGGACCATCGGGTGTTGGGCGAACTCACCTGGCAGGCGTTTCGCAATTCCATGATTCTGCAGTACGAGATCCCCAAGTTCGAGGGTGACCTCGGCCAGCCGAATGCCTATGTCCCCATCGACGAGGGCCTACTCGCGCGCAAGATCGAGATCCTCACTTCGTCGTTCGTCAGCCAGGCCGACAAGCAATGGTTCGACGCCGACACGTTCCGCGGGCTCGCCCGGATTCGCGGCATCGAATGCGGCGAACCGTGGGCCGAAGCGTTCCACGCCGACAAATTCACTCTTTCCCCCAATGCTGTTTCCCCCAGTGAAGTAACGAGAGGCCAATAATGCGAGTGCTCGTCACCGGTTCCGATGGCTACATCGGCGCGGTCCTCTGCCCCATGCTCGAAGCAGCCGGGCACGACATCGTCGGCTTCGATACCGGGCTGTTCCGAGGGTGCGACTTCACCCCCCACTCCGAGCCGTCCGACCCTGTGTGGGGCGACGTCCGCGACTCGAGCGCCGAGATTCTCGTCGGCATCGACGCCGTTGTGCACCTGGCCGCATTGTCCAATGACCCGCTGGGCAACCTGGATCCCGAACTCACCTACGACATCAATCAGCGAGCGTCGGTACGGCTCGCGGAGATGGCCAGCGCCGCGGGAGTCCGACGCTTCGTTTTCGCGTCGTCCTGTTCCCTCTACGGTGCCGGTTCCGATTCCTTGATCGACGAGGAGGGGGAGTTCAACCCGGTGACTCCCTACGGCGAGTCGAAGGTGCGGACCGAACTGGCCTTGACCGAGCTCGCGGGCGACAACTTCAGCCCCACCTACATGCGCAACGCCACGGCCTACGGGTCGTCGCCGAAGCTTCGTATGGACCTGCTCATCAACGACATCACGGCCCGTGCCGTGGTCGAAAATCGGATCGAACTCACCTCCGACGGCACACCGTGGCGGCCGTTCGTGCATGTTCGTGACATCGCCCAAGCCGTCGAGGCGGTGTTGTCGGTCGACGACGTGTCCCGTGTGCACGACCGCCCCTTCAACGTTGGTCGTACGGAAGAGAACTTCCAGGTCCGAACCGTCGCTCAGATGGTGGCCGACGCGGTACCGGGATCCGAGATCTCGATCGCGCCGGAGAGCGGCAACGACCGCCGCGACTACAAGGTCGACTTCACTCGCATTGCCACCGAGCTGCCGGAGTTCCAGCCGAAATACACCGTGGCCGAAGGCATCGATCAGCTCGCGGCCGACTTTCGAGCGAGTGGTCTCGACATCGAGACTCTCTTCTCCGACCGGTTCATTCGCCTGAAGCGCCTCGCCCTCCACCAGGCGGCCGGTCATCTGGCCGACGACATGCGCTGGACCGCCGGGTCCGCGCCTTCGTGACTGCATCGCGCTGTCGCTGCTGCGGCCACGTCGAGTTGATCGATCAACTCGACGTCCGCGACGTGCCGGTCGAGAACTCCAGGTTGCCGTTCACCGCGCAAGAGGCCCGATCCGTGGCCCGCGGTGATCTGTTGCTTCGCGAGTGCCGTCGTTGCGGTTTCATCCAGAACGACGCCTTCGATCCGGCCCTCGTCGTCTACGACGCGGAGTATCTCGCCGACCAGAGTGGCTCACCGTTCTTCCGGGCCTTTGCCGACCGGATTGTCGACGAACTCCTCGGCCGGGTCGAACAACCGCAGCCCACCGCGCTCGAGATCGGCTGCGGAGAGGGCGCGTTCCTCGAGCGGTTCTGCGCCGCGTCAGGCGGGGCCGGCATCGGTGTCGATCCCGTCGCGCCTGATCGATCCGACGGAGAGCTGCGTTTCGTACCGGCTGAGTTCGGCGCCGGTAGTGGCGACTTCGATGCCGACGTGGTGATCTGTCGCCACACGCTGGAGCACATCGCCGAGGTCGCCACCTTCCTGCGAACCCTGCGCTCCGAACTCGAGTCTCGACCGGATTGCCTCGTCTACCTCGAGGTTCCCGACACCGGGCGCATCCTGCGGGAAGGCGCGTTCTGGGATCTGTACTACGAGCACTGCTCGTACTTCGACGAGGCGTCCCTGCGTTACCTTCTCGCCTCGACCGGGTTCGAGGTCGTCGAGTGTCGGCTCGACTACGCCGACCAGTATCTGGTCGCGTTCGCCCGTCTCGGCGAACCCACCGAACCTCCCAACGGTCGGGATTGTTCGCGGTCATTCGCTCCGGTCACTGAAGGCTTGGAGGAGTGGCGCGCCTGGGCCGAGGACCGTGCCGATGCCGGATCCCGCGTCGCAGTGTGGGCGGCGAGCAGCAAGGCGGTCTCGTTTCTCTCGATGATCGACGACGCCAACGTGGTGGTCGCGACCGACATCAACCCGGACAAGGCAGGGCGCTTTCTCCCCGGATCTGCCACTGAGGTCTGTGCCCCCGACCAACTTGCGGATCACGAGGTCGATACCGTGGTCGTGATGAACCCCGTGTATCTCGAGGAAGTGCGTAGCTCGCTTTCTCAACTCGGTCTCGTTGTCGACACGATCGGTCTCGGATCATGAGGTCGCGTTTCGTTCTCCTGTTCGCCCTACTCGGGCTTCTCGCCGCCGCTTGCGGTGGCGGTGACCCCTCGGCCAGAGGCGACATCGGCGACGTCGTGTTCCTTCGCGAGCCCATCATCTTCGTCGAGGGAAATCTCGTCGCTGTCGACCTCGATGGCGACGGCAAGGAATCGATCACGATCGACAGCCGCAACTCGAGCGACTTCGACGGAGAGGTAGCCGACTACCAGTACAGCCGCGGCCTCGATGTGGTGGGTGTGGGAGAGACCTTCACCGACGACTACGCCGTCGGCGAACACGTCGTCACCCTCCGGATCACCGACGACGACGGCCTGACCGATCACCAGGCCATCGTCGTGCGCGTCCTCGTGCCCTACGAGCAGTCGAGTGAGACCAGCCCCGAGATCGAGTTGTTCGGGCCCGGGTTCATCTCTCACATGTCGCCCACCACGAACCAACGCTGGTTCAACGTCGCGGGAAATGTCGCCGATCCCGAAGGCATCCTCGAATTGACATGGAGCCTCAACGGTTCGTCTGATCAACCGCTGTCGCTCGGGCCCGACGATCGTCGTCTGGTCCACGATGGCGACTTCAACATCGACATTCCGCGGGCGGCACTCACCTTCGGCACCAACACCATCGAGATCACCGCGGTGAATCGTCGCGGCGACCGAACGACGGCTCTGGTGCGAGTCGAGAACGATCCCGCCGTCAGCCCGGAGTTCCCGATCGAGGTCGACTGGTCGGAGCAAGCGCTCGACGGACTCGTCGAGATCATCGATGGCGGTTGGGTCATCGACGCAGATGCTGGTGAGGCCGTGATTGGTCCCGAGTACTCGGGCTACGACCGGTTGCTGAGCATCGGCGACACCGACTGGAGCGACTTCGACGTCACCACCACGGTGACCGTCGAGCATGTCAACGAGATCATCAGCCCACATTCGAGCGCTCGAGGCTTCGGCTTCCTTCTGCGATGGAACGGCCACAACGACTCCGTGTCTCCGGGCTCGCAGCCGCAGGCCGGCTTCTATCCCGACCGCGGTCGCAACCTCACGCCGTTCGGGTCGTTCGTCTTCTACACGTTCCAGCCCCAGGGCGACGCTCTTGTTCTGCGAGACCATCGCGATCAGGCGGCCGACTCCAATCCGATCGAGGTCACGCTCGGCGTGGAGTACAACCTTCGTGCTCAGGCCCAGACGATCACCGAAGGGTCGATCTATCTGGCGAAGATGTGGCCCGTGGGCACGCCCGAGCCGACCGAGTGGTCGGTCGAGGCCATCGCCGGAGATGGCAGCGACTTCGAACCCGACAAGGGCAGCCTCGTGTTGGTGTCGCACGAGACCGAGACGCGCTGGGGCGCGGTGAACGTCCGAGCGGTTCGCGACGACGAGCGGTTCACCGACGCAGAAATCGAAGCGATGAGAGACGCTCAGTCGTGACGGAGCGCGGCAACGCGGCGAGCGCTTTGCCACTTCACTCGTCGGCGTAGCTCGCCGGCCAGCACACGCGGTCGGTGGCCTCGACCGCTCCAGCGGCCGATCTCCGCAGTCACGGCCGCTCGCTGCCGGCGGTTCAGCGGTGCGTTGCGGGTCGCGCCGAGCATGGCGCGGAGAAGGCTGAGTGTCGGGGTGGCCGGGCCCTTGAGTGATGGGTCGAACCACGTGCGGCGACTGTCGTCGTCAGGATTCGCGACCACAGACGACTCGGGGTGCTGCCGGCGATAGATGACCGGCGCCACAGGAGTCAGACGGCCGTGGAGTGCGAGCTCCACGATGAGTGCTTTGTCGCTGCCACCGAAGGGTCGGATGCGGCCGGACCGCAGGAGCTGATCGCGACGCACGAGACCGAGGACCGGTCCGCACACGTGGAGATGCGACCGGAACTCGTTCGCGGCGAGGAGTTCGGCAACGCGTGATTCTGGGTGGGGCGAGTCGGTCCAGTCCACCGGGTCAGGTCGACCGCTGACGGCGCTCTCCGAATCGATGTAGGCGAGGTCGCCAAAGGCGCACACAACCGTCGGGTCGTTGAGCGCGCGCACTTGGGCGGCGAGGAGATCGGACGACCATGTGTCGTCGGCGGGGAGCCAGGCGAACAGGTCGCCATCGGCGAGATCGACCAGACGGTTGAAGTTTGGTGCGGCACCGACATTGGTTTCGTTGGCGACGATCTCCACCGTCGGCTCGGCCGCGAAGCGGTGCGCGATCTCGAGACTCGAATCAGTCGATGCGTTGTCGGCGATGATGATCTGATCCGGTGGCCGCGTCTGCGCCAGCAGTGACTGAATGCATTCGGCCAAGAACTCTTCGCCGTTGTAGACGGGAACCCCCACCGTGACGCGGTGTCGGCCGATCATGAGGATGCCTTCGAGCCGAACGGGAGGAATCGCCGGACCTCATCGCGGATGGTGGGTGAGATCGCCAGCAGCCCCAGGTAAGCGAGCGATGTGACCGAACAGCGCACGACGAGTCGCACGACGATCGCGAGGTCCTCTGTGGCTGGGCTCAGCGCAGCCCATAGGCCAACGATGGTCGCGCCGACGGCAGCCACCGGTGCCAGACGGATGACCGAGCCCCAGGGCGTCACGGGAATCAGCCGGCTGAGAATCTGCATGCCGATCAACGCCAGCGGGACGCCGGTGATCACGATCGACGCGGCGACACCCTCGATGCCCCATTGGATTCCCACCCCGAACCCGGCGAGGGCAACCGTCGTTGTTGTGAGCGACCACCAGAACTGCCACCCGGGCCGGCCCATGGCGGTCATCGTCGCGCCGTCCATGCCGAAGGCGAGGCGGAGGATTCCGGCAACCGCGACCCACCGTGTCGTGGTGACCGCGCTCGACCACTCGTCGCCGAATGCCCATGGGATCGCGTCACCGGCCGCGAGCGCGATCACGATGAGGGGGCCGGTGACCACCACAGCCACCGCGCGTTGGGCGCGGTAGAAGAGGTCGGCGACGGCCTGCCGATCGCTCTGCAGTCTCGAGAAGATCGGGAGAAGCGAACGGAGAACCGTTTGACCGACGGTTTGCACCGGGAGTGTGAGGATCCGATACGAGAGTGTGTAATCGGCCAGAGGAACGACTCCCTCGACACGGCCGATCAACGCGTTGTCGCCGTTGTCGCTGGCGAAGTTCACGATGTTGGTCCCCAGGAGCTTGGTGCCGAAGCTCCACACCTCGCGTAGCTCCGCACGCGTCGTCGTGAGGTTGAGACCGGGAGCGGCGAGGAAGACACCAAGGGCGGTGATGGACTCGGTGATCATGAGCTGCCACACGATTGCCCAGTAGCTCTTGGTGACGATCGCGATCGAGATGCCGACGATGGCGCCGATCACCGTGCCGACGAGCCCGGCGATGGCGGGAGGGGCAAAGCGCATCCGCCGGTAGAGGAGGCTGGTGGGCACGACCGAGAACGCTTTGAGCAGAAGCAGGACACTCAGGACGCGCAGCACGTTGGTGAGTTCGGGAGCATCGAAGAAATCGGCGGCAATCGGCGCCGCTCCGAGCGTGGCCAGAGTGACGAGCGAGCCCGTCCCCAGGCTGAGGGCGGTGGCCGCGCCGATGTGGCCGTCGTTGAGCACTTCCTTCTGTATCAGCAGAGTGCCGAAGCCGAACTGGACGAACACGATGGCCAACGCCACGTAGACATTGGCCAGAGCGACGATGCCGATCTGTTCCTGGCCGAGGATGGCCGTGAGCACGAGCGCGGCGCTGATCCGAATCGCCTGGCCGCCACCCAACGAGGCCGCGTTCCAGCCGGCCGCTGACCGGAGGGTGCGCCCACCAACGACCGGAACCGTCGGCTCCTCGGCATCGGCGCTCATCGAAGCACGCCGATCACCGGAAGATGATGTCGAGGGCGGCTTCGTGCCGGCCGGCCCACGATGTTCGGTCGATGTAGTGCCCGCGGTCGTGCTCGTCGTCGCGGCCCGTGGCGAGGGCCGCCCGGGCGGATTCGGCGAAGCCGCCTGCGCGGTCTTCCGACAGAATGATGCGGCTGTCCTCTGCCGCCTCTGCCGCGATCGGTGGCAAGTCGACCGACGCGACCGGAAGTCCGGCTGCTCGGTACTCGTAGAGCTTCAATGGGCTCATCGCGGCGGTGAGCGAACTCCGAGTGTGGGGGATCAATCCCACATCGCTGTGATGCACGATCGCGGCCACCTCGGCTCGCGATGCGGCCGCCCCCAGCGTCGCGCCGAGCGCGACGAGTCGAGCGCGACGATCACTGTCGGGGCACGGGCCGATCAGTGCGACCGAGCCTTCCAGGCCCGCGAGCTGAGCGATCAGCGCCTCATCGACTCGATCGTCGACCGTGCCGACATAGGTGAGGATAGGGCGGGGCAACGCGGCGAACCATGCCGGTGGTGCGGAGGGGTTTCGCCACTCTTCTGGGTCGATCCCGTTTGGCACGACGGCGCTCGGGCCGGTGGGAGCGATCTTCTCGATGAGCGGGTGACTGATGGCCAGCACCGCTCGTTCGGTGGAGCGCAGGCCCGCGTAGGCCGCCTCGTAGGCCGGCCACCACGGCTCCCGAGGCGGGTAGCTCGCCCAGTCGTCGCGGCCGTAGTAGGTGACAGACCGCGCCCAGTCGGCCGAGGCCAAGCCGGCGAGCAGCGGATCGAATGTGATGAGGGCGGGGTGGTCGAGGTCGTGACGCACGACGGCCTTGGCGATCATGGCGTCGGTGCGGTTCGCATGTTCGGTCGCCGAGGCCGGCTCGGTCGGACCGAGCCGCCGCCAGCGCCAGGGCCGAAGATGGGGGCGCGGCGCTCCGAGGCCCTCCGGCCAGGGCGAGCGACCGTGGCGGGCGAGCGACAGAATCGACCGCTCGGCATCGACCACGAGGACGCGGCCGACCCTCGAACTGCGCAAAAGCGTCTGCAGCATCCGACCGGGCGGGCGGGCAAAGCCACGGGCGCGTGAATCGTCGAGCGTTTCGAGGCTGTAGGTGAACACCACGTCACTCGGGCCGGTCACGACGGTGCTCAGTCCGCGTCGATCGAGCGGACGACGCGAGCGGGAGCGCCGACGGCGATGCTGCGAGCCGGGATGTTGCCACGCACGACCGAATTGGCGCCGACGATCGCGCCGGCGCCGATGGTGGTACCGGGTAGCACGACCACGTTCTGTCCGAGCCAGGAACCGGCGCCGATGTGGATCGCGGCGACAGAGTCGATCCCTTGGGCATGGATCGACTCCGTGCCCTCGTAGGCGTGGCCGTGATCAGCGACGTAGACGTTGCGGGCGAACAGGGCTCCGTCGTCGATGGTGATCGACGACGCGGCCGACACGACGCAGGCGCCCGACATGAGCACACGATCGCCGATCGTGATGATCGGATCTTTGCCCGGTTCGGCTCCGTTGACGACCTGGAGCCAAGACCCGCTCCCGATGAAGACGCCCGATCCCACCGCAATGCGTTCGGCCCCGTGAAGGCGAACCGGGTGGCCGATCACGCTCTTCTTGCCGAAGGAGGCGAACCCACCGCGGATCATGAGACTCGTGACCTTGTTGGACACCCGATCGAGCAGGCGGTACAGGTGGTAGCCGCTACGCATCGATGAACTCCTGAATCGTGGCGAGCAGCGACGCCGACGGCGCCGTTGCTTCGGGCGTGGTCGCCGCGATCTCGTCGCGGCGATCGAGGAGGGCGGCAACATCGTCGGCCGAATCGGCGATCCAGATGCCGGGTTTTTCACCGAAGCGTCGGGCGGTTCCGAGCTGATGGTCGTTCCGCGTCTCTCGGCGACTTCCCTCGCGGGCCAGAAGAATCAAAGGCGTCGCCAGTTCGAGACAGGTGATGATGGTGCCCATGCCGGCATGGGCGACCACGACCTGCGCATCCGAGATCCGTTGCCGCAGCTCGTCTGGGCCGATCAACGAGACATGATCGATGTTGCCCGGAGGCGGTGTCTGGTCACTGATCTGGGCGAGGACCTCGACCCCAGGGTTCTCGCCGGCCCAGGCGTCGACGGCGTCGACGAGTCGAGGGAACGGCATCTGCGCGCCGACAGTGACGAGGATCATGCGGGAGTCTCCGAGGAAGGCACGGCGCTCATGTGATGGATCCTGCGTAGACGGGACCCTCGGGCGTCGCGAGGTGCTCCCATTGTGTCAGCCAGAGGTCGGCGCCCCGGCCGACCCGGCGGCCGGAGAGCGAGAGCTCCTCACAGTTCGCGATCGAATCGACCCAGATCGTCTTCGCTCTGACCAGTCGGCCCAGCTGAAACGCGATCATTCCGGGCGCGGCTCCGGTCGAGATGATGACGTGGGGTCGAACCCTCACGATCTCCCACGCCAGCTGAGAAGCCATCACCAGGAGCTTGCGCTTGTCCCACCTGGTTGCGTCGGTCACGACCCGCAATCGAGCGCCGTCAGGTAGGTCGGATCGATACTCTTCGCGGACGGTCACGAAGGTGGTGTCGTGATGAGCGAAGGCGGGGTAGAGACGCAGCAATTGGACCCAGTGGCCGCCACCCGAAGCAATGGCCATCACTCTGCGCGGTGATGCCGGCGCTTTGTGTGCTTTTGACGACAAAAGGGGCTGGTCGTGAGTTCCCTCTGCGGGCCTGGTATCTTCGCGTTCCATGCTGCTCCGCTCGTTGCAGTCCCGTTCGGCAGTACCGCGAAGGATATGAGTTGCCGCTCGCCCCTTCGCGATGCCCGCTGGAAGTGACTTCGCCGACTGCACGGTAGCCAACGCACCCTTGCGCTCCGGTCACCTCGACCGACACCCTCGACCCCCACGAGATCCCATGCCTCAAGCTCGAACCGCTGTCAGCGTGTCGGCGGTGCTCATCGCCGGCGCCGGGCTCGTCGTGTGGCGTTCGTTTTCGGGCACCGATGCTGTCGCACAGGGTCCCACCACGGTCGAGATCGAATCGCTGGCCTTCGGCGGCGCTTCAGCCAGCGATGCCGACGTCGACGAGGGGATCGCCGATGACCAGACCGACGGTGCCATCGGAGTCGCCCCCGACCGAACCGTCGACGACCGGCCGGGCGGCG
>Ga0315336_1005378_pt1 | contig 14028 bp, 9 predicted proteins | sample ASW5metaG_FD_204512 | JGI IMG/M metagenome (GOLD analysis project Ga0315336, IMG submission 204512) | Ammonia-oxidizing marine archaeal communities from Monterey Bay, California, United States - ASW #5 | ecosystem: Environmental > Aquatic > Marine > Intertidal zone | place: USA: California...
AAGATTGTCCCGATCATGAACGCGGAAGAAGTGGAACAACTGATCCTGTCCAACTACGAAAACGACTCCCAGACCCTGACGTCTGACACCGAAGCCAACATGCTGAAATTCAAAGAGATGACCAACGCCCTCGCACCCGACGAGCAGGAGCGGTGGGATACCATCAAACGCACGTTTCAGCAAAACGCCCAGATGCGCGGTATCGCTCCGGACGACAAAGTCGGTCAAGTGGTGGTGCAACTTCGCGAATTCAGTGATGGCCTGCACCACATCCACAAGGCGATGGTGGGCGGTTTTGACAAGCTGTCCGACCTGCCCGTCGCGGACCCCGCGGCTCCGGCTCCTGTGGAAACGGTCACCGCGTCCGACCTGGACAATTCTGAGTCGTTTGAATTGGTCAACGCTTCCGTCCAATCCTTGCGCGACAGCTTGGAAGGCATCCGGCAGGCCGTCAGCCAGGTGGCCCCGGATCTGGCCGAAGTTGGACAAGCGATTGGGGACGCGGTGAGCACAGCCCAGCAGCTAGAATCCGCCGACGCCGAGACGGCAGAGGCAAGACCTGTCGCCGTCGAATCGGCGGCCCTCAGCCCCCTGGAATCCTCAGTCGAAGCCGTGGCGCAGATCATCCAACCCGATCAGGCACGGGGGGATGTGGCGCCCATCTCGGTCAGCCCGGACGGCAGCCAAAAAATCACGGTGGTCAACAAACTCCCGCGATCCTTTCTCAGAGTGCTCGACAACCAGTTTGAATTGATGCAGAACTGGATGAAGCCGATCCTGGAATCCACCCAGAACCAATCGGACCAGATGCGCGCACTTCAAGAATCGCTGGAGTCGCTTCTGAAAAAGTACGATCGGTTGGTGACGAAACTGAGGTCCGAGCGCAGCAAGGACGTCTAGCCAAGGTGCAAACCGGCGCATCCGGCAGCCCGTCAACAGCGACCGCGATCGTGCAGCACGCCGGCGGATGGGACCCATCCGGTAACGTCAGGGGCCTAGCGTGACAAAAAGGCCACGACCTGTCCGACGTCAACCGGCAAACTCACGTCTTCAAATCCGGGCACCGCGGTCACAATCGCCTTCAGCTCCTTGTCGTCGAAACTGATCCAGTCAGCCCGTTCGGTTGCCGCTGATTCCACGATTCCGGTGTACATCACCTTCAGATTGGGGCGATCTCGCAAGGCAATCGTGTCCCCTGGTCGCACCAGAATGGACGGTTTCGTCACCTTGTGTCCGTTCAACTGAAAATGGCCGTGCACGATGCCCTGCCGGGCCATGGGTCTGGAAGTCGCGAATCCGGCGCGACGGACAACATTGTCCAAGCGGCGTTCGCACAGCATCAACAACTGCTCGCCCGTGTTGCCCTTCAGACGGCGTGCTTTGGCAAAATATCGCCGCAGCTGTTTGTCGCGCAAACCATAATAGAACTTGATCTTCTGCTTTTCGGTCAGAGCCAGTCCGTAGTTGGAAATCTTGCGGCGCCGGCGCACCATACCCGGTGGATTCTCGCGTTTTTCCAACGCGCGAATGGCTCCCCCGGATTCGAAGACCTGCGCTCCAAGGCGGCGGTTGATTCTTCCTTTCGGACCGGTATAACGCCCCATCAATGGCTCCTCAAAACTCCGCACAATCAGCAGCTACGACATCGAAGTCGCGAATGTATGACGACACCCCGGCGATTGCAAGCCTCCAGCCACCAGTTCTCAAGCTGCGCCGGCCCCTCCAGGGTAACCTTCCCATCGCAACGGCTTGGCCGCCTTGTCGGAATCTCCGGACTCGAGACGTGCCAACACGTTGCGAATACTGGGGATCTTCACCAGTTCCCGGGTCAGTCTGGAAAGTGATTCGACCGCAATCAGCGACTTCCCCGGCCCCGGCTCGCCTTCCAGAAACGCTCCCTTTTGGTCAAACACGGCCCAGAAAATCGTGCGGGTGTGGCTGCGGGCTCCATCACGGAGTTTCTTGGCCAGTGTCCCGCGACCACGATTGCCATTGATTTGATACAAGTCCTTACGCTCAAATATGATGGCAATCACGTTCCAGTCTTTTTTGCTTCCAAACAGGCCCATCGCAGGCACTCCTTTTCAACCCATTTCATTCGGCCGGCTCAACCCGGACCCGGCTGCGCGGGACACCGAGCCGCACCCTGCTCGGAATCCAGCGGGCGCAGGCTCTAGCCCGTTGCCCAGGGGACACAGCCCACGTGTTTTGCGTTATCCAGTGTGCAGGCTTTCCCAACGCGGTCAACACAATTCGTGCCACATCAGGGAAGTGGCTGTGTTCCGCGTAAGAATGCGAACAGGTCCCGCACCTCTTGCGCCGTCAGTTTTTTCAGCAATCCGTCGGGCATCATCGAACGCTGGACCGCTTGCATTTCTTCGATCTGCGAACGCTCAACGACCTGATTTCGGCCGTCGGCGCCCCGCAACACAACAATCCGCTCGTCCTGATCCACGCGAAAGCCATTCAGAATACGGCCATCGCTGGTCAGTACCACATAATTCTCGAATCCTTCCCGAATTTCGGCACTGGGATTCACAATGTTCAGCAGCATGCGCTGCATGTCATCGCGCTTATAGGCTGTCAGATCGGGACCAATCTGGCCCCCCTGCCCGAACAACACGTGACAGTTTCCACAACTGGCGCGAAACAGGCTGCGTCCCTTGTACGGATTCCCCGATCCATCAGCGACAATCGTCGCCAGAGTTCGTATCCGCTCCTGCATCTCTTCGGTGGTGGCTCCCTGAACGTGTCCCCAGATTTTCTTCACGGCCGCCTTCAGGCCGGGATCGTCGTGCAGCAACACCCGCCGCACAGCCGCCGGGGCCACCTGTTGTGGAGCCAGCCTGCCCTGCTCTACGGCAGCCACAAGCTGGCGGCCCCACGCGCGTCGCGAGCTGAGCAGCATTTCGGCCGCGCGGCGGTCGTCGGGTTTCAGACCGGGGACACGCTTCAACACCACGTCAGCAATCCGCGGATCGTCATAGGAGACCAGCGCGGCGAGAAGAGCCTGTACAAGATTTGAGTTCTTTTCCGTCTGCAGCAGGTCAACCAGCACGCGCCCGCATTCCGGCCGGCGGATTTCCCCGAATGTTTGAATCAGTTGCAAACGGCTCTGCAAACCAACCTTGGGATCCGCCACATCCCGCAAGGCCCTGGCGATGGCCGCCGCATCCCCCTGCCGCACCTGAAGCGCCAACGAAGCGCCACCGGCCGTGTTGATTGCCGCCACCAGTTCGTCGGGAAGATCGACCAATGACCGGCCTTGAAATGCCTGTTCGAAACTCTTCATCATCCGCGCCGCGTGCTTCCGGTCGGGTGCGCTGTTGAGTAGCCGAGCACAGGTCAACAGGTCGCGTCGTGCACCGGCCAGCGCATACCGCTTGATGATCCGTTCGATCAAGGTCTGCTCGACCAACGGCAACCCCCAGACTTGCGGATCCGCGAAGAATGTGAGCACCGCGTCACGATTCGTTTCCGCGTGGGCTTCGAGTATCCACCACAACAACAGTGGAAGATGCGGATCCGCCAAGTCTTCGTCATGAGTCAGCAGGCCTTTGAGTATCGGCATGGCGTGAGCCGCGGGCAGCCGTCGCGCCGAGCAGGCCAGCTGGCTCCGCACATCCACATAGCCTTCGTCCCGAGCCATAGCGGCCAACTGGTTTGCAAATTCTTGTCCAACCCGACGATCATCACACATCAAACGCACGGTCCAGGCCCTCACACCGGAGTCGCTGTGCTTCAACAACCGCCCGGCCAGGCGTTCATCCAACCCCCCGCTGAGGTTCACCGCCCAGAGATACTCCAATGCCAACGGCGCATCTGCCGACGCAATCTTCTCCTCCAACAGGGGAATCAGCGAACGATCGCGTCGGTCACCAATCAACCTGAGGGCTTGTTGCCGGTGCCATCGATTCGGATGTTCCAGAACATCCACCAGTGCCTGGCTCGAAAGGCGGCCGTAGTCGAACGGCTGCAGCCGAGGTGCGTCGGGACGAGTCAAGCGATACACGCGGCCGCTGTCCCTGGTCACACGACCGGCGAAGTGGCTCGAATGATCGATCCGTTGTTCATATAAATCGGCAATATAGATGCCGCCGTCGGGGCCGAGCTTGATGTCCACCGGACGGAACCACTGGTCGTCCGTCAGCACGGGACGCGACAGGTCGCGGGTCTGAAACGTGGATCCATCGCGGCTGACATCGCTCAACACCACCTGCCCCTGCAGCGGTTCGATGCCGAACAACCGCCCACGATAGCGTTCCGGCAACACGGCCCCTTCATAGATCACGAAATTGTGGGTGAACCGCGGGACTTTGTTGTGCTTCATGGCAGCGAAATAGCCAAACGCGTAGGGATTCGACAACGAACCGTGTTTCCCGAAACCCTTGCGAGCGTATCCGCCTTGCACATAGTGGTAACCCCGGCTGTCGCCCCCGTTGGTACCGGAGAATGTGCGGCCCCGCGCGTCGATTTCCACTCCGAACGTGTTGCCGCCCCCTTCGGCGAACACCTCGTACACGCGCCATTCCGGGTGATATCTCCAAATCAGCTGCCCCATGCTGTGCGTCGCCGGTTTGCCGCTGCCCACCACGGTGATCTGGCCGGTGACCGTGCTACCCTGAGCGGCATACAGCCAGCCATCGGGCCCCCACCTCAGGCTGTTGACAACGGAATGCGTATCTTCCATTCCGAAGCCACGCAAATGCACCTCCGGATCGGCGTCCGGAACATCGTCGTTGTTCAAATCAGGGTAGAACAGCAGATACGGAGGATTCAAGACCCACAGGCCCCCACGTCCACGGGCAAACGAGGTGGCGATATTCAATCCGTCGACGAACGTGCGGTGACGATCGTAACGTCCATCCCCATCGGTATCCTCGTGAATCGTGATCTTGTCGCGTCCCCGCACATGATGTGGCGGAGCCAGCGGCACCTTGTCGTACACGGTCCTCAGGTGCTGGTCACGGCTGACCATCCGCAGTCCGGCCGGCGTCGGATACTGCAAGTACTGCAACACCCATAAGCGCCCCCGTTCATCGAAGTTCATGAACAGCGGTTGCCGAACAGCCGGCTCGGCAACCGGTTGCTCCAGGACCAAGTCATCGGGCACACGAAACTCCGCCAGGGCCGCAGCCGGGGGAAACGGATCGTGATCTCCTTTGCGGCGTCTGAGGTAGCTTTCCAAATCCTTAACCGCGTCGACTTTGTCATAAACCGCTCCCGCCGCCGAGACCGGCAGCTTGGCCCAACTGCGATCGTCACCCGGTCGATAGAGCCATTCTCCTTGCATCCGGATTCCGGCGGCCGATGTGTACAGTACCGGGGGCGCGACACTGAAATTGTTGCGTCCGTCGCTACGGTAGGCACGCACCGCAATCACGTTCCGTTCGCCAAATCGCAAGAGCTTCGCGGGCACTCGAAAGCGACCCGGTTCGCCCAACCCGCTGCGAAAACGCGGAGGGAACGTTCCCAGCACCCCCACGTTGGCCCCGTTGACATACACTCCCCGCGCATCATCCACCGGCTCGACCAGCACATGCACCTGTTCCGATTTCCATTCCGGCGGTACCACCACGGCGCAGCGAAACCACCCGTAGCCACCCTGGGCCGCAAGCGGCCCGGAAAACGGTCGACGCCAGGACTCGGGCACCGCCACTCGGTACCATCCATCTGCATCGGGTTGCGGATCCGCGGCAATCGCGGTTTGGGCACTCACCATCAGCAACAGGCCAATGACCAACGCTCGAAAGACCCACGCACGACGAAGCGCCTTAACTGCCATCTCCCTCGCGACCATCAGTGTTTCCCGTGTTCGAATGAAATATATGGAGACGGCACACCCGCTGCCGCCGGCTGTCTCACCGTGAACGCCTCAATAGTGGGGTGGACGCTCCTCACCCACATCGCGCGATTCCGGTTCCGGCACCATCCGTTCGACCCGGTTCCGCATCGCATCCAATTCGGCCTTCAAGACCCGGACCGCCGATGCGTGGTCCAGGACCGATTCGTTCAATTGCTCAAACGAGCGCTCAAGATGCGACACGGCCAATTCGATTTTCAACACACGATCAGCCAGACCGTCGGACTCGCTCATTTCGCGTCATTTCCTGTACCAACGTCGCCTCGGGTCGCCGATCACCTGCAACACCGGTCTCCGCCCGGTGACAACATGCCGAATCCAGAAGTCACGTCGCTGGTGATTGTGACCGGGTTTTCACTTTTTCGCGGGTGTAAAACCGGCCTTGACCAGAGCGGCGTATCCGGATTTCAGCGGCCGGATGTCAAAACCCTCGCGGGCCAGAATATCGGCGGCAATCAACACACGTCCGCCCGACCGGCAGTGACAATATACAATCTTCTTTTTCGGAAGTGTCTTGGTCAATTTGTCCCGGCTCGCCTTGTCCCGCAGTTTGCTCAAGGGGACGAGTCTGGCATCTTTCAGGTGCCCTGCTTTCCATTCCGTTTGTTCGCGGACGTCGATCAAGACCGCCTTACCAGACTTCATACTCTGCTGGACTTGCTGCAATGTGTCTTTGGTATGTTCCGCCGCCAACAGAGAATTGGCGACAGCCACAACGGCCACAAACTGTGCGACTTTCAACATCTCAATTCCTCCGAATCTCTGCGCCGACGTGCGGGGTCACTGATCCTCGTGTCACGCATCTTCGCATCTTGTCACTCCGACGGACGGTCCGTTGCTCGTACATCGCGTCCGGCTGTGCTGTCAATCTGCACTTTGCCACCCATGGTGACGTCCGGCAGCCGAAGACCTGACCGGTGAGGACTTCGCGCAGGCCTCACGCGGTCGACCGCAGACGTTTGGTCTTATTGTTTCCGTTCGGCCGGCTGATTGCCAGTCGCCGGGGTTCGGTTAGCCCGAGGCACGTCCGTCGATTGCTCATTTGTCGCTAGAATCTGTTCACCGACGGCGTGGCCGTCAGGTGTACTGCCATTTGCATGTCAGCGGACAATCCCCCCCGGATCGCTTGGCCGAACGCCACATGTTTCACGGTTTGCCCTCCGCAGATTTCAGAAACCGCTGCAACCAATCGAGAATCTGTCGCAGGCGGTGCATTCTCAAATCCGGCGGACCACATCGGCTCATTCCATGGCTCGTTGATCGGGGATAGCGAACGAATCGCGAGGGAACTCCGCGGACCTGCAGCGCGGCAAACACCTGCTCGCTCTGCTCGACGTTGCACCGCAGATCCCCCTCACTGTGAATAATCAGCGTCGGTGTGCGCACCTGTCCCATGTATTTCATCGGACTCTGATCCCAGATCGCCTGGGTGTCGTCCCAGGAGTTACCGGGCCAGTAACCGCCCCCGGGGACCAGTGGCAAGTCGCTGGAACCCGCCATGCTGACCAGGTTGGACACACAGCGATCGGTCACGGCCGCGGCGAAATCCGTCGTATGCCCAATGGCCCAATTTGTCATGTATCCGCCATAACTGCCACCCATAATGCCGACGTGTTCGGCATCGACATAGGGCAGGTCACGAACAAATTGTCCGACGGCCTGCACATCGTCCCAGTCCTTCTGGCCCCAGGCGCCGCGAATCGCATCGCAGTGGGTTTCTCCGTAGCCTTTGCTGCCTCTGGGATTGCTGTAGACCACCACGTATCCCGCCGCGGCCAGCACCCGAAATTCATGAAAAAACGCAAATCCGTATTGTGTGTGCGGCCCACCGTGCACCTGCACCACGGCTGGATAGACACCACGAGCCTGTGCGCTCGGCGGCTTGATGACCCAGGTATGCACACGAGTGCCATCGGCGGACTCAACCCAGTGCGTTTCCACGGGTCCCAATTCCGTTTCTTGCAGATACGACCTGTTGAAGTCGGACCAGATTTCGACGTTGGCCCGCGTCGCGGAATGCGACAAGCAGCATACGCCAGCTTCGGGCAAGGTGGCCACGTCGCTGACGGCGGCGGCCAGGCGGCGGCCGTCTTGCGACAGATTCCCGACCGCCGTTGTGGCTTCGGCCGCGGTCAACACTTTCACCTGGCCACTGGAAATCGCGATGCTGGCCACGACCGTAGCGCCGTGCCATCCAAAGTTTGTGATCAGTTGCTTCCCGTCGGGCGTCCATTGCAGCGACGCGCCAAAACTGGCTTCGGCGGTATCGCTGAGTGTCACGGCCCCCAGGCAATAGTCGTCGCCACCCGTCAGGTCTCGCGTCTGCCCGCTTTGGACATCATAGACAAACACGTTGAGGTTCTGACTGCCCCACAACTGCCGCCCCTGGTGTCCGGCAAAAGCAATCGACTGACCGTCGGGCGCCCAGACGGGAGACTGTTTGCTGCCGGTGGGTACATCCCGGACGCGATGCGCTTTGGCCGATCGCACGTCAATGCGAAACAGTTCGTCCTTCCAGGGCGTGAGCCAGGGTTGACGGCTGGTGTTGGCCACTGCCAGCAATTCCTCGGAACAGGGGGACCAACTGAAATCCACCACGCCACGTCGACCCCGCGCGAACACGCGACGGTGCTTGCCGGTCTCCACATCGACCACGTACAACGCATATCGCTGCCCATTGAAATACCCCTCGCCGTCGAGTCGATAAAACGGATCATCCAAGACTCGGGGCGGTTCGCTCAGGTTGTGTTCGTCACGCCGCTTCTTTTCCGTGTCGGTCCATTCCGAATCGGTGGCTCGGAAACAAACGCCGATCCGCTGACCGTCTGGAGCCCAGCGGATGCCGGCGATCTCTCCCTCGGGAAACCGAGTCAGCTGTGTGGCTTCGCCACCCGTTGCTGGTATCAGAAACAACTGGGGATGGTCATCCTCACGTCGCGAGACGAAGGCCACCGTTGCGCCATCGGGCGACCAGCAACCTTGACAGTCCGTACCTCCACTGGTGAACGCTCGGGCGGCGTCAGCGCCAACCATCCACAAATCCGAAGTGTATTGATTGTCCTCGACGTGCTGCACCCGCACGAGGACCTGCTGCCCATCGGGGGAGATCTGTGGATCGCCCACGAGATGAAAGCGATTCAGGTCCTCTGGGACGACTGCCCGTCGCCGAACGGCGCGCCGCTTCGGTGATTTCCGTTGTTTTGCCATACCCGATGATTTCCCCTCACTCGAAAAAAATACTCCGCATGCCGCCGCTTCGCGGATCATACTCGCCGCAGACGACTGGCGACAGTTGACGAGATTGCCACCCACACCCGGCGCCCACCCGGGCGGCAACCCCTGGGGTGTGCGGCGCGACGCCAGTCCGGGCGTTGAAAGCAGACCATCATTCTGGTCTGGACGGTTGTGACACTCAGGTTCCCGATGCGTGACGTGTCTGCCGTTTGGATTTGCGATCAACGTTGGAGCATCGCGGTATGGGCGTCAGGCCATACCGCCGCAAGAACCCCGGCCGATCGGTCCGTCCCCCACGGCAGTAATCACGCCATACTTTCTCGGCCACTTCTTGGTCAGACAACCGTTTCTGTTCCCGCACATAGTCGAAGACATGTTCGGCCAGACGCAGCAAAGCCAGACCGTGCGATCGTCCCGCACGTTGATACATCCAGTCGCTGAAATCCAGAAACCTCCGAAATGGGCTGTCGGCGCCCCAAAGCAACGGTGCCGTTTCCACGAAGTTCCCGCTGTTGACGACCAGGTTCCAGAAACGCGCAAATCGCCGCAACCGTCCCATGGTTGGTTCATCCAGCAACCGATTGCGCAACAGTTCGTAAGGGGCGTTTTCGCTGTAGACCATTCCCCACTCGGCGTCGTGCCTGACGATGGGTGTCCCCTTCAGACGTTTCAATATCCCGACCTGAATTTCCTGAGGTTCGACAGCGACCAGCCGATCAAAGCCCGCGCCGAAACTGGACAGGTCTTCCCCGGGCAATCCCACAATCAAGTCCGTGTGCAGGTGCACTCCCGTCTGTGTTCTCAAGAATTCGAGATTCTCAACCGCTTTCTGATTGTCCTGACGGCGGCCGATGCGTTCGGCAACCGCGGTGTTGAACGTCTGAATCCCGACCTCAAACTGCAGGACACCCGGAGGGAATTCGACGAGAATTTCCCGCAGCGTGTCCGGTAATCGATCTGGAATCACTTCAAAGTGCAGCAACATCTCCGGCCGCAGATTCCGTAGAAAGAAATCGAGAATCGCGCGACTCGTCTTCAGATTCAGATTGAACGTGCGATCGACAAATTTGAAATGCCGTACGCCACGATCAGCGAGCGTCCGCAGGATCGTCAGAAACGGCTCCAAGGGAAACTGCCGTACGGGGATATCCAACGATGACAGGCAGAATTCACATTGGTAGGGACAGCCTCGTGAGGCCTCGAGATACACGACGCGTTCGGCGATGTCGCGTTCGCTGTACAGGTCATACGGCAAACGCACATCTGCCATGGCTGGAAGTGATGCGCACACCACGTTTTTCAATGGCGGTGCGCCTGCGAGCAACTTCCGGCACAAGCTGGGAAACGCGAGGTCGGCTTCACCACACACAACGAAATCCGCCATCCCCGTGATCTGTTGAGTTTCCGTCTCGTAACTGACTTCCGGGCCGCCGAGCACGACGCAGATCTCCGGACGCAGGCGTTTCAAGTCGGAAACCAGCCGAGTCGTCGCCTCGACATTCCAGATGTAGACCCCCAGACCGACGATCCGCGGTCGTTCGGCCAGAATCTGATCCAGGATGTCAACCGTCAATTGCTGCACCGTGAACTCGTGGAGCACGGTGATCGGCTCGAGTTCTTCCATGTTGGCCAGCAGGTAACGCAATCCGAACGCGGTGTGCGTGTACTTCGCATTCAGGGTTGCCAGAACAATTTCCGCCATGAATGTTACCGATTTGGCTGGACTCTCGAACACACGCGACAGATCACACCCAACCGCGGTCCCCGGTTTCTGCCCGCCATGCTGCGGGCGTCCTTCAACTGGCGTCCCTGCCGAAATTGTGTGTTTCCGCCACCCGACCGCCCGGGACAATTCCCGTGGAATCGTGCGCCTCCAATGGAATGGGCTTTCCAAACCGGGTACAGCTGTTGATGATAGTCGCACACAATACGCACACGTCTGGGCCCAGTCTAAGTAAAGGAATCCCGATGGTCGACTCCCCCACACGTCGAATCACATTTCTGATGATGTTCTCGGCGCTGCTGGCAACCGGTTGTGGAATCCGCCCGATGACGGCGCCCAAGGCCGACAAATCGGCTGCCACAAACGAGACATCGGCCTCCACATCCCCATCGCAGCCAGCAGCCAATACGGCCGGGGAATCGGCTACTCCGGGCCAGGCGCCGGGGCCCCTGCCCAACGATCCCGCCGGCGACGGTGCGGCTTTCAATCACGTGACACAAACCGATACCAGGCCCTCGGCGCCCGTTTCGGCGGCGCGTCAAAACACGCAGACAGCATTTCACCTGTCGGCCGGAGCAGCTCTGCCTCAAAGCCTGCCGATGGGCACAGTGATGAGTTTCAGTGTGGACTACCAGCAACGCGGCCAGCTCCCATCCGGAAGCGTGAACTATCTGTGGGTCATCAAAGGGGTCTCCGGAAGCACACACCGGCAACCCGTCCGCTTGAAATCCAATGGAACCTTGACCACGATCGTGCCGGGCTTGCGTCCCGAAGCGGGTCCCTTTGAGTGTCATCTCGCCGCCTACCGCGGGAGTCGTGGCCAACCACAGCCAGTTTCCAATTCGATTCCATTACGTTGACACCCCTGTGGGAGACGCCACACACAAATCGGATGTGAGATGCATCCGATCGCAGAGCTGAAACGACACGTTGGCAAACAAACGCAAAAAAATACGAGTCGCCTTCCGCAAGAACCGACACAAGCGGCGGCGCGACAACAACCTGACGCACCAGGTTCTGGACGAGGACACGGGTGCGACCGACCACCTATCCGGAGAACGGATTTCCGGAAAAGGTGACTTGTCGCGTCATCGCACCGTCATGGCTGAAGAGGCCGCAGACGGATCTGTGGTGCTCGACGTGGATCTCAGCCAATGCCGGCGGGGACGCGTGTTGTCTTCCGTCGGTTTGAATTCGATGGTGCAAGCCGAAGACGGCACCGTATTCGAATGCACCGTCCGCCGAATTCTGCGGACCCTGGCTCATAACAAACGCAATGCCGTCGTGGCCGGAGACCATGTGCTGTTTCAGCCCCAGGGAGATGAACACCAGGCCGTCATTGAGCGTGTTGAACCACGGCACGGAATCCTTTCGCGTAGCAGCCGTTACCGGGAACATATCCTGGTGGCCAATGTCGACCAGGCCCTGATCGTCGTATCTGCCATCGATCCACCACTCAAGCCCGGCCTGATCGACCGTTTCCTGATCAGTACGGAAAAGGGCGAGGTCCATGGGATCGTCTGCATCAACAAGGCGGACCTGGCTTCGCAGGCGGATCTGCAGCCTGTGATCGGCACGTATGCGCAATTGGGTTACGACGTGGTGTTGACCAGCGCCACAACCGGTGCCGGGCTCGACCGTCTGTGCAGTCTGCTCCGGGACCGGGAGACCGTTTTCAGTGGACAGAGCGGAGTCGGTAAATCATCGTTGTTAAATCGAATCCAACCTGGACTAGGACTAAAAATCGGCGAGGTCAGCACCTGGACGGGCAAAGGTCGGCACACCACGCGACGTACCGAACTGTTGCCTCTGGACATGGGTGGCTGGGTGGTCGACACACCGGGCATTCGCCAATTGGAACTGTGGGACGTGATCCCGGAAGAGGTGGAGGGCTACTACCCGGAATTTCGACCCTTCGTCGCTCATTGCCGATTTCCCGACTGCACGCATGCCCATGAGGAAGGCTGCGGAGTGAAGCGCGCGGTGTCCGAGCACTTGATCCCACACACCCGATATCAGAGTTTCCTGCGCATCGTCTCCGGCGACATCGACGACATGCCGTCCCGTTGATCTCACCCGACCTCTCGAGTCGAAGATGGTCAGCTCGTGGTCTTTCACACACACATCCTTTCACACTCAGACTGTTGACAGGCTGGCCACATGGATGGACTGCAGATCGCCACCGACACGTTGCTCACGCCTCGGGCCATCGGGCTGGTGATGGGCGGCACAGCGGCTGGAATTGTCGTGGGCGCCGTACCCGGCCTGACGGGCGCCATGCTGATCGCGCTCACCTTGCCGCTCACGTTTTCGATGGACTACCTGTCGGCGATGACCTTACTGGTTTCGATGTACGTCGGTTCGGTCAGCGGCGGCCTGATCACCGCCACCCTGCTCCGCATCCCGGGCACTCCGGCATCGATGATGACCACTCTGGACGGATATCCGATGGCCCGCGACGGTCACCCCGGTCGGGCACTGGGCCTGGGAATTTCGGCTTCGCTTTTCGGAGGTCTCGTGTCCTGGGCCTTTCTGGTTTTCCTCGCGCGTCCCATGGCGACGCTGTCGCTGAAACTGGGCCCCTTCGAATTCTTCGCACTGGTACTGATGGCCCTGGTGCTGATCGCGTCGGTATCCGGAGCGGCATTGCTCAAGGGACTCCTGGCCGGCCTGCTGGGGATATTGGCGGCGCTGCCGGGCATCGATCCGGGAACGTTTCAGCCCCGACTGACACTGGGCCTGGTCGAACTCAACGGTGGCTTCAAATTGTTGCCGGTTTTGATCGGCCTGTTTGCCATCACGCAGATCGTACAGGACATCCGCCAACTGGGAATGACGACCGACACGGTCAGCATGTCACGGCGCGGCATGCTGATGCGCGTGTCCGACTGGAAACGCCACGCGGTCAATCTGCTCCGTTCTTCAGTGATCGGAACCTGGATCGGCATCCTGCCGGGCATCGGCGCCAACATCGGTTCGGTGGTGGCGTATTCGGTGGCCCGCAACGCCTCGCCGACGCCGGGGCAATTCGGCAAGGGCTCTGAGGAGGGCATCATTGCCTCGGAGGCCGCCAACAACGCCACCGTGGGCGGAGCGCTGGTGCCGCTGATTGCGATGGGGATTCCCGGCAGCGTGATCGACGCCATCCTGTTGGGCGCCTTGGTGATTCACGGCCTGCAACCGGGGCCGCTGTTGTATGAATACAACC
>Ga0315336_1005379_pt1 | contig 14024 bp, 10 predicted proteins | sample ASW5metaG_FD_204512 | JGI IMG/M metagenome (GOLD analysis project Ga0315336, IMG submission 204512) | Ammonia-oxidizing marine archaeal communities from Monterey Bay, California, United States - ASW #5 | ecosystem: Environmental > Aquatic > Marine > Intertidal zone | place: USA: California...
GCCGAGAGGGACAAGTGGCTTACCCGTCATCCGAAGCCCCAACCGCAACCACGTAACTTCTTGTACTTCAACAGGATCCAGAGGGAGGCGCTGGATCCTCATCGTCACCCTTTTAGTTTCTTAGGCTTACACTTCACCTTTCCTTCCAGGAAAGGTGTTGCATCGACCCATTGAGATCACCGCCCTTCATGACCAGTTCACCCTACGGGTCGCGATCGGCAATATTTACACGCGCGAGGAGCACGTCACGCGGCTTTGGGAATTACTACTGGAGAAGTCGAGCGAAACTTTCACTTCTTGACCCAAAGCTTCTAACCCTCCGTGCACGGCTGATTCTAACAATCTAGAATCACGCTATGCATCGCCGCGACTTTATTCGAACCACGGCCGCCGCGGGCCTCGCCGCCTGCGCCGAGCCGCCTGAGCCCAAGCGCCCGACGAACGTCGTCTTCATCCTCACCGACGATCAGGGGCCGCACACACTGGGCGTCTACGGTAACAACGAGATCCAGACGCCGCACTGTGACCGCCTCGCTCGTGCGGGAACTCTCTTCACAAGAGCCTTCTGTACGACGCCTGTTTGCTCACCCAGCCGGGCCACCCTCTTCACAGGTCAAATTCCGTCGCAGCATGGGATCCACGATTGGGTCCGCGACGAGAACGAGGGAGAGAAAGCCCACGCCTTCCTCTCTGACGAGGCCACTCTCAGCGAGGTGCTTGCCGCGAACGGATACCGCGTTGGGCTCAGCGGTAAATGGCACATGGGCGACACTGCACGGCCGCAAGAAGGGTTCGACTACTGGTTCGCCATGCCTACAGGTGGGAACCGCTATCAGAACCCGCCGATGTACTTCAACGGCGAGAAACGCGAGTACCCCGGCTATACGACCGATGTCGTCACCGACAAAGCTCTCGAGTTCATCGACGAATCGAAAGACAACCCCTTCTTCTGTTTCGTCTCCTACAACGCTCCGCACACTCCTTACTCAGGAACGCCCGAGAAATATCTTGACCTCTACCGTGATTCTCCGTTCGAAACCTTTCCCGGCGAATCTCTCAATGAGCCGATTGCTCACAACCTCTCCAAGCGAAATGTCGGCAACCGCGAAAGCAAGATGCACTACTACGCGATGGTCAGCGCCATCGACTACAACGTAGGACGCATCGTCAACCGCCTCGAAGAGCTGGGGATCGCCGAGGACACGCTCGTGATCTTCCTGAGCGATCACGGCTTTCTGCTCGAACAGCACGGCCTTTGGGGCAAAGGCAATACGTCGTGGCCGTACAACATGTACGACGAGTCGATGCTCGTGCCGGCGTTTTTCCACCATCCGGGCTCGATCCCCGCCGGTCGAACCAGCGGCATTTCTACGAGTTTCTACGACTTCGCTCCGACCGTCCTCGATTACCTCGGACTGCCGGCGCTCGACTCCGGTAAGCCGCTCGCTGGGCGTAGCTACGCGGGAGCCCTTCGCGGCGCCGAGATGGAGTGGGACAACGTCGTCTACGGCGAGTATCAGTATTGCCGCATGATCCGCGACGAAAGCTGGAAGTACGTCTATCGTACGGAGGGCTTCGACAGCGAACTGTACGACCTGCGCAACGACCCGGAAGAGCGCACGAATCTAGCCAAGGATGATGAGTACGCCGACCAGCGGGTGAGCTTGAAACGCCGCATGGACGACTGGTTCACGAGCCTCGACTGCGGCGATGAAGATATATGGAAGAACGCCGAGCAGGAGAATCTACCCAGCTACCGCCGCGCAACGACCCCGAATGCCTGACCGGATTAGAGAGCCGGAGCCTGGAAGAGAACGATATCCGGCCGAATGAAAAGCTCGGTGTCGACGCCACAAACCTGGCACTCCGGCGTGTAGCCCACGTTCAGGGCCGCGAGCCATTCCGTGATCTTGTTCGCGTCATCCTCGGACTCTTGGGTCGCGATCGCTAAGCGAGGCCGATACTCCCGAATCGTCTTTCGGGCTCCGTCCAGAACTTTGAGCGCGGCTCCATGAGTGGCCATCTTGATGATGTCCACGCGTTCGATCTTCAACCCTTCAACGAGAGCGTCGATCTTCAGGGAAGCAATCGTCTCCGCGCTCGACGTTTCTTCCGGCGTGAGAATTACAGGTTGCAAGGAGGAGGTTCTCATCCCAGAGTCAGCCGGTTTTGCGTCTTTTTCGGGATGGATGACCAGCTTACCTTCGCCGATGGCGTCCTTAAAATTGCGGCGGAGGCTTTCGCGCAACCGCGGATCGTACTCCAGCGCGACGATCTTAGCCGCGCCGGCTTGCAGGGCTTCGCGAACATAGGCTCCCGTCCCGGCGTTGCAATCCAGTACTACGTCGCCCTCTCGAACGCTGAATGCGGACCCGCCATACAGATCCACCCGCGGTTCGGCGATTGCGATGGAGAGCGCACCCACCTGCCTTTCGGGGATCCAGAACTTGCCGGCGCCAGTCTGCCAGAGTTCATAGCCTTCCGTATCCGTCTCAAGTAAGTGAAGCCCCCCTGGACTTTACCGATCGTCTTCACCAGGTCGTAGCGACGTTGCGACGCACGGTATGCTTCGTCGCGGGGACAGAAAGGCGAGCGGTCTAACTGAGCCAAGCCCCACGGGAATAGCGGCGGATAGAGCCAGACCGTGATACCGAGTCCGATCACGACCGCCCCCAGCTCCTCGTATATCTTATACGAAAATAGCTGAATTGACGAGGCTCCCGATTTCGGGAACATCGATTGTTACGACGTCGCCGGGGGCTAGCGCCGCTTCTTGCGTAACGATGATACCAGTGCCGGTTAGAAGGATGGTCGCCGCGGGAATGGAGTTACCGCGGCGCACGTACTCGACTAGGTCTTCGAATTTTCTCCGAAGCTGAGACGTCGAGGCCTTGCCCTCGAACGTCAGTTCTCCGCGGCGGCGGATCGAGCACGTCATTTCTAACTGGTACGGGTCATCAATCTCGTCGGGTGTTACAAGGAACGGACCCAACGCACAACAGTTATCGTAAACCTTTGACTGCGGCAGGTAGAGAGCGTTTTCGCGCTCAATGTCCCATGCCGATACATCATTGCCGAGTGTGTAGCCGACGATCTCCGCCTTGCTGTTCAGAACAAGACCTAACTCAGGCTCCGGCGCGGTAAAGGTCGAATCGGGACGAATGCCAATCGGCTCGTTCGGGCCAACGCAAACGCGAGCGGTGCCCTTGAAGAACAACTCGGGGCGATGGGCCGGGTCGGAGACGTACGCGTACGGTCCCTCACCTTCGCCCAACTCACCGTCTCTGAACTCGGCGCTTGGCGCGTAGGAGCAACCACAGGCCCACACCTCGCTCGGAGTCACCGGCATGGCGAGTTCCATGGCCACCGGGTCGACAAGAGCCAACTCTTCCGCCAACTCGGCCAGGCTACGCTCTTCTTCTTCGGCCTGGCGGATGAGCGAATCCACGGTGTGGCCGATGATCAGCCGATAGCCGTTCGGGTGAACGATGGCGGCCGATAGGACGCCGATGGCGGAAACGCGAACTTGGGCGAGCTTCATGGCCAGCCCCCTCTTAGTAGCCGAGATAGACGGTCTTATAGTCGGTGTAGAAATCGAGCGCCGCCGGGCCCTGCTCCTTCGGACCGAAACTGGAGTCCTTGGTGCCGCCGAAAGGCAACTGATACTCAACGCCCGCGCTCGGTAGGTTGACGGTGACGAGGCCGGCCTCGATCTGCGAAGCGTACTCGAAGATTCGTGATACGTCTTGGGTCTGGATCGAAGCGGATAGGCCGAAGGCGACGTTGTTGGCAATGCGGATGGCGTCGTCGTAATCCTTGGCTTTCATCACGGCGAGAACCGGGCCGAAGACTTCTTCCTGGGCGATCCTCATGTCTTCGCTAACGCCCGTGAAGACGGTTGGTTCGACGAAGAAGCCTTTGTCATAGTCGCCGCCGGTGAGGTGATTGCCGCCGCACTCGAGCTTGGCGCCCTCCTTTTTGGCGATCTCGATGTAGCGCAGGTCGGTGTCAAGCTGCGACTTATCGATGGCGGGTCCGATCTGTACGCCGGTTTCGAGTCCGTTGCCGACCTTCAGTTTCTTGGTGGCTTCGACGAGGGCGGCGACGAATTCGTCGTAGATGCCTTCCTCCACGATCACGCGGCTGGTGGCGGTACATTTCTGTCCGGTCGAGAAGAACGCGGCGTTGACGGTATTGCCCACGGCCTTCGCCAAGATGGCGTCGTTCAGTACGATCGTCGGATTTTTGCCGCCCATTTCAAGCTGAATACGGAGACGCCGCTTCGAAGCTTGCTCATGGAGTTGGTTGCCGATCTCGCACGAGCCTGTAAACGAAATGGCCTTGAGCGGAGCGGCGTTCACGAGAGCATCGCCCAACTCACTGCCCGAACCAGCGATGAAATTGACAACGCCCTTCGGTACGCCCGCTTCGTGGCAGGCTTCGATGATGCTCCAAGCGCTCAACGGGGAGGCTGAAGCCGGTTTCATGATGACGGTGTTGCCCGCGACCATTGCCGGGGCGAGCTTCCAGGCGGGAATCGCGCTCGGAAAGTTCCAAGGCGTGATGAGGCCGACGACGCCGAGCGGCTTGCGGAAGGCGTACATGAAGACGCGGTCGCGTTCAGACGGGACCATATGTCCGGGAACGCGCGAACCTTCGCTGGCGAAGTAGCGGAAGATATTGATCGACCGCATGGTTTCGCCTTTGGCCTCGGGAAGCGTTTTCCCTTCCTCGCGGGTCATCTCTTCGCCGAGCTGATCGAGCTTGCTCTCGAGGATGTCGGCGATCTTGAACAGGTACTTGCCGCGCGCCGGGCCGGGCAGCGCCGCCCACTCGGCGAATGCATCTTGCGCCGCCGTGGCCGCGTTGGCGATGTCGTTGGGGCTGCCTTTTGAGAAAACCCCCACCACGTCGTCCGTATTGGCAGGGTTGCGAACTTCAAAAGTCCGGTCGGAGGTGACCCACTCGCCGTTGATGTAGTTTGCGTAGGTTCTTGCTTCGCTCATTGGTATCTCCAGAAACTTGGCGGCCGAAGGCTTGTCTCCGTACTCGGTGATGCCCTCGGCTTCGCTTTGGGGAGCGGGCCGCGGCCCGCTGACATGGTGCGGCTTACGCTGGACGGGATAGACGTATCTTTGTACTACAATTGATCCGCTATACCCAACTTTCCATCATCGCACGTATCGCTTGTGACCGGCTCCAGTACAGGGATTGGAGCCGCGGCCGCGCTCGACCTAGCGCGGGAAGGTTCGCGCGTCGCCGTCCACTACAACACCAGCGCGGATGCAGCCCGCGAGGTGGCGGGGAAGATCGAGGCCGCCGGCGGCACCGCCTGGCTCTATCAGGGGGACCTGTCGACAGCGGAGGGCGCCCGCAAACTGGTCTCGGACGTATTGGCCGGAAGCGGCCGCATCGACTGCCTGGTCAATAACACAGGGTCTTTGCTCGAGCGAAAGTATCTGCTTGAGATTAGTGATGACCTGTGGCAGCGCGTGATGGACGTGAACCTAAACAGCGCGTTTTGGGTGACAAAGGCCGTTGCAGCCCACATGATTGAACGCGGCTCGGGAACGATCATCAATATCAGCTCGATCGCGGCGCGCAACGGCGGCGGCCCCGGCGCCATCCCGTACTCGACCGCGAAGGCTGCCATGACGTGCATGTCCAAAGGACTGGCGAAGGAACTGATTGGACACGGCATCCGTGTGAACGCGGTGCATCCCGGCGTCATCCTGACCCCTTTCCACGAGCGCTTCACGCCGGACGAACGAATGAAGGCGATGGTCTCGACGATCCCTCAGGGCAGGGCTGGCGAGTCGGAAGAGATCGCGGGGATGATTACCTTCCTGGCGAGTGACAAAGCCAGTCACATCGTCGGCGAAGCCATCGAGATCAACGGCGGGATGCTGATGGACTAGGCAAGTTTCAGGGCAGCGGCTGCAAGCCGAATTCTTCGTGCACAAGATAAGCCCTGTTTGGCTCGACATCCTGATAGGTCCGAATCTGGCCGCTGGGCCACTTCACCGCGATGGAGTCGATCTCCAGGTCCTGGTTGAGACCGAACGTAAGCGGTAGTTCACTCTGCGAACAATAGCTCGACCCGGCGTGCACGGTACGCCACTGTTCTCCGGAAGGGCTGCGGACGGTCACTTCCGCGCCAATGCCGCTTCGATTCGAAGGCGAGCCTTCGAGTTGCAGGCGGAGGTGTGAATTCACGTTGCCGCCGTCGTTGCGGTAGAGATGAGCGGGCCCGTTGTTGGTCGTGACGAGGACATCAAGGTCGCCGTCGCGATCGTAGTCGGCATACGCCGCGCCGCGCGCCACCAGCGGCTGCGTCATATCCTTCCCCACTTCGTCGAGCGCTGGTTCGAACTTGCCACTGCCGAGGTTCCGGAACAACAGTGGAACCTGAGCGAATCGCACCTTCGGCTGGACTCGTTCAATTTCCGGATCGAGATGTCCGTTGGCCGCGAAGATGTCAAGCAGACCGTCGAGGTCGTAGTCGAAGAAGAAGGCCCCGAAGGTCAGCGAGAGCAGGCTGGCGCGCCCAACCGCCGAAGGGGGAGCGTCGTCGACGAATAGGCCTTTGCCCTCATTGTGATAGAGGTTGAGCATCTCGTTTGAGAAATTGCCGACGATGAGATGCGGGAGGCCGGAGCGATCGTAGTCCGCCGCATCGACGCCCATCGCGCCGCGCGCCCGGCCGTCCTCACCGAAAGCGATGCCGGCCGCAAGCCCCGCTTCGCGGAACGTTCCCTTTTGTTCGTTGTGGTAAAGCTTGTTGGGCTGCGTGTCATTGGCGACGAAGAGATCGAGCCAGCCGTCGCGGTCGTAGTCGAAGACCGCGATCCCAAGAGCCTTCGACGTGTCATCGAAGAGTCCCGCCGCCTTGGTGGCATCCTCGAAGCGACCGTCGCCGGCATTGTGGAAGAGCCGCGACGTGACGCCGTTGTAGGATTCCGGCGTACAGAAGGATTTCGTCTCGCCGTCGAGCGAACACCACAAATCCTTTTCCGGTGACCACTGGACATAGTTGGCTACGAACAGATCAAGGCGGCCGTCGTGATCGTAGTCGAACCAAGCGGCGCTTGTTCCGAAATCGTTGTTCTCGATTCCCGAGGCAGCGGTGACGTCGGCGAAGCGGCCTTGGCCGTCGTTGCGAAACAGCCGGTCGCTCCCCAGCGCCGTGATATAGACATCGGCGTCGCCGTCGTTGTCATAGTCGGCGATGGAGGTCCCCAGGCCGTAGATCTCGATGTCGAGGCCCGCGGCGGCGGTGACGTCAGAGAAAGTGCCGTCACCATTGTTCTTGTACAGCGCTGGCGTGGTCGTCCGGCCGGGCGCTAAGTCCCAGCTACGACTGTTGACGAAGAAGATGTCGGGCAGATTGTCGCCGTTGTAGTCAAAGAAGGCGCATCCGGAGCCCAGCGTTTCCGGGAGATACTTCTTGCCGGAACGGCCGTTGTGGTGCTCGAAGGTGATCCCGACAGCGGAGGTCACATCGGTGAAGACTACGTCGGCCCGCTGGTTCGTGTCTTGGGGCGGGAGCGCGTCGCCTCCGCTGTCCAGCGAGCACCCGATAAACAGCAAGAGAGCCGCCGGGAGGAAGAACTGGAACCGGCTCATGGCTTTGCGGAATCGTGCGATTGCCGGGCGAGATTGCGCAACGCAGCTTGGATGACGGGATCGCGGCGCGCGCCAATCTCGTCACCTTTCTCCACACTGAAAGCAAGATTGAAGATTTCTTGCTTGAGGCGACTGCGAATGAATCCAACTGTTGAAGACCATTCAGAGAGACTGGGTTGGATGCGGCGGCTATCCAAGAAGCCGTGGAATTGGTCGAGGAGCTCGGAAAACACCTCGAAATCTTCCTGGATGTCTTTATGGTTCCGAAGGTACTCGTGCGCAAACTCGAAGAAGGAATTGGAAGCGTCCATCACAGCCTCGAAGCGGGTGTTGTAAGCGTGAGGCAGCACGACCTCATCGGGGTTGATACCGCCGCCGCTCCTGACAATGCGCCCGGAGTCGGTTCGGAATTCCTCGATGGTCGGTTCCTCGTCGCAATGGGCCAGCGCGTAAAGGTCACAGTCACCCAGAGGCCGTTGAATGGAGCGGCCGCTCGGTGTGAGATATCGCGCCGTGGTCAGCGCGACAGCGGCGCCTTCGGAAAGTTGGAAGACGCTTTGTACGAGGCCTTTGCCAAAGCTGGACGTGCCGACGATGTAGGCGCGGTCGTGATCCTGCAATGCGCCGGCTAGCAGCTCAGCGGCGCTGGCGGCTCGATCGTCGACAAGCACGCAGACGGGGAAGTCGTACGGATCGGAATCGTCGGGGACCTTCACGCTTTGCGGTGCACCTTCACGACCTTGAATCCACAGAATGTTTTGCCCTGGTTTGAGGAAGAACGAAGCAACGGCGACGGCGGACTCGACGATTCCACCCGGATTCTGGCGCAGATCGAGAACAAGCTTGCGCATGCCGTCGGTCTTGAGCCGCTCGATCGCATCGCGAAACTCGCCCGCCGTGGTCTGCTCGAAATTGGCCAGCTTGACGTAGGCGGTGCCGGGTTCCAGGAAGAAGCTGTGGCGCACACTGGGGTCGGCCATCTCGGCCGGGACGAGTTCCATCGGAATCAAGCGGACGAAGTCGGGCCGCTTGACCATCAACTGTGCCCGCTGTTGTCTCGACTGGCTGAGCAGTTGGACGAGCTGATCGATCGTCAACCGGGATAGCGGATAACGGTTGATCACCATGATCTCGTCACCGGGCGAGAGGCCGGCTCGCGCCGAGGGGCTGTCGGGCAGAGTCTGCAGTACGATCACGCGGCCGGGTAGCAGCGAGACGACGCTACCGAAGCCCTTTTCGGTCGAACGTTGCATTTCCCGGAGACTTTTGTATTGTTTCGGGTTGAGAAAGGCGCTGTGGGGGTCGAGAGTCTGTATCATTCCTGGCAGAACACCTTGGTAGAAAACTTCCCTGGGGTCGATGGGGTCGGCGTAGTTGGCCTCGACGACGCTGTAAACGTCGAGGAAACGCCGCAGGTCCGACTCGAGGCCATCGGAATCGAGCGCCTCAAGCGGCCAAGCCAGTAGAGCCAGCACAAGCAGGAATCGCATATACGGGGGGACGAAACGAAGAAATCGTCTTGATTATAACCTTGGCCCAGCCGCGTTTTTGTGAAGTAGTTTACGGTCTTTCAGGAGCGTCGGCGCTCCTAGCGAACCGATACCGCTGTGATCGATCGGGTGGGCCACAGCCGATCGGGATCATCGGGTGTAAGAATGGGAATCGAGACTTGCAGGGCGTTGCTCTGCCTCCCGGCCACGACGATCGCTATGCGAGAGTTGCGGGCGTCGAATGGCACGTCGGGAAAACGAAAGACGATACGATACAAGCCCGGCGAGTCAGGCACGGCATCGACCGAACCGGCGGCAAACCGTTGGCCGTTGAAAAGCACCGCAAGGGTCGGGAAAGGGTTCAAAGCGTCGCTCGTAGATGGCACACCCAGCCCGGTCGCCGCCACGGCGATCTGCTTCAGTACCGGCGGGTCGGCCGACACGTCCCCGTTGATCTCCACGTTTCGGAAGAGGCCCGGTGAGACGGCCTGAATCTGAACCAACATCGGTTCGCTCTTGGCGATGCCGTTGTCGACTTCCAGGAGCGCTGCTCCGAGAGCGACTGAGAATGGTATCTGCAGATTGATCTGGTTCTCAGTCGCGCTCAGAATGCGGCACGGTTTGCCGTCTAGCGTGACGTGCACCGCTGCTGCCGCCGGGCCGGTCAGATTGGTCCCGAACAGCGACGCCCATACTCCCGGAGAAAGTTCGCTCGTCATCGTGGCGCTATTGAGCAAGCTGCCAAAACGAACACGTGGCCGATCGTCGGGTTGGATCGGCGAATCCTCGATACGAAAAGCGCCCGCGCGCGCCGTCACGCTCAGTCCCGTCGCGACGCTCAGCATGTAGGCGCCCGGCTGCGCTTCGGGATGGACCGTGATGGCGGCAATCAATTCCGTCGGGCTGACGACATCGACAGCGCGCGTGACGATATCACTCGTGCCAAACCCGACAATGGTTTCGCCCGCGAAGAAACTCGTGTTGATCCCTCGCACTCGAACAACAACGTCGGTGTCGGCCGCGGCCGAATCGGGCGACAACTGCAAGTCCGCGACGGGCTTGCCGGAAAAGGCGAAGGTCACATTACCGTCGGGGAGGGTGAATGCGGAACTCTGGCCGTCGGAGTTGTAGACCATCACGACGGCGCGTCTCCCCGATGCCCCGCCGGGCGGCTCGATCCAGATTTCGTCCTCGAGTGGAAATACGGCGAGTGTTTCGGCAGGCAGTCCGTCAAAGTAGACCGTCGACAGCGGATCGAAGTTCTCACCCTGGATGCTCCAAACCAGTTGGCCATCGGGGCTCATTTTCTGAGTCATCCAGTGAATCACCGGTGCCGGACCGGCCGTGAATCGGACGGCGCTGGGCAGCACGTAGATGTCATCGGCCATCCGAAACAGGAGGTGCTTTGGGGCCAGGGGTCCAAAGATAGGTAGTGCGAAGTCAATGCGCGCGAACCGTGCATCGAAGGCGTAGGTTCGCGGACGCCTGACTTGAATGCTCTCTCCCAAGACCTCAAGCTGCACGCGGTCGAGATTGTTCGTCAGGTTGGGGCCGGTTGCGAGGATGAAGCCAGTTGGCCGGGTCACATCGAGAAAGGCAGGATGGACGCCGGCCAGGCCGTTGCCTGGAAAGCTGAACGTGGTGACATTGAACAGTGAGGGAGAGCTTTGTGGAATCACGCGGAAATCACGGTCGCCGGCTACCTGCCCGGCACGGACGGCAACGCCTTGATCCGGCGTAGGGTGTTGGGTGCCTCCGAGAAAAACTGTCGTAAATGGACCGCCCGCGGGGATCGAGGTCCCCGCAGGGTTCGTTGGCAGGACGATATTGGCTGGGCCGAGCACATCTTGGGTAGCGGGCGGCAACGGATGTGCGTAGAGCAGGTACTTGCCCGGCAGAAGTCCGTCGATGCGATAGGTTCCATCGGAGTCCGTGAGCGCGCCTACGACAAGATCGCCGCCTCCGACGGCTACGACCGAAGCCAGGTGTACGGGGACGCCGGCGTTGGTCGTGACTCGGCCGGCGATGCTTCCCGTCGTCTTGTGAAAACTGTCGGTTGGGTACAGGACGGACAGGCCGGCCGCGTCGTCGAGTCCAAGCGGCAGGGCCCGCGTGGTGGAGCGGGTCACATCGGTGCTCATCACAGAAGAGGTGAGCGTGTGTTGCAGGCCGAGGGCGTGGCCGATTTCGTGAACCAGGCTCGTGAAGAACAGTTCGGAGAAACTTGGCCGAGCTCTCGTGCCGGTCGTGAGATCGCTTGAGAGAATCACCTGCGACCGGATGATCGGCACAGCGCCGTTGACCGGGGCGCCACGCGTGACGGGGCCGCCAAGGCCGATGACGCCGGGCGGTAGCTCGGCGAAGATGATCTCGCCCGCTGGGCTTGCGGAAGTCATGGGCGCTTCGGCGAGGCCTCCGAACTTGACCCCTAGCGCCGATGTCGGAACGGCGTCCCATACGTTGAGCGCTTGTCGGATTTGGCTGATCAAGGCCTCATAGCTGTCATTGGCGGCGGTGCGCGGAGCGGTCCGCGATACGAAGAAGTAGACGCTTTGGTCGGTCAATTCAGCGAGGTCAAATTTTTCGACGATGCTCGCGGCTGCCGTATCAGAGGGGTAGTGAACGAAGTGGTAGTAGGCGCGCAGACCAGACAGCGAGGGTCCGATCAGGGTCAGCAGCATGAATGCCGCCAGTCTCGGCGCGGTCACGGCTGTGAATCGCCCCCGCCGCTGAGACTCGTTCTGATGCGCCGCATCATCTCGGGCAGCGGCAGGCGATGCAGTTCGTTCTTGACTGGTCCATCGACCCCCGGCGCGATCAGGACATCGGAACTGGGTTTGCGTGAAGCGACAGGTCCGTCGGGCTGTTGCTCGATATCGAAAAGGCCCTGCGTAAGGCCCGTGATCTGCGTGCGCCCACTGGGGCCTTGCCACAGGAAGATCAGGTAATCCCTGCCGGGCTCCAGCCGCGGGACGCCGCCGAAGCGCTGGCTGAGGTCCCCGATCGTGCCGCCCGGGAGTGCGATCTCTACGTGGCGGACGGGCTCACCCTTGAGGGTTTCGTCGACCCGGAACGCGGTGAAGGTGTAGATCAGCGGCCCGATGCGCTCGGTTCGGGCTGCACCGGCTCGTCCACGAACGACCGAAGTGGACTGTTGCGCCAGATCTTCGAGCGACATCTGCTCGAGGGTGGCGCCGGACGCAGACAGGCAAGCCAGGACAAACAAACAGCAGGTCGCACGCATGGGCATATCCCAGAGGAAGAGTCAGCACCCCGGCAGCCAGACTCTAACTGATTCTAACATTGGGACTTAGTTGTGGTTCGGCGGGCGATATAGGTAGCGGTGTGACACAGTTGTGTTCCTTTGGGCCACAGGCGAGGCGAGGTCTGGTTCTTGCCCAGGTGTGGAGCGACCCTTTGGTCGAGACTTAGTGATTGCTTGTTAGGCGACTAGAACGGGCTCGGGTTGGAGTTGGGAAAAGACGTAAGGGCCTTCGGGGATGACGACGACCGAGCTTCCGGCGGGTAGGCGCGCGGCTAGATCGTCGACGGCCTGCTGCGGATCGGCGAAGGCGGGCCCCCAGAGGTGTGAACGGTCTTGTTCAGGGACGCCCGGCACGCAGAATGAGAGATCGACCTGGCAGGCTACCATGGCTAGCTTTTCGGCCTGCCATTGATCGACGGTGACGGTGACGGGGGCGGCGGCGAGTTCGTCGAGCAGGGCTTCCCAATGCAGGCCGCGCCGGACGAGATCGGTGAACTCCGGACTGCCGACGCCTTCGCTACACGCGGCGGCGAGCAGGATCGTACCGCCGGGCTTGACGATGTGGGAGGCTGCGGTGATGCCTTTGACCGCTTGATAGAAGGTGAGATCGAGCGGGTATCCGCCGGACGTGGTGATGACAGCGTCAGCCGCTTCATTGCGCCTGGCGAGGGTAGATTCGCGGACGAAATCGACGCCGCGTGCGTGTGCCGCCACCGGATCGCCCGCGAAGACGGCGGCAATGCCCCGATCGCGGGTCAAAGCCACGTCCACCATGAAGTCGTGCCGGACCATGCCGGCGATTTCGATCAACTCGCGGTGGAGCGGATTGTCGGGGAAGGAGCCCTCGACCGCGAGCGGGTCGCGCATGAAGAGAGGGCTATGCAGGCGCTTGATCGTCTTTTCGCCTGCGAGACCGATCGAGATGAGCTTGCGTCCGCCGGAGAAGCCCGCCATGAGATGCGGCTCGATGAAGCCGAGGGTGATGTGGAGGTCGGCTTCGACGAAGCGGCGGTCGTTGTAGACGGGCGTGCCGGTGCTGGTTTCGCCGAGATAGCTTTGTTCGTCGTCCTGCTTGGCACGGTGAGAATCAACCGGGTGCCGAGCGAGGATTTCGGAGCCGACGATCTCGTCCAACTCGGCGTCGGTCGCTTCGCGGTGGAGGCCGGTGGCGATGAGGATGCGGATCTCGGAGGGCGCGATGCCCGCTCGCTCCAACGCGGCAATGACGAAGGGCAGGACGGTGCGGTTCGGGGCCGGGCGGGTGATGTCGCAGACCGAGATGGCGGCGGAGCGCTTGCCGCGGGCCATTTCTTCGAGCGGCGGACAACCGATGGGGTCTCGCAGTGCGGCTTCGAGCGCCGGTTTGGGGTCGTCAAGGGCCTGGGCGAACCGCGATTCGAGGACATCGACCGATAGCCGGTCGGGCAGCACGATGTCGGCGCCAGTTTTGTCGAAGGAGAGAGTTACTTTCATCCCGATGGCGTCCTCAACTTAAGGACATGCTAACAGAAGGGGTGGTGGTCTCAATGGGTCGACGCAACACCCTTCCTGGAAGGAAAGGCGAAGTGTAAGCCTAAGAAACAAAGAGGCTAACGGTGTGGATGCCGCGCTCCCCTCTAAACCCTGTTGAAGGACAAGGAGTT